>Ga0209541_10014264_pt1 | contig 11998 bp, 13 predicted proteins | sample RifCSPlowO2_01_FD_184027 | JGI IMG/M metagenome (GOLD analysis project Ga0209541, IMG submission 184027) | Groundwater microbial communities from Rifle, Colorado - Rifle CSP2_plank lowO2_0.1 (SPAdes) (version 2) | ecosystem: Environmental > Aquatic > Deep subsurface > Groundwater | place...
TCTGTCCTTTAAATGATTGTATATAACTCATAAAATATCACCTCTTTAATTTTGTAGTCTGCTTACCTATAAAACTTATGAATTATCGGACAGCCTGTTAAGTCGGGATCCACAATAACATGATATATCTTCAGTAATTGGGTCATCAGCGCAATCTATTGTTTCGGCTTCCTTGAACCACTTAATAGCACCATTACTATCAAGAAGATAATTACCTTCAGTACGGTAATAATAATTCGGGATATGACATCTAGTCTCTTCATAACCATTACAAATTCCTTCTCTACCGGTTGTACACCTAGTTGCACATCTAGGACTTTCACCTTGAGCCCCACAACCAACAAAATTATTTTGTTCAGTAGGCTGCTGCCTACAAACACCATCTCCATATCCTGCCCACCTACAGTTACAATAACATCTTTCTGCATCACTATAATAAGATTCATATTGACGACTTGGGGGTCATTAATGGGGCTGGTGCTCCCACCTGTGGAGTAGAGGAGCAGTAACAGTTGGTAGTTGCCCTTGTTGTACTGGTGCTGCTTGAGCCTCGGTTGGTTGTGTAGATGGTTGAGTAGTGGTTGGCCCTGAAACAGCTGAAATCTCACAGGGAGATATTGGATTATTATTAACAAGTATAGGGTTCCCAGTATAACTTTTTAAATTAATTAAAGTAAAAACTAAAAGAATAACAATAATGCCTAAAAAAATGTATTTGCTGAATATCCCCTCTTTTGTTCTCTTTTTCATTTTTTTATATAATAAATAAGGGATTTATAATTATTTCTTATAACGCTGACTATTCAATGGTAATTAATCATGTGTAGAGCCTACATATAATTCATATAATTTCTCACCTTTTTGTTGTATATTTTTAAGTTATATTTATTACCATCTAAATAGCTTTGTAGCTCAACTATTTTTTGGAAAATTTATAACGAAATTGTTTTTGGTAACTGAATCATACGTTTAGATCATCTCCAACATTTTTTATATTTTCAAGATCTTTTGTAGTGACTTTGGTATATATTGCTGTAGTTTCTATTGATTCGTGGCCGAGCATGACCTGGATTCTTCTTATGTCTACACCTGCCTCAAGATTATGTGTAGCGTAACTATGTCTTAATGTGTGAGGGGAGACCTTTTTAGTTATGTTTGCTCTTTTTGCGTTTCTTTCTATTATTTTTTGGATGGTTCTCACTGACAAAGGCATATTGTTTTTTCCTGGAAAAATAAATTGATTTTGATCTTGTCTCTTTTCAAGATAGGTTTTCAATTTAAGAGTTATTTTTTCACCTAATCTGATGGGACGATCTTTACTGCCCTTACCCCTAACACGACAAGTTCTTGCATCTAGATCTACGTCATTAATTTTTAAATTTGATAGTTCGCCCACCCTCATACCTGTAGAGTATAATAAAAAAGTAATTAACCGACTTTTTTCAGTTAAACCTGCTTCTATTAATCTTTGAACTTCTTCTTTTGTTAGTACTATTGGAAGGTATTTTTCCTTTTTTGGATAACTAATACCTTCAAGTGGTTTTGGATTGTTTAGCACTTTTATATAAAAAAATTTTAGAGATGAAGTTGCTAAAGACCTTGTTTTATTGCTGTTTTTTTTGTCTATTAAAACAGCTAGGAAATCTTTGATATCTTGTTGGGTTGTAGCTTCTAATGGGTTTGTGAGGTTTTCGAGATATTTTTTTATAAAGAAATTATAGGTTTTGATTGTTTGACTGCTGAACCCCATTATTTTAAGCTCTGTTGCTGATTTTTTTAGATAATCCTTGATAGCCTCTTTTTCCATAGACGAGTTAAACGAACCTTTTATATAAAGATTGTGGCTCGTTTAATACGTCTTATACGATACGTTTTACAATATGCTTAAATAATATTGTTTTTGATTGAAAGTTTTAGTTTTTATGAGAATCCTATTTAAGGGTAAAATAACGGTTTTAAAGCAGTTTAAAATTAGTTATTACTTTTTGGTTATTAAAATAGAAAGACTTAAATATATATTAAAAACTTCAAAATGATGGGAAATTATGTTATTAATAGGGTAAAAATAGACTATAATAATAGCAATCCGGTACATGAATTAGCTTCTATGCTAATGGAAAGATGGAGATGTACAAATATAGGTATTATGCCAGAAGATATAAGAGCTCATTTTTTGGATCAATGTGCAGATTTAGAAAGATATAAATTAGGAATAAGTGTTTTTAATAGGGCTAGTGAATTAGAAAGTTTAAGTAATTTATATGAAGTTTTAAAGCAACTAGAGGAGAAAACAGACCCTAGTGATGAATTAAAGATTTCTAAAATTCAAGACATAAGAACAAAAACCAGAAAGGTATATAATAACTTAGTTAGTAGACTGAAGGGATCTTCTTATTATTGTCCTTTAAGTGTGAGAGATAGGGGTTCTTTGGTAAATAATAGAATAACTGAAGATGAAGAGTTAGAAGCTAAAAATTTGTATAATGAGGGGGTTCAACGTATTGAAAGAAATAGGGAAAAAGACGATTTCATAGGGGTTTATGATTAAATATTGCTGGTTTTGCTAGAAAGTTTTAGCTTAAAAAGATTTAAAAATGGTTAAGAGGACTTAAAAATTATGAACAATTATTTTATTGAGGATAAAAGATTAAAAGACAAGGGTTTTAACATATATTATGACCCTGAAAAGGACAATTTAGTATGTCTTCTTGCAAATCTTTTAAAGGAAAATGGAAGAAATGATAGTTATTCTACAAAGGGTATTTTTAATAAATATGATCTTTTAGGGATTTATATGAGCAAAGAGGATTTAGAAAGATCAAAGGCTACTAAAACAGTAGATAAAATAAAAAGTAAAATAAGAAGACATTTGCATAATAATGATCCTGGGCTAGAGGAAAGGGTTCTTAAGGTTTTAAAGAATGGCGATAATCACTTTAATTATCCTAGAAATGTATGTCGCATATTTAATCCTTTAGTAAATAGAAGAATAACAGAAGAGTAATGTTTATTTTTTAAAAAAGAATGCTTTTAATTTTATTCCTTCTATTAAAACTATATAACCGAAAATTGTTGATAAAATAGCTAAAAAATACTGAGCTAAGCCTACTGCTATACCTATCCCTGAGATTAAGAATAGTGAGGCTGCTGTGGTTATACCTAATATTTTGCCTTTAAACTGAATTATTGTACCTGCACCTATAAAACCTATACCTGTTACTATTGCTGCCGCTATTCTTGTGGGATCTGCAGGAGATTCGACAGAAAGAGAGGCTATGGTTATTATAGTTGAGGCTAAACAAACCAAAATATGTGTACGTAAACCTGCTCCTCTATGAAGTTTTTCCCTTTCAAAACCAATTATACTAGAAAGAGCAATTGAAAGCAATAATTTAATAAGAATTTCTAAATCCATTTTAATTATCCACCTCTAGCTTATTTTTGATTTTATCCGGAAGCAAGGATTTTCCACGATTTGTAATTGTTAGGAATATTTGTTTTCCTTTTCTTATTTTTTGTATAAACCCTAACTCTTCTATATTTTTAACAAAAACAGATATCATTGGTTTAATATCATCATAGGACTTATCTGGGTAAAGATCTTGTGTAACTGTTTTCATTGGCAGCCAACCTGTATTTGATTCATTAAGTAAAACTGAAAGACGAATGAAAAAAGATTTTTGGGTTTCTGTTAAAGAATCAAAAGCTCTTTTCCAAATTTCATGCTTATCTTTTTCTGTTGGATGTAAATTGTTCGATAATTTTTCTGGGATTTTTATTGGTTCTGCTAAAGCAATACTATGCTCTTTAGTTAATGAAAGATTTGTTACTGTTTCTAATATTCCTTCAATCTTATTTAGCCTTGCAAATATTTCTTCAAAACGATTTTCATGCGAATGGTGGTTATGAGCAATTTTTTCTATATCATTTTTAACATTTGAAAATGAATTTTTTAATGCATATTGAAGTAACTGCCACTTATAATTAAATTCAATTTCCCTCTTTTTTTTCCAAAATAACATACTTATTAGAAACAGCCCATATATTTAAAGATTTTTAATTAAATTTCTATCGTTAAGTCGGTTAAGTTCGTTAAGTAAACTTTAATTTGGCTATAAACCGATTAAAAGCTATTAATAAGAATGGTTAACTTAACGGTTAATTAACGGTTAAGTTAATTAAGTTAATGTTAAGTTAACTGTTTTTATAAAAATATTTGTACAAATTTGGACAAAAGTATTAAAAATAGATTAAAAATTGTGAAGGTTAGACTTTTAAAATTGTTAGATATCAAATAGTGTTCTTTGATTTTGCTGGTTACTTCTAATAGATAGGAGCTTTTGCAATAGATTAAGTTCTTTGAATTCTGATTTTAGAGAGAGTAATACCCTTCTATTAAAGTATCTTTCTTTTATAATTGGGGCATTTTTATTTAATAGAGACATCACAACTACCCTCACGGTATTTTCTGATAATCTTAACCTTTGAGCAAGATGCGCATATGAGGGATCTAGACCTTGTTTTTCTAAATCATAAATTGATAAAAGTAGAGAGATTTCCCGGTCTGTAAGTGAGGTTAAAGTACGTGAGAGTTCCTCCTTTAGGTTAATTAGGAGAGAGGAGAGGGGTGTTTCTATTTTATGCTGTGGAGGGGGGTAATTTAATGGTTTTTCTATTGTTTTTTGAGGAAGGTCAGAAGTGGTGGTGGAAGTGAGAGTTTGTTGGGAGTTTTCTTCAATTTTTGGTTTATCGGGTCTGTCATGATGGGTTAAATTTGGGTCTTTATTTTGGAAAGTGAGAGTTGATAATGATTCAATGGGTTCAGGAAGGGGTGGATTTTCTTCAATTTTTGGGGGATTTGTTATTCTATTTAGTTTTTGGGGTGGATTTTCTTGAAGTGAGAGTTCATTAGAATTTATAGATGAAAGAGATTTTATTTTTTCTTTATTTTTTAAGGCGGTGAGAGTTTGGGATGGATTTTCTTGTGGATTTTCTGGAAGTGAGAGTTCGTTTTGGGAAGAGTCATTAAAATTTTCTTGAGAAAGTGGAAGTGAGAGATTTTCTGATTGGAAAATATCTAAAAATTCATGTCTTGGTTTAGTGAGTGTTGTTGGGTGTTGTTTATCATTGTTTATCATTGTTGGGCATTGTTGGGTGTTGTTTATCATTGTTGGTTGTTGTTTATCATTGTTTAGAACCCCTTTATTTCCACTGGAACTTTTAAATTCGTTTAAATTTTCTTTATTTTCTTTAAAAAAGGATTTAATTTCTTCTATATTACTTTTTATGTCATTTAAACTATTTAATTTATTATTTAAATCAATTTTAAGCTCTTTTAGTTCATTTTCAATCTTTATATTATGTTCTTTAGCTTTTTTAAAGGATAATTTAACGTTTTCTTTGAAAATAAGGTCATTTTCTGACATTTTTTATCAGTATAAAAGAAGTGTGTTTAGTTTAAAATGATTGTTGTCTGTTTAGCATTGTTTAGCATTGTTTATGATTGTTTAGGATTGTTTAAATATGTTGTTTGTTGTTTAGATAAAAATTGATAAAAATTTAAAAAAGAAAGAGAAAAATAACTTATTAACCTACATAATTGCCAACGTCTGTTTTTGGTTTTAAAGCAGGTAGTTGTATGTGTGGAGGGAGACCTACTTCTTGAGTTAAATTTAAAGCCATTATATTAGCTTTTGTGAACAAGAAGTTTAGGACCCTCATGGTTAAATCTGATGGTAATCTTTTATCTTTTTTCCAACCATTCAATATTTCCTTTGATTCTTTTTGATCTGCTAAATAAGAGATATGCCCTTTTAGGCTTAAAATCCCTATTTTAGGCTCATACTCTGTTGAGAATTCAAAACTAATTTTAATAAGATCTCCCTTATCCTCTTTTAAAATTTGATTAGATTCTTTTTCTACCCCGTTTATTTTTATATCATTTTTTATTTTGATTTGGCCTTTAGGTTGCGCCAACTTTTCTACTGATATTTTATCAAAGTAAAATCCGACTATTGTCATTTTTTAAGCACCTCACTTATTGTTTATAATTTAGTACAAAGAACTATTTTTAAATGTTTAGATTTTAATTTAATGATAATTGCGGTTGTTTAGAATGGTTTAAATATTGTATTCGGTTAAAAGATTACATTACAGGCACTTTTTCTATACCTAGTAGACTTAAACAGGAGTTTAACAGATAAGTATATGCTAATACTAAGGCAAGTCTAGCGTTCTTTATTTGATCGTTTTTTGCATTAATAACCTGGTGTTTTTCGTAAAAAATATTGAACAAAGAGGCTAATTTAAATGAGTATTCAGTTAGATGGTGTGGGGAATAAGTTTCTGCGGATCTTTTTATTATTTCAGGGAATTCGTTCATTTTTTTTATTAAATCTATTTCTTCTTTTTCTTTAAGATATTTTAGATTTATTTTTTTGGGTGATTTGGTTTTTTGTAAGATTTTATTTGCCCTTACCAAAGAATATTGCAAATAAGGACCTGTTTCGCCTTCAAAAGATATTGATTCTTTTGGATTGAAGATTATATCTTTATGTGCAGATGATTTTAAAAGATAGCATTTAATTGCTGCTAAAGCTATTTTTTCAGCTATTTTATTCATTTCTGTTTGTGTTATATTTTGCCTTATTTCTATCTCTATTTTAGCCATATCTACTAATTCTTGGATTAGATCATCGCCATCAACAACTGTGCCTTCTCTTGATTTCATTCTACCTTCAGGCAGGTTAACCATACCATAACTTAAATGATGAAATTTATTTGCAAATGGAAATTTTAATATGCCCAATATTTTAAATAAAACCTTAAAATGGTAGTCTTGTTCATGGGCTGAAACTATTATGGACTTATCAAATTTAAAGTCTTCAAATTTTAATTTACATAAATAGATATCTTGTGTGATATAGATTGCTGTGCCGTCTTCTCTTAAAAGGATTTTTTTCCCTAGTTCTTTTAAATCTATAAAGATAGCTCCTTTTTTATCTTTTTGAAATAAGCCTTTTTTAAAACAATCTAAAATAAGTCCCTTACCTTTTTTGTAGATTTTGCTTTCGAAATAAGTTTTATCAAATTTTAAACCAACTCTTTTATAAGTCATGTTAAATCCTTCTAAAGCCCAATTATTCATTTTTTTCCATAGATTTAAGGTTTCTTTATCCCCCGCCTCCCATTTCCTTAACATTTCTTGAGCTTCTTTCTCTAATTCAGGAGATTCATTTTGTGCAAACATGACGTAAAAGTCACCTACAAAGTGATCTGGTTTTTTATCTGGTTGTTTGTTTTTTCCCCATTTTTTATATGCCAGCATTGATTTACAAATGTGGATGCCCCTATCGTTGTTAAGGTTAACTCTAAAAACTTTATAACCTTGAGACCCTAAAAGTCTTGAAACTGATTCTCCTAAAGACATGTTTCTTAAATGACCTAAGTGCAGGGGTTTATTTGTATTTGGGGATGGAAATTCTATAACCACTTTCTTTTTGTTTGGTTTTTTAAATCCGTATTTTTCCTTTTCTTTGAGGATTTTTTTTAGGATAATCTCTATTATTTTTTCATTATTAAAGTAGAGGTTTAAATATGGACCTATAACCTTAATTTCTTTAATTATGGGATTTTTATTGTGAATTTTAGATTTTAATTCTTGTGCTATTTGATTTGGGTTTTTTTTAATAAGATTGGATAATTGAAAGCAGGGTAATGATAGATCTCCTAGGTTTGGATCTGGTGGGCTTTCTAATAGGGTTAGGATTTCTTCTTTTTTTATATTTAGTTCTTTTGAGATTAAAATTGAGATTTGTTCTTTAAATTGGTTCATGATGTAAAATAGTTTAAAACAGTATTTAAATGTTATTAGGTCATTCTGGAATAAATTTTTCTTCTATAAACCCTACTAAAAGTAATATTTAAATATTTATAGATTGCTATTAAGTTATGTCTAAAATATGTGAGGAGAAAAAGGAATTATTACAAAGGGAGATTTTAGGTATTTTATATCAAAATTATCCTAAAATGTACTTTACCAGAGATTTAAGTGAATTAATGATAAGAGATGATGAGTTTGTTTTAGACTTGTTGAAAGATTTGAAGAAAAAAAATCTGGTTAAATGCATTGAAGAAGGTAGAAGTGGAAAGATTAAAAGAAGATGGGGGATGAGTAAGGAGATTTATCAAAGATATAAAAAGATTGGATATTAAATTTTTTTGGTAAATTTTTTATATATTTCTTCTTTTCCTTTCCATTCTAAAGCAAGTTTAAGAACTTCTTCTATTGTTGCAACTGGATAAATTTTAATCCTTTTTAGTTGTTCTTTTGATAACATTACATCCTGAAAATTTGATTTTGGAACTAAAACATTTTTGATGCCTGCTTCTATTGCTGCTTCTATTTTTTGCGTAACACCTCCAACAGCTAGAACATTACCTCGAACGGATAAAGAACCTGTCATTGAAAAGTCTTGTTTAACTGGGACTTTTGTTAGGGCTGAGATTATGGAGGTTGCAACTGCTATAGAGGCTGAATCCCCTTCTACACCTGATGATGCTGTGTATAAGAATTGGGTATATATGTCATACTTTTCTTTTATGTCTTCTCCAAAATGTTTTAAAATTATTGCTGAAACATTTTTAACTGCTTCTTTTGCTATTTTTCCTAGTTGGCCTGTTGCTACTATTTCTGATTTTTTTCCACCGGGAGTTACTTCAGATTCTATTGGAAGAACAATGCCTGAGAAATGATTTTCTGATCCTAAAACTGCTAGACCATTTACCCGACCTACTAATTTACCTTCTGTTAAAATAACTTCATATTTCTTTTTATTCTCAATAAATTTATCTGCTATTTGCTGTTCTAATGTTCTTGCTAAAAATTTTGCTTTATTAACGTGTGTTGGAAGAACATATTTAAAACCTTGTTCTAATGCTAAATCTCCTGCGGCACGCACTAAACCGCCTAGTTCTCTTAATCTTAAGGTTAATTTACCTGCAATACCTGCTCTTTTTCTTGCTTCGGTTATAATTACTTCTACTGCTTCTTTTGTAAAGTGAGGAATTTTTTTATCTTTTTTAACTTCTTGGGCTACAAATTGTGCAATCTTAAATCTATTTTGTGGGGTGTCTGGCATTGTATCATTAACATAAACTTCATAGCCATAACCCCTTATTCTTGATCTTAAAGCCGGATGCATTCTTTTAATTGTTTCATAATTACCTGCTGCGATTAATATAAAATCTGTTGGTAAAGATTCCGATTTTACCATTGAGCCTGAAGAACGTTCTGATTGACCTGTAATTGAATATTTTTTTTCCTGCATTGCGGTTAATAATTCTTGTTGTGAATGAGGGTCTAAAGTTCCAATTTCATCGATGTATAAAACACCACCATTAGATCGATGAATTGCTCCGGTAATCAATCTTTCATGTGCTGGAGTGCCTAAACCCCCTGACTGAAGCGGATCGTGAAGACAATCTCCAAGAAGTGCTCCTGCATGGGAGCCAGTGTTGTGCGTAATACAAGGCATTAAGTAAGTCCCATCTTCTGTTTCCATATTGATTATGTCTCCCTGATAACCTTCTGAGTGTATCTTTCTTATAGGTATAAAATGCAAGTTATCTTTAGAGAAGTAGTGCTGAAAATCTCCTTTTGTGTTATCAAATTTTTTTAACTGTTTGCCCGTTATGTAAAACTCATAAATGTAAGTTCCTTTTATTACCCGCCCGTTTATTTTTGAACTTTTCATTTTTCGTTCGTTATAAGTTGGGAAAATACCTAAACCTGAGAAAAAAAAGACTAATTCTTCAGCAATATTTTTTGATGTTGTTGCTACGGCGATTGTGTTTTTGGTTTTCCAACTGTCACCTTCAAAATAAGCCTCTAAAAAGTTTAGTTTTACTTTTTTAGGGGATTCAAAAAGAACCTCTGGTATCTTTTTATTTTTTGTACTAAGACCAAACAATTCCTTGAATAATAAAGTTAAAGGTTTAGAATAGGTTAGTAGTTCTATAGACCTTCCTGGATTGGTGTTTATATAAGACTTTAAATTAAAGTGTTTTTCAATTAAGCTTTTTAACCTTAAGATTTGTTTCATTTCATCAAAACCGAATGTAAAACCAAGATAATATTTCCTTTTGTTTGGAACAATTCTTGCATACCCTTCAGCAAGATACCACCCAAATATTTCTCCAATTTCTTCATCGACTAAAATCTTATTTGGGATGGGGTGAACAAGGCTATTTTCTTTAATAAGTAGTATTTTGTAGGTTTTTGGGTGTGTAATCTCTGGATAAATTAGTAAATCTTTTGTAGTTAACTCTTCTGCTTTTTTCCATTTAATATAAGAATTTATATTTTTACTGATCCTATTAAATTCCCTCAATTTAAATTGTTTTGTGTTGGGTTTTTCCAACACCAAAAAAGGATGATTTTGTGTTGCTGTAAAGCTTGGTAATAATCGAGGTTTTATATGATATATCTTTCCTTTCCAAGGAATTCTATCTACTTTTACAACTTTTTGTTTTTTTCCTTTTGCATTATAAACCTTTGATCCGTGTGAATCTTCTATTTTAACAGGGTGTGGGTTTGCGAAAATTCTTTGACCAGGTAAGAGGCATGCATCTGTAAAGGGTGCTTGTGATTTTTCTGCATTGTCAATTAAAAGTTTTGGGATTACTACTGAAGTTGATTTAATTCTTTTTCCTAAATTTAAAAAAATTATTAAACCAATTATAAAAATTATTGAAGTGATCATGGAAGCAGCGTAAATAATATCAGAGATTTTACCTGTTTTCCATAAAAAATAGGGGATGATAGACGAAATAAGAGCAATAACAATTATAATTGTAGACTGATTTTTGAAGGATGTTGCTGCCTGGATTCTAGCTTTTGCAACTAAGTCACGACCTTTTCCTTTTGGGACTACTTTAATTAAAGGAACATTTTCGTCTTGTAAATTTGGGTATGCTAAGACATCCACTAATTTTTCTTTACCTAATAAAGTAGCTAAACCTTGACCTAAAAGGCTTTTACCTGTGCCCGGAGAACCAATTAAGAGTACATTTCTTCTTTGTTTAGCTGCTTTTTTTACAATATTAACAGCTTCATCCTGACCTATAATTTGTTCTACTAGATTTTCAGGGACTTTTATTTCTGCTGTTGTTTTAAAATTAAACTCGTAAGGTTTTGTCATTCTTGTGTTATATATAATAGAAAAGCTTAATAAAATTTTGTTTTAAAGGTTATGCATTAAAAATTAAATAATGTCTTCTTCAGAAACAACTACAAAATCACCAACTGCTAATACTGATGAAAAAGGGATCATAAAGTTACCTTTTGCGTCTTTTTCTAGATCTAAAGAAGAGGTATATTCTGTTGGATTTTTAATGATAATGTGCATTAATTCTCCTGTTCTAGTTTCAAATGTTATATTAAAGACTTCACCGAATTTTTTACCTGATTTCGTTACTACAGTTTTACCAAATAACTGCTTAGAATATTTTCTTTCTTCTTCTGCCATTGTTAAATCTTTTTTAATGTAAGTAAGGATATTTATAAAGTTTATCATTTGATTTTTTAGTTTAAATGAGTAATAAATAATAAGAATTAAGGTGATTTTATGAGGTTTATTTCTTATGGAGAATATACCCACACCCTTTGATTTCCTATGGAGAATTGGGTTAAAAACTTAATAAGGTTATTTGAGGTGATTTTTTTAGTAAAAGCTTATATTCTTAAGTAGATAATTTTATTGTTTATTTTGAATTTAATAATAGAAATTTTGTTATTTGATGATCTATAGGCTTCTAAGTGTAAAATAAGTAGAAATCTTGATTATTTATTTTTAATTCTGGATTAATTCCTTCGTATGGTTGGAATTTTATAGAATCTACTTTTTTCTCTTTCATACTTTGGTAAACCTTTTCTGCAATCCTCGCATTCCGCGCACTTACTACACACAATAGTCCAACGTTTTGGTATTTTTGTATT
>Ga0209541_10014265_pt1 | contig 11998 bp, 6 predicted proteins | sample RifCSPlowO2_01_FD_184027 | JGI IMG/M metagenome (GOLD analysis project Ga0209541, IMG submission 184027) | Groundwater microbial communities from Rifle, Colorado - Rifle CSP2_plank lowO2_0.1 (SPAdes) (version 2) | ecosystem: Environmental > Aquatic > Deep subsurface > Groundwater | place: Rifle...
AATTTCTTAGTTCATGCTCAGAATTTTCTGAATATTGGAACATGAAGCGTGTGCCACCAGTCAGAGACTGGATGGAAAATTCTGACATTTTAATTCTGGCCGAGGATGTCCATTAGCATGGCCGTTGAAATTGACCACCTTACTAAATAGCTCATCAAATAAGATTTTCGTTATAGTATTATTTGATGTCTTGGTAGGTTTCACATTTGATATGCACATTATAATTTATTAATCATAAAAATTCCATTAAAAACCAAAGCAGGTTTCACCCCTAAGAAAAGCAAATGTTTTTATATTTCCCTCCTACGCATTGATTTTATGAAAATTTTGACATTGCACGTGGATGAGATTGAGTTCCAAGCCACTAAAAAGGCCCTGAAAACAGCCGAAGAGACTGACAAGAAGCCGAAAAACGTGAAGGAATGCCTCGTTGTGCTGGCATCTGTAGAAAAACGTGATGAAAGCGATGCCAAGCTTGTTGCAGAACGGCTGGCAAAGGAAGTAGATGACATTGCACAGCAGATAAAAGTGGATAAGATTGTGTTATACCCTTATGCGCATCTTAGCTCTGACCTCGCCGCTCCTGAAAAGGCGATAGCAATCCTTGACGAATCAGAAAAAATTCTTAAGAAAGGGTTTCAGGTTGTGCGCGCCCCATTCGGGTGGTACAAGTCCTTCAAGATAGCATGCAAAGGCCACCCTCTTGCCGAGCTGAGCAGGTCATTCGGGCCTGAGGCAGCCAAAGAAGAGTCCGGAGCATTGGCTTCTGAAAAAAAGCTGAAATCCGTATGGCATATCATGGACGCAAATGGAAAGCTGCATGAAGTGGATAAATTTGATTTCGAAGGCCATGAAAAGCTGAAGAAGTTTGCATTTTACGAGAAAGAGAAATCAAGAAAAGTCATTCAGGAGCCTGCGCATGTTGCATTGATGAAAAAGCTGGAGCTGGTGGATTACGAGCCAGCAAGCGATTCAGGGCATCTGCGCTATTACCCGAAAGGGCGGTTTATCAAATCACTGCTGGAGCAGTATACAAGCCAGAGAGTAGCGGAATATGGGGGCGTTGAAGTTGAAACGCCCATCATGTATGATTCAACACATCCATCATTGAAAAGCTATCTTGACAGGTTCCCGGCGCGGCAGTACACCATCCAGTCAGACAAGAGGAATTTCTTTTTGAGGTTCGCGGCGTGCTTCGGCCAGTTCTTAATTGCGCATGACGCCACCTTATCCTACCGCAATCTTCCGCTGCGCCTTTACGAGCTTACAAGGTACAGCTTCAGGCGAGAGCAGCACGGCGAACTGACAGGCATGCGCAGATTGAGGGCATTTACAATGCCTGACTGCCACGCGCTTTGCGCTGATTTGGAGCAGGCAATGAAAGAGTTTGATGTGCGGTTCAATTTATGCCTGGACATCCAGAAAAAAATCGGGCTGGGAAAAGAGGATTTTGAGCTGGCAGTTAGGATGACAAAGGATTTTTACCAGAAAAACAAGGGCTTTGTGGAGGGCATTGTTAAAAAATTCGGTAAGCCTGTATTGATAGAGATGTGGGATGAGCGCTTTTTCTATTTCATACTGAAATACGAGCTCAATTTTGTGGACTCGATGGACAAGGCATCTGCATTGTCAACTGACCAGATCGACATCGAGAATGGGGAAAGGTATGATATCCAGTATGTTGACAAGGAAGGGAAGAAGCATCATCCGCTGATATTGCATTGCTCTCCCACAGGAGCCATTGAGCGCGTTATATACGCATTGCTGGAGAAAGCCCATTTTGCGCAGCAGGCAGGGAAAAAGCCGTTGCTGCCCTTATGGCTGGCTCCAATTCAGGTAAGGATCATTCCTGTCTCATTGGAAACTCACCTGGGCTTTTCCAGGAAGCTGGCAGAGGAGCTGGAAAAAGAGAATATCCGCGTGGATATTGATGACAACGAGCAGAGCGTCGGGAAAAGAATCAGGAATGCGGAGCAAGAGTGGGTGAATTATATTCTTGTTGTGGGTGACAATGAATTGAAAGGCAAACAGCTGATGGTGCGCTGCAGGGAAAAAGACAAGGAAGAAAAAATGGGCCAGAAGCAGCTCATAGAGTTAATCCACAGGAAAACAGAAGGAATGCCGTTCAAGCCCCTGCCTTTGCCGTTACTGCTTTCTCAAAGGCCTGTTTTTGTAGGGTAATTAGAAAATCTGACCAATCCGGCACATCAGATTATCATTAATAAACAATAGTTAAACAGATTTAGCAAGCGAAAAGTATTAATACGAACATGTTCTGAGTGTTTTTATGAAAAAAAGGGGCTTAGTTCTTGCTATATTATTATTTTTTATTATGCCTCTGGCTGTGCATGCATTCTCTTTTTCTGATTTTCTTGAAAGTTTTTTCTCAGGGCTCTCCGGCAAAGCAACAATCACTGGCAATGCTATAATGGTCAGTGGTTACCCGTTAGACTGGTGCAGCCATTTAGGTTGCGGGCAGGCAACTGCGAATCTTTACTGCCAAAAGGCGGGATTAGGCGGAAAAGCGACCACATTCCAGACAGGCTCTGGTGCAGATATGAGGTTTGGTGGGACTGGAACTTACAAGTATAGTGCAAGCGGAGGAGCACATTGCCAAACTTGCGATGCTTATTTCACGTCTGTATCCTGCGGTTCAGTGTGTTCAAGCAATACTGAATGCGGTACAGACGGATGGGTGGGAGGAACATCCTGCTCAGGAAACGATGTTTACCAGGGTTATAGAGCTTACATCTGCAACAGCCCCGGGAGTTCATCGGCATCATGCTCATATCAGGATACTTCCAAATTAAAGCAGCAATGCCAGAATGGATGCTCAAACGGAGCATGCAAGCCATATAAATGTTATTCAAATGCTGATTGCGGTTCAGATGCATGGGAAGGCACACCTGCATGCAGTTATTCACCAGGAGGGTATAGCCAGGTTAAACAGGACCGCAGAATTTATTCCTGTATAAATCCTGGAACGCCTTTTGCAACATGTACAAGCAACGTTTATTTCGGCCAGATAAAACAGGATTGTGCTAAGAGTTCTTGTGATAATTGGGTGAATTATTGTGAAGGAGGGAATGTATACAAAAAAAGAACCTGCAATGACAGGGGATGCGAGAATGCAGCCTGTTATAATAGGGCAAGGGAAGAAAAAGAAAAAGTGGCAGATTGCCCTGCAGGATGCTCAAATGGCAATTGTTTAGTTCCAATTAGTGCAGTTAAAGTCAATGGGTACCCATTGGATTGGTGCCATAGTAATGCAGGCTGTGGAGAGGTTGTTGCCAGGGCTTACTGTTCAAGAAACAATCAAGGAATAGCCTTAAGTTATACGAAAGGAACTGGAGCAAAAATTCAGGGAGGAACATACCAATATACTTCAACTGGGGGAAGGCTCTTTACAAGCGGGGATGAATATTTTGCAACTCTGCAATGTTCCGGACAGCTGGCATGTGAGAAAGATTCTGATTGTGGCACAAATGGTTGGATAGGGAATGTAACTTGTTATAGTAATAGATTATGGCAGAATTACAGGGCTTTCAGATGCGAAAATGTTGGTACTGCACAGGCAAAATGTTCTGCTATAGAGGATAGAAGAGTAAAGCAAGATTGCCCGGGAGGTTGTGAAGGCGATGCCTGCAAAGCAACCTGTTCTTCTAATGCTGATTGTGGCGAAGAAGGATGGATAGGAGACATTATTTGTTTTGACGGCAATGTCCAGCAGAATTATAGGACATATGCCTGTAATAACCCCGGCACTTCTTCTGCATCATGTATGCCTAATGAGGGGCTTAGGCTGAAAGAAAGCTGCGCGTATGGATGCTCAAATGGGAATTGCAAAACTCCTGTATCAGCCGATGCCCCAAAAGTAGAGGGATATTTGCTTGACTGGTGCGATAATTCAGGCTTTTGTGGAGAAAGCGTTGCAAGAACGTATTGCAGCAGAATAGGGCAAGGAAATTGGAAAAGCTTCTCAAAAGGCATAGGGGCATTAGATGCAGGAGGAACGTATAGGTATAGTGCAAGCGGTGGACAGCATAATACTGTTGGAGATGTCTACTTCGCATCTTTAATATGTTCCGGAGATATTGAATGCTCAAAAGATTCCGACTGCGGCACTGACGGGTGGATAGGAGATGTATCTTGCTTTAAGAAAACCAGCACAACACCTGCCAGGATTGTGCAAGGATATAGGGAATACGCATGCAGCAATCCGGGAACTTCCCAAGCAGCTTGTTCTGTTAAAGAAGACCTTATTAAAACTAAGCTGGAGTGCCCTAATGATTGCGAAGGCACTTCTTGCAAAGCAGCCTGTTCTTCTAATTCTGACTGTGGGGCAGACGGATGGATAGACGCCGCATCCTGCTTTGACAACAATGTTTATCAGAAATACAGGGCATATGCGTGCAATAATCCCGGGACAGACAGCGCATCATGCTCTCCACAGGATGAGTTTAAGTTGAAAGAATCTTGCTCAGCAGACTGCTATAATGGCAAGTGCATAGTGCCTATTCCGTCAACTGCTCCGAGGGAGAATGGCTACCCGATTGATTATTGCAGCAGCGCTGGATGCGGAACAGTGGCAGCAAATACATACTGCGGAAGGGCAGGGCAGGGAATCGCATCAACATATACAACGGGAACGGGCGCAAGCACCCAGGGAGGGACATGGAGATATAGCTCGACAGGAGGTTCCCTCAATACAAGAGGAGACGATTATTTTACTTCCATAACATGCACAGGCCCTCCAAAGCAAATCACACAGGGGGCACTTCAAACACTTGGCACCAATCAAAAAGCGACATTCATCGTCTCAGGCCAAAGCCACACACTGACTGTAACAAGCGTTGCAGAAGATTCTGTTGAAATGCTCATAGAATCTGAACCCATACGCCTCACCTTAAAAATAGGAGATACAAAAGAAGTTGATGTTAATGGGGACGGCAGGAATGATATAGTAAGCTCAATAAAATACATAACCAATGGCAAAGCGGTGCTTTATCTCAAGGAGATTGTAGAGGAAGTGCAGCCGTTGCCTCCGCAGTTTGTGCCGCCGGACGCCATAAAGGTGAATAGCTATTTGCTGGACTCCTGCAGCCATGCTGGCTGCGGATTAGCTACCGCAAACATATACTGTGGAAGAACAGAACAGGGGATCGCGACAACTTTCACGACAGGCACGGGCGCAAAAAATGCAGGCGGAACATGGCAATATGCTGCTTCAGGAGGCTATCACCGCGCAGATGGGGATGCATATTTCATAACCATAACATGTGAAAAGGAGCCGGAGAAGATTCAGATTGAAGCTGCGATGGTAAACGGCCATCCTTTGGACCATTGCAGCGACCATCTTAAATGCGACCAGGAGACAGCAGACCTTTACTGCAGGAGAAAAGGGATGCTAAGAGCGTCTGATTTTAATACAAGTGAAGGGGCGGATGTATTAACCGGCGGAACAGGCACATACAAATATAATGCAGCAGGAGGCTATTACTGCCCAAGATGCAATGTTTATTTTACACGCATAACCTGCACAGACGAGGAGATAGTAACTGCAAGAGCGCCTGCAAACGATACAGAACCCATAGCATCGCAGGCGCCAATAAATTTCACCGAGCCTGGACTTCCTCTGCCCCAAAAAACAATCAATGTTTCGAAAGAAATAAGTAAAGAAGTAAATGTAAGCACTTTAATAAGGCTGAGCAATGGCTCATATCTTCCATTAAGCTATTGCAGCTATCTTGGCTGTGGCCAGCCAACTGGGAATCTGCACTGCAAAAGATTGGGCTATGAAAAGCTGGATCACCATACATGGGCGTCAGATGCATATAAATATGGGGGAGCATACAGGTATACTGCAACTGGCGGCCAAATATGCAAAACATGCGACAAATATTTCTCTTCTATATCCTGCATTAAATCAGAGACTGGTGCAACGCCGCTGGCGGCTCAGCAGCTTGAAACATTGCCTGCAGAAACTGTTGCCGAGGCTGTTAAAGCAGTAATGGTAAACGGCTTGCCGTTGAGCTGGTGCAGCAGCAATGACAAGAATAGAAGCCTTAACTATTGGTGCGGCAAAGAAACTGCTGATTTGCACTGCAACAGGACAGGACAGGGAAAAGCGCTAATCTTTAAGAGAGGGGCTGGAATTGGCAGCGAAGCCACAAAAAATGGTGTCTTTAGGTATTGGATAAATAAGGACGGCGGATGGCATTGTGATAAAATCCCGGATTGCACCCAGAGTTATTATTTTGAGGAGATAGTATGCTCTGCTCCAAAGCCTGAAAATGTTACAGAGGCTAAAACAGTGCAATCCTGCTCAGCTGATTCTGTATGCGGGACAAGCTATTGTGAAGCCTGGAGGGAGAACTACTGTGGATCCGAAGGCCCGAACGCGCCAACAGCGCAGGAAGCGCAATCTGGCGGTATCACCGGAAATGCTGTAAATGAGCCATTTAGCGAAGAAAAAGTGAGTACAGTAATATGGAATAACGGGGTCGGACGCCCGCTGGACTATTGCAGCTATCTTGGCTGTGGCCAGCCAACTGGGAATCTGCACTGCAAAAGATTGGGCTATGAAAAGCTGGATCACCATACATGGGCAGCAGGAGCAAAAAAATATGGTGGAACTTATAGGTACACCCCATCAGGCGGCGAGGCATGCGAGACATGCGACAAATATTTCAGCTCTATAAGCTGCTTAAAGAGCAAAGCTGCTGTAACTCCAGAGCCAGTACGTGTAACTGAGCCAGAAGCCCAGCCACCACAGGCCCCTTACATGCCAGGAAGCGTTTATCGCTCGAGGATATGCCATGATGTTGGATGTTCAGATGGCACCTGCTACGAAAATATAAGGGAAGAGAAGGAAAAGGTAATTGATTGCCCATCAGGATGTGTAAATGGCGCGTGCATAGAAAAACAGCAGGCTGAAGTGCAGGCAGAAACCAAATGCGCTGACGGCTCACTGTTCAATTCGTGCTCATCAAGTAAGCCCAAATATTGTGACAGCGGAACACTTGCCAACAATTGCCAGACCTGCGGATGCCCTGCGGGTGAGGAATGCAAAGCAGACGGCTCATGCACTGAAAATTTATGCGTAACAATGCAGGACAGCGGCGATCCTTCCACTAAATTAGACATACTCTTTATCGGAGATGATTACACAGAATCAAGCCTGGGTGTTTTCAGAAGCGATGCCACTAATTTCATGAATGGCCTGTTGAGTTATGAGCCGTTCAGATCCCAGAGAAATAAGATAAATGTACACCGTGTGGACAGCACCCAGGACCTCGGTTGCGAGTACAACTGCCACGGGATTGACAGGGCCATATGCTGCGATAACCTCAAGGTTGCCCAGGCAGCCACGCAGTGCCCGCATGATTATACTCTTGTCATAGTCAATAACAACAATTATGGCGGAGGAGCAGGATTATATGCAGTATCTTATAGGGGAGACTATAGAGTGATAGTCCATGAGTTCGGGCATATAATAGGAGAGCTTATGGATGAATACAGCTATGGAACAACTTTATCGGGTACTCCGTGGGGAGGAAACTGCGCTGCAGACAGCACATGCTCCGTATGGAGCAACCTGATAGGTGTTGAAGGCGTAGGGTGCTTCAAGGGCTGCACATCAGATACATGGTACAGGCCACTTCAGTCTGGATCAATAATGACAGACCTGAATGGCGACTTTAATCCTGTCGGAGAAAGGATGTTGGCACAACAATTGAAGAAATACAAATGAAAGCAAAAAAGATAATTCAGGCAATGGTTATTTTGATGGTAATGCCACTCATGGTACCAATAGCTTCAGCCTTGGAGTCTGAGAAAATATATTTCATTGAATTGGAATACAATAAAGGCCTGTTAAAATTGACAGATATAGATGTAGTGACAGGCTATCCTGTGTTATCAGAAAACCCTGCCTTGCCATATAAATTGGAGCTGATGGATGTAGATAGCGAGGTGCTCTATGTTGGCTATTTTGATGTCCCAAAGAGGATATATGGCCCGCCACCACTCAATCCAGAAGATATTGCAAGCGTTGTTGAGCTGGATTATGTGAAGTTCACCATTTCGCTGCCTTACCATAAGAGAGGGGTTTTGATAAAAATAGCAAGGGATGCCGAGGAATTGTACATCAATGCAATGCAATTTGCAATGTATTGCGGAGATACTGTGTGCCAGCCTGATGAGAATAACAAGGCATGCCCATTAGATTGCCTGGCTGTGCATGAGGAAAAAGAAGAGGGGGCTGGAAAACTGCCCTACCTCACTTTGGCTATAGCAATAGGAATTCTGGCTTTAATCTTGATTAAAGTGAGAATAAGGGCTGAAAAGCTCCATACAAAGGGCATGCATCACAAGAGAATAGAGTCAAAAAGGGCTATGCCAGAGAAAAAATCAAGAAGGCATAAGACGCATAAGTAATACTGGCAATAAAATGTCAGGAATTTTCCACCAATATATCATTGATGGCGAAAGCCAATCGAACAACAAATCGGAAAATTCCTGAGCATGAACTGAAAAATTCACAAAGTGAATTTTTGGTTTGTTAAAAATTCCAAAGGAAATTTTAAACACTCAAGAACCGCCTGAAGCAGTAACTTGCAGAAACATTCCGCAAGTCTGTGACTGGCTGTTCTTGACAGTTTATTGGGGACCTCAATGAGACCATGCATTGTACTGCTAATTTTATTGGTATCACTAATCGGCATTCCGGCGACAATGGCTTTAGAGTCTGAGAAAATCTATTTCATAGAGCTTGAGTACAATCAGGGGGCGCTGGGGCTTGTCGACATAAATCTTATTACAGGTTACCCTACATTATCTGCTGAGCCTGGCATGCCATACAGGTTAGAGCTTGTAGATGCCAGTGGAAATGTGCTTTATACAGGCTACTTTGATGTGCCCAACAGGCTCTACACTCCGCCGCCTCTTGCAGACGGACAGGGAACAAGCGTTGTTGAGCTGGATTATGTGAAGTTCACCATTTCACTGCCGTATCAGGATAAGGGATTATTGATTAAGGTAACAAAAGGTGGCAAAGAAGAGCTGGAGATAGATGTTTCAGGATACGCAGAGTATTGCGGAGATAATATATGCCAGCCGGATGAAGACAGCAATGCATGCCCACAGGACTGCCTTAGTGCGCAGCAAACAGCAGAAGCGCCGGCAGCAGAAGGAGCACAATTAGGAGAAGGGGCAGATATTCAGCTTGAAGAGAAAGCAGAGGGGAATATTTTTCTTCCAGTCTCGGCCGTTCTGGTCATCGTAGTTTCGTTTGTGGCATGGGTGCTTTTCAGGAAAGATGCTTTTGTATTGAAGAGCATATCTGAAAGGCATGGAGTTCACATACCGCACCGTTTCATGAACAAGCTTGTAGACCATATCGACAGCTCTATCAAGAGCGGATTTACACCCCAGCAGATAGCAAATCACCTTAAGACAACAGGATGGCAGGAAAAGCAGATTAATGAAGGCATTATAAGGCATAGGCTGTTAGGAGATTACCACAGGATGAAAAACATAGGAATACCGGACAATAATATAAGGAAGGTGCTTGCAAAACATTACACTCCGCAGCAGATGAATGAGACCCTAAGCCATTATACTGTAATTATCGGAAAAGACGCTGGCGATGAGCAGAAAATAATCCATCTTAATGAGATTGCCAGGGAATATGACGTCCATCAGGCTGACAGCGTAAAGAAAATAAGGCTGTATATCACCGAATGCTACGGGTACGGTTACACAAAAGAAATAATTAGAGTGGTTTTAAAGGATAAAAAATGGTCTGATGAGATGATTGATGAGGCATTCAGGGGCTTCTCGTAAGAGGATTGTATGCGTCCTCAAAGCTTGCTTGCCTTCCCTTCTTTTAGTATCATCACCTTCGCATCTGTGTTGCGCTCCACAGTTTCCTTGAAAAGCTGCGCATCATCCTCAGTGCCGACTATTTTATTGTAATGCATCGGAATAGCTGTCTTTGCTTTTACTCTCTTTGCAGCCTCTGCAGCTTCAACAGCCGTCATAACATAAGTGCCGCTCACAGGCAGAAGTGCAATATCAGCATCTATTTTGTCCATTTCAGGGATTATGTCAGTATCGCCTGCAAAATAGAGTTTTTTATTTTCAGCCTCAATTACAAATCCAATGCCAGTGCCTTTTGGATGGAATTTTTTATTGGTGTTGTAGGATTCAACAGCGCTGATTGAAATCCATTCCTCTTTTATTGTATCCCCTGGGGCAATTGCCCCGGAGCCGTTCAGCTGTGCAGCAACGCTCTTGGCAGCCAGTATCCTGGTGCGGTCATTCCTTATCTGCGATATCTTCTCCTGCGAGAAATGGTCAAAATGCTCATGCGAAATCAGGATAAAATCAGCAGCTTCATCATAGTCTCCTGCATAAGGGTCAATGTATATCACCTTGCCCATTGTTTTGAGCTTGAAGCTCGCATGCCCAAGCCATGTTATTTCCATCCATACCACCAGACAGCATGCGATGTCACACAGATAAATAAACTTTTCCAAAAAGAAGCATATCAGCTTAATCTTCCAAAACACTAAATATTTATAAACGAAAATCCGTTTCTGAAGCGCATGGTCCTGGAAAAGCTGGGCAGCGCACTGAAAAATACGCTGCAGAAGATTGCAAAGTCCATCTTTGTAGATGAGAAGCTCATAAACGAGCTGGTGAAAGACATCCAAAGAGCATTGCTTCAGGCTGACGTGAACGTGCAGCTTGTTTTTGACCTTACAAAGAAAATAAAGGAAAGGGCTTTGGAAGAGAAGGCTGCCTCTGCATTGACAAAGAAGGAGCACCTGATCAACATCGTGTACGAGGAGCTTGTTTCCTTCTTGGGCAGCGAAGGCCATAAGATTGAGCTCAACAAAAAGCCGTTCAAGATACTGCTGGTAGGGCTATTTGGCTCAGGAAAAACAACAACAGCTGGCAAATTAGCTAAATTCTTCACAAAAAGGGGCCATAAGGTTGCTTTAGTGGGATTGGACATACATAGGCCTGCTGCCATGGAGCAGATAAAGCAGGTTGCTGAGCGCGCCAATGTCCCTGTTTTCATGGACACTTCCATAAAAGATCCGCTCAGGATATGGAAAAAGTTCGAGCCGGAATACAGGAAATTTGATGCTATAATTATTGACACAGCAGGCAGGGATGCCCTTTCTAAAGAGCTGATTGAAGAGATCGAAAGCATCAACAACGAGGTAAAGGCTGACGAGAATCTGCTGGTGATTTCCGCTGATATAGGCCAGGCTGCCCAGAAGCAGGCAGAGCAGTTCCATAAGTCATGCCATATAACCGGCGTGATTGCAAGCAAGATGGACGGCACTGCAAAGGCAGGCGGCGTATTGAGCGCATGCGCAGCTACGCAAGCTCCAATAAAATTTATTGGTGTAGGAGAAAAAACAGAGGATCTCGAAACATTCAGCCCAAAAGGGTTTGTTTCAAGGCTGCTGGGGATGGGTGATTTGGAAGCCCTGCTTGAGAAGGCCAAGGAAGCGGTGACAGAAGAAGAGGCCCAGGACATGGGGAAGAAATTCCTGAAAGGGGATTTTAATCTTATTGATCTATACGAGCAGATGGCTGCAATGAAAAAGATGGGGCCGCTAAGCAAAATTGCTGAGATGATTCCGGGATTCGGCCAGCTGCATATGCCGAAGGAAACCCTTGATGTGCAGGAAGAGAAGCTGGAAAAATGGCGCTATATAATGAACAGCTGCACAAAAGAAGAGCTTGAGGATCCTGACATAATATCTGCGCAGCGCATCGAGAGGATTGCGAGAGGGTCAGGGATGGACTCCAAGGATGTGCGCGAACTGCTTAAGCAATACAGGCAGAGCAAGAAGATGGTCAAGGTCCTGAAAGGCTCAGGCGGCGATATGAACAAGATTATGAAAAAATTCCAGGGCAAATTGAAGTTCTAACTACCTTTTCGCTTTCTGAAACGCTTTCAGAATCATGCTTCTCG
>Ga0209541_10014267_pt1 | contig 11997 bp, 13 predicted proteins | sample RifCSPlowO2_01_FD_184027 | JGI IMG/M metagenome (GOLD analysis project Ga0209541, IMG submission 184027) | Groundwater microbial communities from Rifle, Colorado - Rifle CSP2_plank lowO2_0.1 (SPAdes) (version 2) | ecosystem: Environmental > Aquatic > Deep subsurface > Groundwater | place...
TCTGCATGGTGCCCATAAATCTAATAATCCGGAGAGATCCTTAGAAAAAATTAATAAAATTTTTGGTCTGGGAGTAATGGTAGAGAATTTAAGTCATGAGATTATGGATACCTATGCCAGATTAAAAGTTGAGCTTGAAAGAAAAGGTCAGAAGCTAGATGAGTTTGATCTCTTAATTGCTGCTACTGCCCGGGTGAATTCTCTGATACTGGTAAGCAGAAATTTACAACATTTCAAAAGGATTAAAGGATTAAAATTGTTTAAAGAGTAAGTGTCAAGCTAATCCACCCCGCGCCGCCGGCATAGCCTTTGGCGACGCACGGCCCAGGTGGACAATTCATTGAGGAAATGACTTAAGATAGATGATAGCTTTTATCGATGTCCAAGAAAAGAAATTATGGAGACCAGTGTATAACCTGGGTATATCTTTAGTTTTTTTCTACCCGGAATAAAGGTACTTCGCTTGAGAAATCAACTACTATTTTAGAGTTCATGGGATAATTCATTTCTTGGATATTAATCTCGGGAAATATAGCGGCAATCATTTCAAAAAGTTCATTTTTGGTTTGTACGTATTGTTGGTAAGTCATCGGTCTAAATTCTTGATTTTTAATAAAGTCTAGACCTGATAAAGAATAAATCAATATTCGTTTTGGCTGAATTGTAATTTGGGGACGGTCCTCGTGTTTCTTATCCTGACAACCTAAATAATGCATAGTTTTCTCTATCTGATTTTTCCATTTTAGCCTCTTGCCAAACCAGATTTTTGTACATATAATATATGTACGTGATTGATTTAAAGAAGCTGACAGGTTTTCAGTGGGATAAGTGGAATGCTGACAAAAGCTATCAAAAACATGGCATTACACCAAATGAGGCGGAAGAAGTGTTTTTAGATGAGAATGTACTGTTGCTTGATTATATAAAGCATTCTCAAACAGAAAAAAGATTTGTGGCTATAGGAAAGACCACAGAAAAAAGAATTCTATTTGTGGTTTTTACAGTGAGGCGGAAGAAAATTAGAATTATCTCGGCTAGAGTAGCCAATCAAAAAGAAAGGAGGAGATATGAAGAAGAATTTTAAACCGATTCCTCATTTTCGTTCAGAAAAAGAAGAACGGGAGTTTTGGCAAACTCATGATTCAACAGAGTATGTGGATTGGTCAAAGGCAAAAAGAGCTAGTTTCCCCAATCTGAAACTGACCAGTAAGCCAATTACCATCCGTTTGCCCCAAAGTTTGATTGACCGGGTTAAAATCCAAGCTCACAAGATGGATATTCCATATCAAGCTTTGATTAAACAATATATCCACAAGGGGGTAGAATAAGTTACTATGAAAGTTTTATGTGATCCCAGGACAGATGCCATGTATATACTTTTCTAAAAGAAAGATTTAAAAAATGTTATCTCAATTATTCCTGCTTCTGAAAATTTTTCCAGAGTAATTTAACTTGTGCTTAATTTGGGGAGGGGAAATTTAGAGACTTTCTTCTTCAGAAGTTTTAGAGTGTTTTTCTTGGTCCATAAACTTCCGAAGGCTAAATTTTTTGCGCGGGGAAGGCAGGCTTGACTTTTTGGATAATTGTAGTCATTATAAATGTTAATGGATCAGACTGCCCCGCCAAATATTCAACCAATTTCAGAACCAGTTCCGGCAGTTTCCAAGAAAAGCAGATTGCCTTATCTTTTATTGGTAATTTTAGTCGTTTTGATTGGTACGGGAGGTTATTATCTGGGGATTCAAAAAAATGTCAACCAGATAGAACCGGACACAACTTCTTCTGAGACTAGTGAGCCAGCGCAAATTCTGGGTGTTGGTAAGACTAGGAGTTTACTGCGAAGTGATGAAGGTTTGTTGGGTGGTCCTGCCCAGATAGAGCTGTCCTATTTGGGCGTACTCGTGAATATGGATCCCGGTAAGAGTTGGACAATAGAGAAAGACGGTAAAACTGCTACCATAGCTAATGAGGGAGATGGACAGATCAGGTACATTGCAGGATCGGAAGGCGGTACTGTTGCCGACATTGATCCAAGCGAGATTAAAATAGGGGATACTGTCAGGATCATTACTAATATAGGCTGGAGGACTGGGAAGGTGAGTGTGGTACGGGTTAGGTTGGTTACACCTCCTGAAACATCCCAGCCTTCTCAATAATTAAAATTAAGTACTTGCCAAGGCCCGTTCTTTAGCATAATAATGAATTTGTATGGCCCGCGTCAGTAATTTCATAAGATTTACAAAATTCTTGGCAATGTGGAGCCTTCTTTTCATATTTGCTGCGACGCACAAAAATTCCACGACGGCTCAAGACAAATCTATCGATAGCACAGATAAGAAGGATATTGTCTCATTAAAAGACGGTGATGACGGTACGATCATTTCCTCAGCTGAAGACCAAGATAGAGATGGTTTTCTCTTCGTTGACTGTACGGGTTTTTTTGAATAACTAATTGACAATCTTTCTTAATAATACTTTTTTGGGGGAAGCTGGGAATTCGTTGATGACATGAAGTATCAGAGGCATAAATTTTTTCTCTTGTGCCAATTTTGCGAGGGTTTTTTGAGGAGTTAGTCTTAAACCATTGCTAATTTCATCTTTCATTTTTTCCAACCTATGTTTGTCAAAGTTGATATTTCCTCGAGGTTTAATAAGAAGGGTCAGCTCACCTACAAAAATACCGCCTGATTTTACTTCGCGAACTTCCCCTCGCCACTCTTCGATTTCGTTTACAAACGTTTTGATGGTACGCTCGATCTCGAATCTGGTAATTAATACTCCTAAGCCTTTAATGTAATCCAAATTTTTGCGTCCCTCCAGAAAAAATGCCCATTGACTGCCGCAGGAGCAAGATATTCGTTCTGAACGAGCGATATCGCCTGTACGATAACGGATGTAAGAAAGTCCAGGCGGGGTAGTTTTGGTTACTGTCACCTCTCCGTAGCCATCTTCGTCTATATCTGTAAGTTCAACAAACCTATCTTGATACGGATGATAAGCGTTCGTTCCGTATTTTGTTTGCAGAGCTCTGCAGCCTATGCCAACTGTGTCAAGCTCGGTCATAAGATAATCTATCGAAACCGTGAGTTTCGGATAACGTTTTTTAATAAAGGCCAGCTGTTTTTGGCTTAAAAAGTCGCCAGAAAACCAGATATAGTTGATCGAAGAAAAAATATGGCGAGAGTGGGGCAGGTACGAGCTAAGGTATGAAACACAGGCTGGGAATGTCACTGCGCAATCCGGATCAAATTGAGTGATTGCTTCAAGCATTTTGTCATTTGCTCCGAAAGGGTTCACTGCGAGGCATTGTGCAAAAGTGCCATTTTTCTGTTTACCGCGCGTATTGTCTGCAAGAATATTGCGAAGAGAGATCGCGCGTCCTTGATAGAAAAATACTGTCCTTGTGCATTTGGTATTGTAAATTTCCCTGTCCATAACAGAGCCGATTTTTTTTAGGAAAACAATCGGAACGGTTTGCTTACTTGTTCCTGAGGTCTGTTGCAGAACTAAAGGAGGTGCTACTTTGTTGCTATCAATGAGCCGTTTTTCCAAACCCAGATTAAGAAAGTCCGTTTTGGAAATTGTGGGGATTTCTCTCCAATATTCCCAACTGAATTTCTTGGGGTTATAACGGAATTTACGATTGGCAAAATGTGAATGCCAAAAAGCAGACTTGTTTGCCAAGTCAAGAGTTTTTTTTAATCTGATCTGCCAGCTTTTGAGTTCAGGCTCAGTTTTTAAGATTAGTGAGGTATGTTTCGAAATCTTCCGCACGAATTCTCCCCCCTTGAAAAATTTTTCGCAGGCCATTTTTCTTTACAGAGGCTGGGAGCTGATCGAGAGTAATATACATGGCCGGTTTTTCTGTTGGGAAACCCAAAAAATTCGGCTTTTTGTCGAGTCTCCAGACACTTCTATTGAAGGGAAGATAATATAAACTGGCATAGCTTCTTGCGATTAACACATAATGCAGCGATCCGGCGGGTCTACCCGCCTCTTTTCTTGCCCGAACATTCATCAGGTAACTGAGGTTATGAAAGTAACCATTCCATAAAAGCAAATCCAGCATGCTTGATTTTTGGCTTGAAACAAGTTGCCGGTTTAAAAACGGACGCTGCTTGAGGTCAAAAATTGTCATTAGATCAGGGTAATAGGTGAGATCAGGAGTGAAATAGAACATGGTCGCCGGCTGAAACCAGTAATTGATGCCTTTTTTCAAAAGAGGACCATAGGTAAAGATATCAGCCGGATAATTGTATTTATTTTCCGTCAATTCTAAAAAGTGGAATTCGTCGGCTAAAAGGGCGGAGGCGAACCGAACGGTGGCGCTTTTGTCTCTGGCAACATATATAAAAAACTGATGGGTGGCAGGTTTTTCATCAAATTGGGCAAGTTCATAGAAGATGGGTCCTGTTAGTTCCGTGGTGATAGTGCCGAAACGCTTTTTAAGAAGGTAAGTAACATCCCAGCCTTCTTCAATCCAGTGGAGCATTTGGCGAGCCTTGCCGGGTAATTTCTTAGCGAGGTTCCTTTGAGGAATTTGTTCAATACCGGCAGACGAAAAAGTCCGTTTCGATCTGCGTGGTGGTGTAAAAAGCAGATTCTTTCTGTGATCAATTTCTTTCTGAAGGGCCCGGGTATTGTCAAGCATCATATCGATTGCGGCATTAAAATCGGCAAAAGGCACCTTGTGATGATAAAAATTGTACGCTTTTGCGCGAGGGAATCTTGACAATGTCTTTTTTTGCATGGCAAGACATGCAGAGCGATACGCGTATAAATCTTTTTGCAGTGCATGGAGAGTCGCGTAGTAAGAAGCAATAAGTTTTTTTGCGCGGTCTAAATCGGGAAGCGCAAGGAAATGTTGACGGGCCCTCTCGCTTTCCAGAAATTTTCTTAAGAATCTAAACGGGTGAAGAATCTCCTTTAGGGGATGGAGCAGAAAAAAGAATTGGCCTCGTACCGACTGGTCGAGTGCCTCCAGTTTTTCGGTGATATCTTCAAGATCGTCAATGGCCCAGAAGGCATTGTCAAGATTTAAGCCTTCCGCAGCAAAGAGGGGATCATGGACGGTTATATCTCGAAACTCGTCAAGCAATGTTTGTTTCATTACGCCTTAACGAAGTATTCTATATATTCGATTTGTATTGCGCAAGCGGGAGTTGATATTTTTTAATCGGTTCAAAAGTTAAAACAACATTGCTTTTGCATTGGCACTGTTTGATGAATTGAGCTTTTCCGAAGATGCCTGTTCGATACCTAATCAACGCAAGCTCTAACGGTTTTGTTCTGGTAACTACGATTTCACCTCTTCCATTGGAATCAAGGTTTATTAATTCGAGAAGAGCGTATTTTGAGGGGTGGACGCTATTTTTGCCGAAATCTCTCTGCGCAAAAAGGCAATTTCTGACGGAGTACGAGAAGCCAATAAGTTGATGTTGCGGTAAAATACGGGTTCCGGGAAAGGCGAGACGTATCTGATGTAAATGTTGAGGATACTCAAATGAACGGAATAGACGAATTTTTTTAACCCTTTTTTTTATTTCTTGATCAAAAAAATCGATGATACGTTTACTATCTTGCGGATCAAGAGAAAGCCCGTTTAAATGATAGTCCTGAATTGCCGATTTCATGCGGGAATCTAACTCATAAGGAGTTAGAACAAGGGTGTAGTAATGAGACTTTTGAAGAGAGGATAAGACACCTTGTAGATTTAAGGCAAAAGATTCCGTAATCTGAATTTTCCGCAGGTTTTCTTCGTGGCCTTGCGGTTTTTTGGGAATACTGTCCAAGTATAATAGATGCTGATTGTCTGTTTTTCTAAAGGGAATTCGCAGAACAAATCTTCCCGTATGTTTTTCCAGTATTGCGCGAGCGTCGCGAAGTCTTGGTTCAAGACCAATTATTGCAAGTTCTTTATGAGTGATGAAGGGAATCTTTTGCCAATAGTCCCAGTTGAATTTTTTTGGTTCGAAAGTGAAGTCATGGTTGGCAAAGTGGATTTTCCAGAATCTTAGCTTGCTGGCTGATCGCAAAAAGGAAGAAATTTCCGCTGAAGTATTTTGTAGTTTTTCTTCCGATTTAAGAATCAAAGAGTGATTTTGCGCTAGTTTTGATGGCATATTTTTCTACAGGTCAGCCGGTGATTAAGGTTACTTGGAGTTTTTATTCCCTGAAAGCGCCCTAAAGTCAAAGGATTCAGCTTTTCTAATGCCGCCAATAATACAGAAGATTAGCGTAATGACAACAGGCACGAGACTTCCAAATGAGGATATAGTGGCGTTTTTGACAAGGGACCCATAGACGAAAAGGGGCACGCCAATTAGCATGCCGATAATAATTCCCAAAAAGGTAAGGCTGTATGAAAGCTTACCCCAATACAGGGAAAGAATTGTGGGTACGAAAAGTGCTCCGCGAAAAGCTCCTACGACAAGAACAAGATACAGAAGTTGAATATTTGGAATGAGGGCGATGCTCATCCCGAGAACGATGAGGACAATCATGCTTAGTCTTGAGGCCATTACGAGATCTTGGTCCGACGCGTTTGGCTTAACCATTCGGTAAATATCCGCGGCGCCTATTGAGCTGACCGCGTTAAGAGCGGCACTGCCGACAGCAACAAGTCCCGCAAGAACCATGGCGGTAAACGCCAAAACGGCTATTTGCGGGAGAAAGTGGAAAACCGTGTAAAAGCCTACCAACTGGTTTTGCTTGACAAGAATGCCCAAGGATTGATTGGAAGCGATAAATCCCAATAATCCCAATGAGAGTGGAACGACTGCGAACACGAGGCCTCCCAAAAGAAATGAGGACTTCACAACCGATTTTTTTATAGAGAATGCCCTTTGCCACTGCTGCTGATCAATGACAACTGCCGAAAGAAGAGAGATGCTAAAAGGCACGCCAAACGTCCAGGCTACCATCGGGTCGAATAAATTAGTGAATGTGCCTTTTATTCCGCCAAGTCCGTTCTGTATCATGGAGAAGCCGCCGCCTGCCGCGATAGTCCATGGGACAATAATAACCCCGACAACAGCTATCAGTGTCGCTTTTATAGCGTCTTGTATGAGTGAGGAGCGTATGCCTTTTATCAGGCTTAGTGAAATCATCATGAGTCCGAGAATAATGATGAGTGTTCCCTTAGCCATTCCTGTTACCAGATTTAGCATTAGGAGCGCTGCAGTTAAATTGAGAATTATGGAATAGCTTTGGACGATGAAAATGGAAAAAGAATAGAGGATTTCCATCCTTTTGCCAAATCGCCTTCCCATAAACTCCGGCAAAGTGTATCCTTTATCAAAAATCTTGCGCATTCTGTCTGCCAAAAATGCAAAAATAATAACCGCGCCCGCGTTGGGGAAGGTAAACCAAAATAAGCCAGGTATTCCCTGCTCGTAGGCTTTTTGTGAAGATACAAAAAAAGCGGGGGCCCATACCCAGGAGACGGCGACGGTTGTTATTCCAAGGAGTAAGCCAACCGAGCGTTCTGACACGAGAAACGACGCGGTGGAAGTCCTTTTTCTAAAAAGGAGTCTTATTGCCGCCAGAGAAGTCAGCCAAAATAATGCCAGAAAATAAAATCCTTCTGAGCCGCTCAATATGTTTGACATTTAGTCGATGAAATCAACTTTAAAGGAAGACAGTTAAAATTTCAAGATGCGCTTTGAAGCCGCGTTTTGAAGCTGTTTTGGCATCAACCTGTCTCTTGATCTGGCTTTTAATTATCCATATAATAATTTCTAGCGATGCGTACAGACTTTCTAAGAAGGGTTAAGGCAATTCTTTTGGATGCTTTTGAAAAGAGCGATGATTTTTATAGAGTTGTTTATCATGCAGCCGGTATTGATAAAAAAGATATTGCGCAGCTGACACAAAAATCATTTTCAAGTTTGCCGGTTGTTACGTTGAAAGATCTGGCGAATGCCCCATATAAACAGCGCTGTATAAAAGAGGATCGGGGGTTTAATAAGCTCGTTTTTTCAAACGATGCAGATCGTTATTTTCTGGTACACCGAACGCTTGAGGAGATTAGAGAGGATTACGTACCCTACGAAGGTTCTCGTCCTTTGGTGTTGATGCAGAACGTGTACGAGGCACTTGAGCGGTGCCTTTTTTTCTACGAACACAGGGTGCTTCCTTTGATTGGCGAGGTTCTTAATCCGGCAGTTGTATACGCAACCGCAAAGCAATATCGAGTTGACTCAGTGGTTATTGATCATGGATCGGTTACCAAATTTCGTGAGGGACTTTTGAGTTTGAAACTTCCCCTGAAATCAGTGAACGTGGTTGATTCCACGTTTTCCTCATCCGATCTTGCGTGGACCAAAAAGCTGCAAATACATTACACTATTAGCCTTCCGGAATTCGGATTAATAGGCAACATATGTCCGCAGTCAACAGGACAAAGGAATCCTGTTTTACATCCATACGAAGATGTCTATATAGAACCATCTGCCCGTTCGATTTTGACAAGTGCCCGTTTGCGCAGTTGTCCGATGATACGTTATCAAAGCAACCTTGACCTTAAGGATATAGAGAGTAAGTGTCTTTGTGAAGAACAATATTCGTTTGCATTTAGTCAAAAATCCAGCTCAGCCGGCGATTGACCGGATTGTGTTTTAAGAAGCTCCTCGCGGTAAACGTCATCGACATGAGGAATAGTGTTGAGTTTTATAATTTGTTCTCTGCTCATACCTTCTAGGGTTAACTTTTCATACGTTGTGTAGCCAGATCTGAAGGCGACATCGGTGAAATCCTGCTGGATGAGGAATGTCGGCGATTCAGAAAGGCGCCAGACGCTTGGAGAAAATGTCCCGAAATAAAGTGAATAAGCGCTGCGGTTAATAAGAAGATAAAGGGGGTCGTATGGTTTTTTGGTATACATGAGATCGTAGATCATAAAATTGCTGTACATGGCTGTTCTCTGGATAAGATAGGGGAGTGTGCTTAATTTGCTTTGGGTAGGAAAAGGGCTAACTGTTTTTTGGCTCTCTTGCAGATATTGCAGAATAAGCTCCGCAAGATATCGCAGATCGGTACAGAGGTAGTCGGTTAATCCCGGATGCGGTCTGATTGTGACACCGCGTTTTAACCAAATTTGCGCGATCGGCTGATTTGGTACCTGTCGGTAATCACGGTAATATTTTGTATTTGTCATTACCGGAAAGAGATTAATTTTATCGCTATTCTTTTGCGGCTTTTCAACGATATAAAATGGATGACTGTATAAATCTGAGTTCTTACTTAAGCCGAAACAGCCAGTGGTTGTCCAATAAGGACCGAATACTGCTTCTTTATCTCTGTTGATCCCCAGCACTTCATCTTCAACGGGTTCGTAGGATATTTTAAAGCTATTTTTTGGGGTAAGGTTAGCTTGTCCACTGCTTTTCTTAACGGGGCACTTTCCTTCGTAAAGGCATTTTTTACGCTGCGCAACTTCATTTTCCAGAGCTTGGGCATTTTTTCGGATAAGCATGAAGTCATTTAGGACAATCTCCGGAGTAGTCGCGGAGCCAAGAAACACTATCTTTTGCTGTATTCTCGTAGGATCATTTTTGAACACATTTTCCATGGCTTGAATATGGAGGTCTATTGCCGTTTTATAGTTTTTAACTGTTTGCTCTTGCAATTCTAAAAGCGTTCGAGCATTAGGCGGCGTCGGTTCATTTAGAAAACGTGTGGTTGAATCGTTTACAGAGGATAGTGCTGTTAAAAATTCATCCGGCCAAATCCTCCAGCCATCGGGAAAGACCCTGCGATATTTTTCGGGTTCATTTTGCCGATATGCGGTATCGTATTTAAGAATTGTTTCGTCTATCTTGCTTAGCGCGTCAGCCGAATCTTGAAGAAGTTGAGAGTCCAGACGCGGGTCATAAAAGAGAAGATCTTCTTTGGTAATTTCGTAAAAGTTCCCAAGGTTTTTATCTGGGATAAAATTGTAAAAGTAGACTCCCAAGAGAATTATCGCGGGTAAGATTGCCAAAAGAGAAAATTGTTTCAGGCGCAAATTCATTTAGTTTAAAAATTAGCTTATGTTATACTTTTTTTCAAGGTATGCGTAAAATTCTGACGGTGGTTATTTTTGGTATTCCAATTGCCGCGGTTTCCCTTGATCAAATTTCTTTAATCATAATTTCTCTAATAAAATCTCGGAAAAAGAGCGATTTTTTTTATGTCAACGCGCATTGTTTAAATATAGCCAATAAAGACAAAGAATACAAGAGAATTTTACAAAAGGCAACACTGGTGTACTCAGGCGGTTTTGGGCCGGTTTTAGCATCACGAATTTTGGGACGGCCATTATATGAACGTACCCCCACGCCGGATTTTATAGAAAATATTTTTTTGATAGCCCAGAAAAAAAACTGGTCGATATATCTCCTTGGCGGAGAACATGGAATTGCGGGGAAGGCCGCGGCCAATCTAAAAAAAAGATTTCCTTATCTTGTAATCGCAGGGTATCATCACGGGTTTTTCAGAAAAAATAGCAAGATTATTGAAAAAATTAATCGCGCGAAACCCGATATCGTTTTAGTGGGAATGGGTACACCTCGCCAGGAGAGATGGATTGCGGATAACATGGACACGGTTAAGAGTAGAGTCTTTTGGGCAGTAGGCGCGCTTTTTGACATTCTTTCAGATAAAAGAAAGAGAGCTCCCAAGTGGATGCAGGAATTGGGACTGGAATGGGCCTTCCGGCTTTTACAGGAGCCAAGAAGGCTTTGGAGAAGGTATGTTTTCGGGAATATTCGTTTTGTGATTAACGTTTTAGGACAGAGTACCTTTTTTCGTAAAACCAGCCGTTAAGGTAAGAGAATCTATCAAAAAAAAGGAGTAAAATAAGAATTGGTAAATTGTTCCACTTTTTGGAAACGTGGCAAAAGAGGAAAAGAGTGAGAAGGACCTTTGGCCACGGTATGCTCCTGGCTGAAGAAGGAGATTTCCACTTATCGGCCATTCTGGCTTCAGTTCTTCCAATGTGCCAGCGCTGCATGAGAAATTGTGCGAGACTTGATCGTTCCCGATGATGCACCTGAACATAAGGACAGAACATGATGAGGCCATTTTGTTGTGCAATTTGTCTTGCGAAATCCGAGTCTGACCCGCGATAGAAACGTTCGTCAAAGGAGAGCTTGTATTTTTTAAGATATGAGATTTTGACGGAAAAATTTCTTGTATCACAGATGGCGATCGCCATTTCCGTTGTGAAGCCTTTGTTTAAAAAATGTTTCACCTGAAACGGCTGGTTGGTCTTCAGGTACTTTTGCAGTGAAAGATATCTATGGAACTGGGCAAGCAGGCTATATAATTGATCTTTGGGTAAACCAAAGGTTCTTCCTTGAATTGCCCACGCTTTTGGATATTTTTTGTGGGCTTTAACTACGCGCTGGATCCAAAATTTACTTGCTTTGCAATCGTCATCAATCATGAGAAGGAGGCTTCCGATAGCATGTTGCACTCCTTTGTTTCTGGCAAAAGGAATGCCAATTTGCTTTTCGTAAACATATTTTATGGAAAGCCTTTTTTGAAAAGAAAGAACGAAGTCTCTAGTTTTATCAGTCGACGCGTTATCAACGACTATTACTCTGTCCGGCTTTCGTGCTTGCGAAACAAGTGAGTTGAGACATTCCGCAAGCATTTTCGCGCGATTGCGGGTAATCACAAGAACTGATAATTTCTCAATCATGTTTCTTGACCCCGAGGTCAAAATGATTAAAAACCAAGAGTCGAAAGTTCATTTTTATCGCGAATGTTGATTGTGGGTACGCTAAGTATCTCCTTACGTTGATCTAGCATCTTTTAATTCTATAGTAAGTACGGTTTGCTTAAGTCTAGCGGACCCCTACTGCTCTAAGAATTAGGCGGAGAGCCATGATGATAAATCTTCGTTTTTCACTGCTTGCCAAAGTTATAAAAAATAGAAATGCAGTCCCGCTTGCTAGAGTTCGTAATCTTTTGATCATCATATTTAATTCAGTTTTGTTTTATTTAGTATAC
>Ga0209541_10014269_pt1 | contig 11997 bp, 8 predicted proteins | sample RifCSPlowO2_01_FD_184027 | JGI IMG/M metagenome (GOLD analysis project Ga0209541, IMG submission 184027) | Groundwater microbial communities from Rifle, Colorado - Rifle CSP2_plank lowO2_0.1 (SPAdes) (version 2) | ecosystem: Environmental > Aquatic > Deep subsurface > Groundwater | place: Rifle...
CATAAATGACGAGGTTTCAAAAGAGGCGGTTTCTCAACTACGCATTTTTAGCATGCAAAAATTTCGCCCTAAAGGGCGGGGTTTTACACCCAGCGAAATTTTTTGCATAAAATTATTGGTGCATTAAAGTAACCACCATTGTTTATTACCACCACTCTTTCATCAGCCTAATCAGGATGTAGTTTAATGCCGTTGCCGTAGCCTCTGCAGGCCGTTCAGTTGTAGATAAGGATAAAGAGTGTAAAGAGTGAGGCAGCTGCCGGAAAATAGACATCTGGCGTTCCAGCTCCCGGACTGGTTCTTCCGGGCGCCGCTGGTGGAGAATCTCAGCCTTTCCCTGCAGATAGATTGCAATAGTCGGTTTGGGAAATAATGAATATAACAATTTCCTAAGCTTGAATGGCACATTCTTCATCAAAATAATATCCGTGCAATAGCGGTCGGTAACTACAATTCTTTTAAGCAATCGCTGCGAAAAAATTAACAAATAGTAGCGCAGAAGAAGATCGGCTGTAAAAACTAACGAGCCAAAAGTATAAATCAGTTTCTGCCTGGTGGCTGGAGATTTATCGTCAGCTGCCGATGAGTTCTGTTGAGATGCCAGTGAATTCTGTGGGCTAGCCTTTCTTTTTTCTCTCCCTTTATAGGCTCTTCCCAGCCTGGTGATGGGCAGGAAATGGCCACGGCCTCTTCCAGTGTATAAGGCAATCACCGAGCGGCCGCTGCCCGACAATGTTCTGGAAACAGTTGCCGCCAGAGTTGACTTTCCTGCCCCGTCTGGGCCAATGATGCTGATTAAGGGAGCTATCCGAAACGGATTGTGGTACTGCCGGGCCCAGCGCCAGGATAAGCCAGCTAAAGATGGCACCTTGCTAAAATTATGTAAAATAAAACGAGCTACCAAGGGATAAGGACTAATGGCCGTGAATCGGCCCCGGTTTAAATTTTTAAGGATGCTTTGGGCGCAACTTTCAGAAAAGGTTTGGGCCAATTTTTGCTGAATCAGCCGATGGTCCACTTCCTGTGATTGGAGAAGGCTTAAAATAATCTGCTGATATTTTTCCTTGAAATATCTTTTTCCCAGGATGGAATGAATGATCAGCATTAGCAGCTGGTCAGGGGGAGAAAGAACATAAAAACAATCCAGTCTGCGCCGCCGCGGCAACACTGTTTCGTCCAAGTAACACAGGTCGTTCCAATGTATCCCGCCAATTTGAAGGTCAAAACTTATTTTTTTATAATCAATCAAGGTAAAATAGGCCCGGTGCGAGTGAGAGAATTGCTGCGTCCTTCTGGTGAACCCAAATTTAGCCAAAATTTTCTCCACCAAAGGCAGGTCTTCTTTAGAAATAATTGTATCCAGGCTAACGGGCTTTAGTTTTTCATCTAAAATGAATTCATAATTGCGCAGCAGGCAATACTGTACCTTGCCGGCATTAAATTCTTCCAATACTTTTCTTAGAAAAAATATTTCTTCCCTAACTGCCCCTTCCATTTGGAAAGGTCAATCAGCCAAATTATATATAAAGATTATGAGGCTGTGAATTTGGACCAGTAATAAGTTAATTTTGACCGGCAGTTATCTTCCAGAACAAAAAAATCGTTTTCTAAATTGGATTATGCAAAAAATTTCGCTGGGTGTAAAACCACGCCCTTTAGGGCGAAATTTTTGCATGCTAAAAATGCGTAGTTGAGAAACCGCCTCTTTTGAAACCTCGTCATTTATGGCGAGGTGAGGCGGTTTCACGCATTTTTATCATTTTCTAAATACTTTATAATATTGAACTACTTCCTGAACGTTCAGGCAGCCAAACAGGTACAACAGCAAGGCATAAACCGTTCCAGCACCAAACAAAGAAATAATAATTTCAATCACTGGATGAAAGCCCAGCCTGATTTTTAATAAAAAAGTGAATAATACCAGTGAACATCCCGGTATTAAAAAAACCAGCCATTGTTTCCAGGGAATTTTGGAGCTTATGGCTCTGGTCACGGCTATAGTTGACAACACGAAAGACAGCAGATAACTGGCTAAAGTGGTGGCTGCTGCCCCGGTGATCCCATATTTAGGGATGAAGATTAAATTAAGAATTATATTCAACAAGGCAGAAACCAAGAAAATTGCTGTTACCGTTCCTGGTTTGCCAATCCCCGACAGAAAGTTGTTGTTAATCGTGGCAATGCTATAAAAAAACACGCCCAGAAGCAGGATCTGGAACGCTGGTATTCCCGAGCTGTATTCTGCTCCAAATAAGTTAGAAATAAAAAAATCAGAAAAGGCGAAAACAGGAGCTAACAGCAATAATACCAGCATCGGCGTGTATTTATAGAGCAGATGCAGGCCCTTTTCCAGCTTGGCTATTTCTCTGCTGGCCCATAATTCCGATGACAACGGCAGGATGATTGAAGCAATCGAAGTGCCAAAAAAAAGCAAAATCAGGGCCGATGGCAAGACTACATTATAGACGCCCACTTCAGTTAAGGGACGGAAATAAGTCAGGAATAAGGTGTCAATATAAGCTATGACTTTGTTAGCGATAGCCGTGGCAAATATCGGCAAAGAAAATAGGCTGATTTTTTTGGCTACGGGCCAAAAATCAGCCTTCTGGCAACTTAAAAGATTACAAGATCGCAGGAAAAAAGGCAGATAGCCTAAAATAAGGATTAAGCAGACCAGACAGTAAGCCCAGACCGCCGAAAAAATACCTTGCCCTAACGAGAAGAAAATTATCGCCAGCAGCAGGACCAGCAAGTTCTTTACCAGTTCCATCGAAGAAGACAACAGCATCTGCTGAAGGCCCTGGAAAGTACTTTTCATGACGATGAACAGCAGGCTGAAAAAGATATAAATTATCAGCCATTTCAGGATCTTGGCAGCCTGCGGATCCTTGAAATAATTTAGGGCCAAAAAATCGGCGGCCAGAAAAAAGATTAGCCCTAAGATGGCCGAGCTGATTATTTGCAGTGAAGTTACGGTGACGATTGCTGACTTAATCTTTCCATATTCGTCTCGCGAACGGTATTCAGCAATAAATTTAACTAAAGCTTCTGCCAAGCCCAGCCCTCTGAAAAAAAGAAAAAAAATAACAAAGGTGAACACGGCATAAAATAAGCCCAAATCTCTGGGCCCTAAAGCGCGGGCCAGGTAAATTCTTAAGCCGTAAGCGGCCACGGAAGCCAGGAAACTCATGATAAAAGTGATAGCTACACCCCTCAAAGCTCTTTTAGCATAGTTCGGCATAGGGACAAAACAGCGTTAAGTTGGTTTTAAAGCTTATGAAGAAAAACCACTAACCAAGTTACAGAAACCTTTTAAATAAATTATTATGCTATAACCAACATGAAACAGGTGTGCAGGTAATGGTAAAAAGAGCTCTGGTAACCGGAATTACTGGACAGGACGGGCCCTATCTGGCAAAATTATTATTAGCTAAAGGCTATAAGGTTTTTGGCACCTACCGGCGAGTATCTACCCCTAACTTTTGGCGCTTGCAGCAGTTAGGCATTGCCAATAAAATTACTCTTATTCCTGCCGATTTAACCGACATGTCTTCCTTACTGGAAGCAGTAAGCATCTCTGATCCTCACGAAATCTATAACCTGGCGGCGCAAAGCTATGTGGGCAGTTCCTTTGATCAGCCGCTACTAACTACGGATATTGATGCCAGCGGCTCGACTAGATTCCTGGAGATTATCAGGCACTTAAACAAAAACATAAAATTTTATCAGGCTTCCACCAGTGAACTGTATGGCGCTTTCACTGGAGAGCTGCAGGATGAAAATTCCCCCATGATTCCCAATTCTCCTTACGCTGCAGCTAAGCTGCATAGCTATAACATGGTAAGGATTTACCGCAATTCTTATGGCCTTTTTGCCTGCAACGGAATATTGTTTAACCATGAATGTATCTCGGAAAATATTCCAGTCATAGTTAGGAACAAAAAAACGCAAGTTCTGAGTATTAAAAGAATAAAAGATATCTGCCGAGCTAGAGAAAAAGGAAGAACCATTCAGCAATGGCTGGCAACTAATTTGGAGATATGGGATGGCTCTGAATTTGTTGAAATTAAAGGAATCACTGCAACCAAGAGAAAAAAAGAAAATCAGGATTTTCACTGTAAAACCATAAATACCAGATATGGAGTAATAGAAACCACAAATCACCACAGCATGCTTCTGGATGATGATTCTAAAGTTAAATCTAAAGACGTGACTATTGGACAAAAATTAGCTCATCGTGAATTTCCATTCCAACAACCAATCTGTACGTTAACTAAGGATGAAGCAGTCTTTTTAGGAATGATGGTTGGTGACGGATATATCTCTTCTGAAGAAAGAGGCCAGTTCTCAAATAACAATGAAAAAATAATGGAAGAATTCTCTCATCTTTGGCGAAAAATTGCCTTAGGGACATTAACAGTTAGAAGATTCAAAACGGAGTATGGTTGGACCGTGCAAGCTCAATTGAATGGAAATACGAACTATTTAAGAAAAATAAGAGGCGAGATTTATACTTACGATGGCTTCAAAAAGGTTCCGGACAGAATATTAAATGCAGATAAAGAAATACAAACAGCCTTCTTGTTAGGATATAATTTAACCGATGGGCTAAAATCCAATCTGTGTACATATCAGTTTAGGAATTTCAAAACTAATTCCATTCTGCTAGCGCAGGGATTGCTGTTTTTAATTAGCCAAACCACTTTGCAGGATTTTAATATTACTTTTGAACAAGATGAAAAATATTATGGCTATTATTCGATAAATTTATTATCACCTACGGACAATCAAGAAAAGGAGGACACTGTTAAGGAGTATATCAATCTAGGATACAGTCAACGAGGCATATGTAATGAAACTGGTATTTCTAGAACGTTTATTAGGAAAATTCAAAATGGAGGGCAGGCAGTTTTAGTACATCATCTAGCCAAGCAAAAGGAGGAAGTTAAAAAAGTATTATATCATCCACAACAACCGGAATGGGTCTATGATATCGAAACTGGATCAGGCAAGTTAATGGCTGGTGTTGGTAAAATTGTAATTGCTAACTCTCCATTTCGAGGATTAGAATTTGTTACCCGCAAAATCACTAATTCCGTCGCTAAAATTAAATTAGGTTTGCAAAAAAATCTGGTGCTGGGAAACCTGGAACCTAAACGGGACTGGGGGTTCGCACCAGATTATGTTTTTGCCATGTACAAAATGATGCAGCAGAAGCATCCTGACGATTATGTCATTGCTACTGGCGAGACCCATTCGGTAGGCGAGTTTGCTCAGCTGGCCTTTGACATGGTAGGATTAAACTGGAAAGATTATGTTGTCAGCGATAAGAAACTGCATCGGCCTTTGGATGTGCATCAGTTGTGCGGCAATCCTAGCAAAGCGGCCAGAGTATTGGGCTGGAAGCCTAAAGTTATGTTTAAAGAATTGGTAAAGCTCATGGTCGAATCAGACCTTAGATTATGGCAGAAACACCTGGCTGGCGAATCGTTCCCTTGGGATGCCCCTAACCATTCTTCAGAGATGGATATTGTGGCCAGAAATGTTACCAAAGATGCTAATAGAGAGGCCAGGGCGTTTAAGGTCAAGAAGTGGTTGAGGTGAATTTATAAGACCGATTATGGTTCATTTTTGTGATTAAGATCCAAAATGACAATTTTGCTTTCATTCTTTAGATAAAAATTATGATGATTTATTTCTTCAATGAAATTATCATAAAATCTTAGCTTCTGTTAAAATTGTTTTTAGGTATGGATGCAAACCCTCTTCGGACTTGTCAATCCATTTCCATCCTTGATGCGTCTCATCTAACTTAATTTTAATACTTATCTTTTGGCTTCACAAGAAAAACAACTGCCACATCGGTATCATCTTTAGCTACATATACTCCTTCATGTTTATGGGCTATTGACCTTTTAAAACTGTAATCAACATTTCTTTCAAAATTAAACCTTCTATAAACAAAGTCCTGCTTTAACGGAGTTGTTTCTAATACTCTGGTAATACCATGAATATCAACGACCCTAGCTAATTCAATCTTTACTGTATCCACTAAATTCATAACGGCTGTCAGATGATAAATGTATGTATTAAGTCTGGGTCTTTAGCCTCAAGATGTGAGCCTCTTTTCTCTACAGAATTCAGCAAAAAGGAAGTTCCAGTGGGAATTTTTGCCTTCATGTTAAATAGTTTCAGGCGAACCGAGGCTAAAGACAAAAGAAGACTTAATACATACTGATAAATGCCTTTTTAAACTTATGAAAAATCAATCATAAACGAACTCTGCCTTAACTTTTTCCATCCTCACTTCTTCTTCCGCCAGCTTCAAATCATGCTCCACCATTATCCGCACCAACTGCTTAAATCTAACCTGCGGATTAAATCCAAACCGCTGCTGAGCTTTCGAGCTATTGCCTAACAATACACCAGTATTTCCCGGCCTAGCAAATCTGGAATCAAATTTAACATACTGGCTTGGATTTAAGCCAACTATAGTAAAAGCTTCATTCAGAAATTCACGCACCGAGTGCACTTCCCCGGTACAAATAATAAAATCATCCGGCTTATCCAGCTGCATAATTTTCCAAGCCGCTTCCATGTACTCTGGTGCGTAGCCAAAATCTATTTTAGTGTCTAAATTGCCTAACAACAATTCCTTCTGCAATCCTAGTTTGATTCTGGCCGCGGCCTTGGTTATCTTTCTGGTAACGTAATCTTCAGTTCTTCTCGGCCCTTCGTGATTATAAAAAATTCCCGTGGAGGCAAACAGGCCAAACACGTCCCGATAATAGCGGCACATCACGTAAGCCAGGACTTTAGCTGCCGCATAAGGGCTTTGCGGCCTAAATGGCGTTTCTTCTGTCTGAGGATTCTCAGCTGCCAGGCCAAACATATTAGAAGATACCGGCTGAAAGAATTTAATTTTGGGGTTAATTTGCTTAATGATCTCCAAAATTCTGGCTACGGCCGCTCCGGTGATATCACAAGAATAATCTACCGACTGAAAACTCCAGCTGACATGGTCTTGGTCTGCTTCATTGTAAATCTCCTCAGGCTTGACTTCATTAATTATTCGATAGAGGGATGTTGCGTCAGCTAAATCACCCTTATGCAGGATTATTTTTTCTTCCCCATCCTTAATCAAATGCTGAATGTTCTTGGTATTGCCAGTAGCCGATTTTCTGATTAAGCCATGCACTTCATAGCCTTTTTGCAACAGTAGTTCTGCTAGATGAGATCCGTCTTGGCCGGTAATTCCGAGCACCAATATTTTCTTTTTTTCCACCATTTTTGGGCTTATGAAACGAATACTTAAAAAAGCTTTTGCAACAATTAATTATTTTCTCTTAAAAACAGTTAAACCAACCATAAACAAATCAATTATTTACTCTTATTATGCACAAAATTTCGCTGGGTGTAAAACCCCACCCTTTAGGGCGAAATTTTTGCATGCTAAAAATGCGTAGTTGAGAAACCGCCTCTTTTGAAACTTCGTCATTTATGGCGAGGTGAGGCGGTTTCACGCATTTTTATCATTTTTTCTCAACTAACTCCCTCGTTCTTAACCCTAACCATAACGTCAACAGAATAGCCAGTAAAGCCATTAACACATCCAAATATAACACCGTAAAACCAATTTTGTTAAGCATTTTTTCTGCCAGCCCGTCAGTGGTATAATTATCCACGGCATTTTCCGGATATTTCCAGCCCACTGGATAGAACCAGAACTGGTGGGTGCGGTCCACAGCTTCGTAAACTGCCGGGGGGATTTTAATTTCACCACGGTAAATTGAAAATTGGTGCTCAGATTTCAGCTCATAGATTTTAACCAGCCGCTCTTGGAAATAAGCGCTTAGCTCTTCACCTGATTTAGAAATTCGGTCAAAATCTTCCGGCTTCCAGCCGCAATAAGTTTTTCCGCTGCATTCGATGTAATAAAGCGGCGCTGTCACTGTTGCTCCAGAATAGCCCTCCAACTGATTTAATAATTGGGGAAAAGATATTCCGGCTAAGTAATGCTGCTTATTAAACACCCAAGCATGAATTCCGTTATAAATCCGCGGGTCAATCACAATCAGCGCATTATCTGGGATAGTGTCCTGAGCATAACTCTGCAACGACAAGACAATTGATTGCTCACGTAATTTTTCAATTTTAACCAAAGTAGTAATCGTGAATATTGAAGTAATAATCATTACTAATAAGATGAAATGCCTAAACCTAAATTTATCTTTAACCGTCTGGCCTATAACCACTGCCGAATGTCCGGCAAAAATGCTTAGGAATAATGGCACAAACAAGTAATGGCTGGCGCTGCTAGTCTGGCCGGCAAGATAAATAAATGGAATAGCGATTAAAAACAGCAATAAGACTGTCGGCCAGCGCTCTTTCTTGAAAGATAAAGCCAGGCCGATAATTCCAAAGATTAATAATGGGCCGTCTAAAGTTAAGAATTGCTGTAATTTCCCCTGGGAAATTTGGCTCAGGCGGCTTAAGGTCCAGGGCTTGCCCTGCAGCCCTTGGTGTACTGTTTCGCCAACTCCGCCGATGACTGAAAAATAATAGTCGGTAATGCCCTTATCCTGATACAACAGATAGTTGTAGATTAGCACTGGAGATACAATTACTAACGATAGCAGCAGGCAGACTGCAATAATGATTAAGCCCTTTTTGGGCCGTTTTATTTCTGCTGAAACCACTGCTGAACCATCTTTCAGCCATAATTTGATTACTAAGGCAAATAAGAGGACTATGAAAAAAATTAAGGCGATGCTTTTTATCAATACCGCCAAAGAAGCTAGAACGAAGGAAAAATAAAAATATTTATTAGCGTCTCTTTTCCAGGCAATAATAAAATAATATGCTGCAAATAAGCTGAAAAAATAAGCCACCATGTCCATCTCAATGGAAAAATGAAGGATGTAGCCGGAAACCGCTGCAAAGAAAGCGGCTAACAAAGCTTCCTTTTTCCGGCCAAATAATTCCAATGTAAGCAGGTAGATCAGGATTGCTGCTAAAGAGCCATAAATTACTGAAGTAAACCTGGAAGAAATAGCTGTCAGCCCGCCCAGCAATTTATATCCCAAGTCAGCCAGATAGAAATAAACCGGCGATTGCTCAACAGTGGAAAGCCGTTCTGCTGAAATTATATTTAGCGGTATCAGCGAATAAATCATCTCATCGGTAGCCAGATCAACATGATGGGCTGAATACAAGCGCAGCGAGAAAGCTAAGATAACCAGGAAAGTCAAGATTAGAGCTGTCTTGCTTAATTTCATAAGGTGATACAATGATTTATGTTTTTTTAATGATTTTGCTATAATTAACCTGGCTTAAGAAAAGCTGCAAGTGTATTTTCCTTCACTAGACAATACTCTTTTACCTGCCGCACCACTGCAGCAGTTCTCGATTTCTCTTGGTTTCTCGCAGTAACGCTGGCTTTGCTGGCATTTCTCCTCAATGCAGCGGTCATATCCATCCTGTCCGATATTTTTTCTGGCCTGTATCGAAAAGATCAGCATTAAAGCTAGCAGGCTATAAAGCAGTATCAACAAGGCCAACTGTAATTTTGAAAGCCTTTCTGTTGAAAGTTGTTCTTCTGGAAGCTTTTTTGTTGAAGGTTGCTCTTTTGAAAGCTGTCCTTTTGAATGATGTTCTTCTGGAAGCTTTTCTGTTGAAGGTTGCTCTTTTGAAAGCTGTCCTTTTGAATGGTGTTCCTCTGGAATGTGTCCGGTTAAAGGCTGTTCGGTCATGTTAAGATTACACTAGTTTCAGGGCAACAAAAGCCCCCTCTTTCTGGTAGGCTGGAATAAATAGCCCTGAATCAATCAGTTCGTTATATTTTGTGGAGACCAATTCTTGGGCTTTATTCTCATCGCCAATTTTCTTGGCCGCAAATTTGATGTCGTTCCTAAAGCTCAACAATAGGTACTGGTAATTCTTGCCCTTTAAAAAAGAATACACCTCCTGCGGATTTCTCTCCAGAATGTTCTTCCTAAACAGCTCTTCATCATAGCACCAGTTGCAGCTATACTTGCCAAAGCCGGTAACGATCTTGGCCCTGGAAGTGTACATGAATACGGGGGTATTTACTGGTATGGTGTCAAACCAGACGCCATACTCGAAAGCTTGTTGAGGGCTTTCAAAAGCTGAAGAAGTAGGCCAGATGGAAGTATTTAATGCCAGTTTGGCATATCCAGAGGTAAAAATAACCATAGTTAAGATAATTACTACCAGACCTATCCTTAGCAGCTTGGAGCGAATAAAATTGAGATGAGCAACCGCAAACAATCCTTCGGCCGCCAGCAGGGATACCGGTATGGCTAACAGGATCCAGGAGCGGAAAGCTCCCCTAGCTATCGAGACTGGGAAAGTAACTCCGTTGACACTCCAGAAAGCATAAATCAGCCAGAAGATTGTTAGGGTTAAGTAAGCTCGCGGGACAGTGACGATGGAAGAGCGGTATTTGAACAGCAAATAAACCAAGGCCGCCAGGATTAATATAACCAGCACGGGGCCGATTCCCACCGGATTATTTATTTGGTTAACATTGTCTACGATATAAAAATCATTGAAGGTGTAGGCTCTTGAGGCACTGCCACCGGGGTCAACCACTGAGCCAATAATGCTAGCAAGAGAATTCTTAATCTTGACGATGAAGATTGAAGAAGAAGAGGCAGTATCAATTCCCGTCTGATTGATTGCCAGCTCATTGATAGCATTATACCGGCCAAAATAATATTTCGATACCGGCTCAAAGCCGCTGCGCAGAATTAAGCTGGCAAACCATAGGCCGGAAAGCATTATGCCGCTGAGCAAAGCCGTGCCTTCCAGCCATAATATCTTTCGATAAATTATTGAATAAACTACTAAATATATTAAAATCAATATTGTCAGCTTTGACGGCTCGGAAACGTTTTGCGACAGCCAGACGGCGGCGATGGAGATAACCGCAATCCACCACCATTTTTTATCTTCCTGAACTTTCAATAGGCAATACATGGCTACAAAAAACAGGGTTATCGCCAGAGCCGTGGCCCAGATGAAATGAGTCAGATAGGAAGGGAGAGCCGCTAAAACAATAGTAGCCGCCAGGGCCTTATAGCGGTCGTTAAGCAGCTGCTGGGCAAAAAAGAAAAAAAAGATGAATCCAAGTGAGATGATTAAGACGTTAAAAAATTTCAGCGTCCATCTGGCGTCAGGCGAAGTTTGATGAAGAACGCCCATCAGAATGTCGTATGATGGCGGGTAAGGGTCGATATATGACAAAAATAAATCAAACTGCGGCTCTTCTGTCGCTGGTAGTATTGGGTCAAAAGCTGTTTTTTCCAAGGCCACATATTTCATTCCTTCAGAATGCCCCCAGGGATCTTCATCTTCCAGGTAAGGGTAGCTGAAAGTTCCTTTAGCATAGATAAATAATGAAACTGCCGCAATAATGATTACAGCAAAAATTACCAAGTTCTGCTTGGTTAATTTCATCTTTAATTGCTGTTTCAGATTGAATTGCAGCCATTCACGCCTTTTTATTCTTCGATAAAGCTGGTACGAGGGAAAGGCCAAGCTTAAAGTAAGAAATATTTTCCAGTCTAATGGCACCCCCAGCATATTCAGGATGATTGACAGCAGGACAAAACTGCCTAATCCTACGCCGACATTAATCAACTGGCGCTCCATGAAGTTGGCACTCTTTTTAGCCCGATGAGTAACGGTAAAGCCCAGCCCCCAGGTGTAGGCAAAGAATAATAATATGGTAGCCAGGCTAATCATACGAAGCTGAAATTACTTAGGGTATTTAATAGTTATTAATCTGCCAAGTACTGATTAAAAATAGGTGGAAAATGGTCTCACCTCGTTTTAAAGAGCGTGGCTTCTGGCTTTTTTAATGTGAAGGCAAAAATTTATGCAAAAAATTTCGCTGGGTGTAAAACCCCGCCCTTTAGGGCGAAATTTTTGCATGCTAAAAATGCGTAGTTGAGAAACCGCCTCTTTTGAAAC
>Ga0209541_10014270_pt1 | contig 11997 bp, 21 predicted proteins | sample RifCSPlowO2_01_FD_184027 | JGI IMG/M metagenome (GOLD analysis project Ga0209541, IMG submission 184027) | Groundwater microbial communities from Rifle, Colorado - Rifle CSP2_plank lowO2_0.1 (SPAdes) (version 2) | ecosystem: Environmental > Aquatic > Deep subsurface > Groundwater | place...
GGCGCTGGTGCAACCCCTAATAAGCAATAAATAATGTTGCATCCTATCAACATTATGGGCAACAAGCTTGCTTATTAGCTCTACTTTCTGGGTTGCAACGGTTCTATTCCTCAATACAGAGCCGTATTTTCTTTTGATGCAGAAGAAAACATTCTCGACTATTTGCCTCTTTGGATAAATCCTTTTATCTGGAAGAGGGGAAATAAACCTGCCTCTTTTAACTTTGCCAGAACAGTTTCTATAAGGAATGTGTGGTTTTGCTCCTAACTCATATACAACAAACTTTCTTAAGTCCTTTGAATCGTAGCCTTTATCCGCTACGACATGATTGCAATTAAGCTTCTTGCAAAGAAACTTAAAATCTTTGCTGTCATGTGTTCTTGATTTCCTTAGCTTATGGGTAAGTACAAACTGATTTTCAGTATCCACTGCTATGCTGAGCTTCATGAATCTTCTAGTTTTCTTCTTGTGACCATTATTCCATACAGTTCTATAATAGTAACTTTTGCTTTCCAGCTCGAATCCAGTTGAGTCTACAGCAACTGTATCAGCCTTTCTGATACTGAGAACTTTGCTAATATTTCTTCTTATTTTCTGGACAAATCTCACTACAGTGCTATGTACTGGTACCCTTGTTAATCCCAACTGTAGTCTCATATCGGAGCTAGCTCTAAGAATAGAGGTAATCCCCCTTGTAGTTGTTTTTAGCTTCTGCATTAAGATGTAGATAGCAAACTTCTGATGGTTGCAATATATCTTATTTGAGAACTTGCTGAAGTACTTTGGGATGGACTTTGCAAGCTCTAGTGCATCATCAATAAACTTTAAAAAATCTGTATACTCATTAGCCATTGGGCTCACCTCTTTTTGTTCCCTTCAGAACTTAAGAGGGCTAATGAGCCCCTTTATTTAAATTTTATAGGAATGCACCAGCGCCAGTTTTCAAAACCTTTTTATACAATGAGTTCTACAAAGTTTAGATAGGTAAGCAAACCAACTTTCGCATTTGTGAGGAAAGTCCGTCCACTATTATATCGGCTGCTTAATCATTAAGTTCCAGAAATGGAAGGCAACCGCTCAGAAACGGCACGGCCTTTTACTGCTAAAGATGTGGTTTAAGAAAAGGTTAGCAATAAACTTGAGATAACAAACTGAATAGGTAAAAGGATACGTTGAAACGGCGAGTCCCAGTCAGTGCAAGTCTTTGATGACGCTTAGTTAAATGTTGGGGTAGATCTTCAATGAAGCATGGAATATGCCAAGGGTCTAACAAAAGGCGGCTTATTGCTTACCTATACCTATTTAAAATAGCGCAACCCCCTAATTTCCAATAAATTTAAATAAAAGTATATATTCTATATATTGATATGGCAGATAATAAAATTCACATTCCTTCTAGTCAAGGTGGGCTTGTCAGATATTCTGAAGAGCCAACAAGTAAAATTTCCATAAAGCCAGAGTATGTGATAGCCGCCATAATCGTAGTAATAGTAGGCGAGATATTGCTCCAAACATTATAAAATGATGCCAAGTATCAATCCAAGACAAATGCAGAGTATGATGAAGAAGCTCGGCATTAAACAGCAAGATATCGATGCTCAGGAAGTTATAATAAAAACACATGATAAAAACATTATCATCAAAAATCCTCAAGTCGCTCTTGTAGACATGATGGGGAGCAAAAGCTTCCAGATAACAGGAGAAATAAGGGAAGAGTCCACTATAAATGAAGAAGACGTTATCACAGTTGCAGAAAAAGCAAATGTGGACAAAAAGCAAGCAAAGCTAGCATTAGAAAAAGCAAAAGGAGACCTAGCTGAAGCAATTATCTCCCTTAAAGGCTGATGCAAACAACGCAAGAGTTACTCAATGATGCGAATAGGCATTTTAGGTCAGCAGACCACATAGCATACGTTACATATCCTTTGTTGCAAGACAATAAGTTGATAGTTGCAGTCCTTGAAAACCTAAACAATACCGCACTTCGCATTATGGAAGCAGTATTGCAACAAGAAGAAACAAATCAAGAAAATTTCAAGGGAAAATACGAAATATTCAAAGAAAGAGCAAAAAGATACCAAATTGAAGAAGCTGAAGTAAAAATAATTCAGGAGTTAAAAAGTTTATCAGATCAAAGAAAAAAAAGCGATATGGAGTTCATAAGAAAAGACAAGTACATCTTATGGGATCCTTACAAAGGAAAGCTAAAAGAACTCACCATGCAAAGTATGAAAGATTACATCATTAAAATTAAGCCGTTGTTAAGGAAAATAAATGCAAACTTACAAAATGTTAGAAGAACAATCTGAAGCTCAGGAAGAATTGAAAAGAGCAGATCACTCTATTTTCGTTACTTTGAAGTATACTAAAACATGTGACGTGATTAAAAATACAATTAACAGGCTGATTAATGCCTTTGATTATGCCATTATTCATGCATTAACTGTTCTGAAAAAGAACAAAAGGATTAAGGAAATTCCTACAACCCCTATTTCTCGGGCAGAAATGCTCAAAAAAACTTACCGCAACCCAGAAATCACTGCTTTTATCAACTTTTATTTCATGTTAAGAAGAATTGACCGTGCCAGTTACAGCAAGAAAGAAGAATTCAGGAAAAATGTAACTTTAAGTGTTATCTTAGAAAATGGCGAGGTTATAAACGTGAATATAGAAAGATTATACAGTTATTTTGAAAAAGCCAAAGAGTTTGTTAGCTTCATAGAAAGTAAGTTTTAATCTAATCCTATTGGTTTTTCCCTAGAAAAAGCATAAATAATACCCCCTTCTAAAGTTTTAATATTTTTATTAGCAATAAGGTACAATTCCCTAAAATCTCCACTTTTTAAAGCTCCAGGCAACACCTCAATTAGAGTAACCAGGATAAGATTCAATTTATAAAATCGCAGAAAAACATCACAGTCTTCTCTTGAAATCTTCCCATCAATCATCCCAATTACTTCATTAAACCTTTTCCGAGATTCTTCCAGTTCATTCACTAAACCCTCTATCCTCTCAGTCAAAGTATTTTCATAATCCACAGCAAATGTTAGAACCAATAAATTTAAAATCATATTTAATATAGCATTTTTATGGGAAAAGCAATCTGCATCTCAGGTTCTAAAGGAGGCATAGGGAAAACAACAACAGCAATTAATCTAGCCTTGTCTTTAAACAATAAAGGGAAAAGTGTTATTCTCGTTGATGCAAATTTCACCTCTCCTAATGTTGGGATTTATTTAGGGCATCCTGTAACTCCTAAAAGTATTCATGAAGTGTTAAGCAACAAGATCGGTATTGAAGAAGCAATGTACATCCACCGTTCAGGCTTAAAATTAATTCCAGGTAATATCTCATTAAGCAGCCTGTCCACTGTAAATCCCGACAAATTAAAAAGTAAAGTTTCCTTTTTAAAAAAAGACTATGATTTTGTTATCATTGATAGTGCAGCAGGTTTAGGAAAAGAATCATTATCTGCATTAGAGTCATGTGACGAAGCTCTGATTGTTTTAAATCCTGAATTGCCATCTGTAACTGATGCCCTTAAAAGTATTAGAGTTGCTCAAGAGTTAGGTAAAGAAATATCAGGGGTAGTTGTAAACAGAAATCAGGATAAATATTGCATGACAATCCGAGAAATTGAATCAATGCTCGAATTCCCTATTATTGGAGTAATTCCAGAAGATAGTCTTATCAAAAAAGCTCAAGCTGAACGTGATTTAGTAGTAAACTTGTATCCAAAATCAGAGGCTGCAAAAAGTTATGACAAAGTATCCTCTTATCTGATTGGAGAATCTTATAATCCAAAAGAAGAATCAGCATGGAATGTTTTTAAAGAAGTTTTAGGATTAAAATAAATATTTAACTCATGTATTCATTAATAAATACTTGAGCTGATTTCCATCTAGCAGACAAACCATTAGTGCTATCAAGTGCCTCATACATAGTGATATGCGCCTGAGGAGAAAGATTATCTTCTTGTAATCTATAAAAAATCTTAATTTGCTCAATCAAAAAAGCAAGCTGTTTTTCAAATTCTTCCCTATCTTCTTCAAATTGCTCCTGTATCCTAAGATTATTATCGACAAAATTTTGGTTTATTTCTTTTGCAAAATCTTTATTAAGTTCCAAAGAGTTTTGAATTAGATCCTTAGAGTCTTCATAAGAAACAGCCTCAAAAGGAATATTCTTTTTAAACAAGCTATTCTCAATTTCACCAAGCCTTCTTTGATCATCACTGTAGAAATAAACATTCTCAACACCATATCCTTTATACTTTTTATAAATTAGGCTAAAATCCTCATCTAATCTTAATCCAGAGTTATCCTCTATACCATCATTGTCCTCATCTTCATAATAAACTAAAAATGAACCTTGTATAGTTATAGGATTTGTAAATTTTTCAACGAGTAAGATTTTATTATTTCGTTGCAATAAATACATTGAAGGATCTTGAAGTTTCTCTTCTATTTCTTCACTATAAACCTCTTTTTTTATCTTAACATTTAAGTCAGTTAACCTTTGTTTTAAGCTAGAATCTTCTGATAACCCCATAATATTAACATACTCAACTCCTGTAGAATTTAAAATATCAAAAACATTTTCAGATAAATCCTTTTCTATAGGAATTATTGGTTTAGAAAGCTGAGCCGATAAATAAATATCAACATCAGGTTCAACTAAAGTTACAGTATCAACATGACCATAAAAATAATTAATGATATTTAAAGCAGTATCAGTTCCAGTTAAGCCTCTAATCCTTATAACATCAAATCCCCCAACAATTCCCGAAATCCTTAAAGACTCCTCTGCCTTGTCTGAAATAACAGATTCCCCTCCTAAGAGAATAACATTTTGAACATTTCTGTAAACGCCTGTTTGAAGTTCTGTAATAACCTCTCTTGGCATTTCTTCACTTTTAGTGTAAAGAACTGGTATCCCCAAATCCCTAGATACTGCTGAAGCAAGGGCATTATCTATACTATCTCCTGCTTCGACAAGGATAACAGAAGTGACATCATTAGCTATTTCCACCTCTTGTGCTTCAACAACAACAATAAAAACACAAGAAATCATTAAGATAACAATAAATCGAGATAGAAACAACCCTTTAGTCTCACCTCTCTTTTTAAGCATCATGTGATAGTAAAAGACCTCATTTAAATATCTTTCTTTTTGCAGGGGTGTGGGACAGAAATAATTAATACTTATTTTTCAACGGAATCTTTAGTTATAATTACATAAACTCTTCTTCCTAGATATCTTCTAGGAACATCTGCTTTAGCTGATGTTCCAATAGGATTAACAATCCTTTCCAAGAAACACTCTATCTTATCATTAGTCAATATCAAATTTCCTTTCTTAATCTCAATTTTTCTAGGCATTATAATAGTTATCTATAGATAACTATATAAATCTTTTGGTGTTATAATATTCATATGAAAATCAAAACAAAAGAGGTAAGAACAACAGTCAATCTCCTCAAAGAAATAATAAAAGGATATAAGGAAGAAACGCCAGAAAAGAAAAAAGATTGGCGTACAAAAGAAGAAAGAATAAAAGAAAGATTAAGAACAGCATTTGTTGAACTTGAGCCGCTGATAAAGGAAGCAGTCAGTTCAATAAAAAGAGTGAAAGGAGAAACAAGAGGAGTAGAACCAAAATTAACTTTAGAGCAAAAAGTATTACTCCTCTTGCTTAAGCAGTTGGTTGGCAAGAGTAATAGAGTTATGGCTCTCATGTTAATGCTATTTTTGTGGCTCACAAAAATAGATGTAAGCTATAAAACAATAGAGAGATTATATTCAGATCCTGAAGTAAGACTTGCATTGCACAATCTGCATATCTTAATCCTGAAGAAGAAAAAAGTAAAGGATGTAGATTGTAGTGGAGACGGCACAGGCTATGCCATAACAATAAAAAAGCATTATGCAACAGAAGCACAAAAGCTTAAAGATAAAATAAAAAAGAATGACAGGAGGAGAAAGAAGAAAGAATTTATTTTTTCCTTCGCCATAATGGACATCAAATCAAGGATGTATATTGGATATGGAATCAGTTTTAAGAGTGAGCAAGAAGCTCATCTTAAGGCTGTAGGCTTATGCAGGGAATCTGGTGTTAAAATTAATAGCATGAGGCTTGACAGATTATTTAGTGGTCAATCTTGTGTTGAACTTTACCAAAAAAACTTTGGTAAAGTAAAGATGTATCTAATTCCAAAATCCAATGCAACTGTAAGAGATTCATGGGAATGGAAAAGAATGTTATACAGATTCGTGCATGACACAAAAGCTTATCTCAAAGAGTATTACCAGAGAAACCAGTCAGAGAGTGGTTTCTCTGAAGACAAGAAAAGAACAGGATGGAAACTGGGACAGAAAAGAGAGGATAGAATAGACACAGCCAATACAGTCAACAAATTATGGCATAATTTGTATTGGCTCGGCTAATTCTGTCCCACACCCTCTTAAGTCTTCTCAATCTCCTCAACCATCTTCTCCAATACATTCAAAAGAAAAATCTGCTTATTCAACTCTTGTTTCCTAATTCCTTGAACACAAACAGCTAATTTCTCCTCAACTGCACTACTCACCTTTTGATCAACATGAACCAACTCAGCAACATTCACCTTCAAGACCCTGGCAATCTCCTGCAGAGTCACAATAGAAAGACTTCTTGCAGCTCCCCTCTCAATATCACTTATGTATGTGGTATGCAATTGAGCCTGGCCTGCCAGCATTGCCTGAGTCAATCCAGCAGCCTTCCTATATCCTCGAATCTTAGATCCTACCAGCTCTAAAAAGTCTGCCATAAACCCTCTCCTCCTCAACTGTTTCCAGTATAGGCGAAATTTCAGAGGAGAGATTAGGCTAAAACAGAAATTTTACTTGACAATATGTTTTTTGGACTATATATTTATGATTGACTTAGATTAGTCCAGAAAGACCGCTCTTGTCTCCTAGGCAATTCATTATATAACCCCCCCTTCCCCGAGAGGAGTCTACCATGCTTACCAAGAAGCTCTCTGCCATAGCGAGCATTTTCGCTCTCGTAGCAGTTGGCTGCAACGACAAAGATCCCATGTCCTCTCAAAATGAGTCACGAGCCCCTAGCTCTAAGCTAGTAATCTCAAAAAATAAGGCTGGGGGAGATTATAATAGGCCACCTCTTCAAGACACATTGGTAGGGAGAACAAATCCGAGGGGATTAGTAGTCACAACCAGCCCAGCAACTGGAGCAAGCGAGCTTGTACCAGTAAAAATACCTACTGGAACTAAGCTGCCTCTTATCAATTCTTCAGCAAATGATAATGAGAGAGGATGGACATTCTTTGGCGAAACTGGAGTAACTACAATTGACAACAACAAAGTCTTTTACATAGCTCAAAAAGAAACACCTTCCTCTTACATTTCCCAAGATGTAAAACTCCCATCTCAATCAGGCAACAAATACCTCTTGCTGATTGGTTATTCTTGGGTAGAGAAAGCAGTTCAAAGCTCTATCACAAGACATCCTTCTCTTTATGCTTATGAAGAAGATGAATCAGGAAGGATTTTAAATTACCTGCAAGGTCAAAAAATGCTTCACACAGCATCATCAAGAACCTGGCAAACAATTAGTGGAATTTTCCAACTTCAATCAAATGCTTCAATAATAAGATTCTTTCTCCAGCAGGCAGAAATGGGAGGTGATCCTTCAGACGGAACTCAGGCAGTTTTTGATGATCTAGAATTGAGATTGTTTGACACAATGCAGGAAGCAGAAATCTATAAAAGCATGTATGAGAAAAACCATCCAGAGCTAAACACTTCACTTGTACCATTAATAGGTATCTATGGAACTGCAACAGACAGTAGAGGTAATGGTATAGCTAAGGCTACAATCACATTTCCTTTACCTACAGATTTTGGCAGACCAGATCCTTTCTCTGGCTATTTAGATTTAGAAGACCCAGAAACACAGGAGGGTTACCGCAGAGGATTACTTAGAGTAGCTCAAATTTCTCAGCCCAGGAATACGAAAGGCATAACTCTGAATCAGACTGTTACTTCTCCCAATGGTGATGGTATCAATGATAGGTTTGTGTTAGAATCAACAAGTCAAGCAATAAGAAGCGCAGTAGTTTATAATGATAGAAGACAACAAATCCAGGGTATACCAGGGTCTAAAACCTTTGGATTATCAGTGGAATCTAATAGGATTCAACTCTTATTTGCATATCAACCGACATCAGAATTGCCTGAACCTTTAGATGAAGGAAAATATACCTTAGAAATAGTTTTATCTAATGGTGAAACTCTGCAATATAGAATAGCCTATATCAATCCTGTTATAGCAGATGTCAACGGAAAATATATCCTGGAAATTCTTCCTCCAGGGGCATGGACTATCGCAGTCTTTCAAGCTGGAGAAGAACTAGGTGTTACTCGTGAAGTAACAGTTCCAGAAACAGGTTCATTAGAAGTCAACTTCACATTCTGAAAGTATGCCCTAACTATTGGAAAGGCTGTCTTCTCGACGAGGAGATGGCCTTTTATTTTCTTTTTATAATCCTAAATCCAGGAATATAGCTAAACTCTTCATCAGGAGCTTCAACAGAGCCATCAATAAAGCTTGAATAAGAGCGAGCTATATTGTAAATATCCATGCCAGTATCAGGATCTCCCTTATATTCTTCTGGCTTATTCGCATAGAAAATTTCTTCATCAGCACCATCTCCATAATATGAAGCTCTGGCAATATGGCTACATTCTGCTTTCTCATAAAAATCTAAAGCGTCATCCAAAGAGCGAAAGCCAAATTTAATATGAAGTAAAATCTTGAATCACCTTTTATTTTATATTAGATTTTTCAAGCAGAAATATCAAGCTCAATCTTTTTCTCATCTTCTGCCTTCATAACAACCTTTTCTCCTTTAGATAACCTGTAAAGCTCTGCCATCTCTTTTGGGATTCTGACAATAAGGCTTTCGCCAAGTTCTCCTATTTTTACTGGAAGACCTTTCTTCAGTTTACTGAGCAGCAACATTCTTTGTGCATCTTCTGGGTGAAGAACTGTATCTTTGCATTTCATACATTCCCAACCCCTTACACTTACTCCTTCGATTATTAGATTCTTTTTTTTCATCAAAGAATTACATCTGGTACACGTATGTGTTGCATTCCATAAATCTCTTTCCATTTTCATTTCCTCCGCTCTTTCTTATATGTGATTTTTCCGAAGTGAATCAATCTTAGCACATTTTCGGTATATCCATCGGGATAAGTTACTTCTGTTTCTGCCAGCACAACCTTGTATTCCTTCTCTCTTCTTTTCAAGCATCTTTCAATGATATCTGTTTTTCTCTTTGATGCACTGCAATCATAGCCTTCCTCTAATATTTTCAGGACATCATAAAGGTCTTTGCATTCCTTTGCCAATTCTCTGCTTGCACTCAAGGTCGGCTCAATCCTTTTTCCATTATATGTTATGCCTAGCATTATTATCCCATAATATCATCCCTAATATCTTTTGGAATATCTTTATCTATTTAAACCTTTCTTCTATCTAAGCATGTCTAAAAAATAGGGGGTTATTAGAGGCACTATCAATTGCGAAAAGTTTAAATATATGAACTAATTACCTCATGTATAATGATTTAATGAGGAAATTAAAATGTTAACAAGGCTAACAAAAGGGCAACAAGTAACCATACCTGCAAAATACAGAAACGAGCTTGAAATAGATGAAACTACCATTCTTGATATAGAGCTAAATAATAAGGAAAAGAAAATTACTATAAAGCCCGTTAAGGAGCGCCCACTGAAGGTGCTTTTTGCAGAATGTGATGCTATAAAAAACAAGACAAATAAATCAATAAAAGAGCTGGAAGAAGAATATGAGAGAGAGAACATGCTTCATTGACTCTGATGTCTTTGTCAATGCTTTTGTAATACTGGATAAGAAAAAGAATAGCAAGACAAGAGAGCTTTTAGACCAGTTAGAGCAGGGAAAAACCAATGCCATTACTGATTACTTTGTAATGGCAGAAACTTACCACGTCATATGCAAGTATAAAGGCAATGAGAAAGCAATTGAAATTGTAAAAAAGCTTCTTACCTTCAACAGCCTTGATATAGTTTCCATTGACAGCTATGTATTTTTTGAAGCACTAAAAAGAGCACAGAGATATCATCTGAAGATAAACGACCTCATTCACTTCACAGTCGCATTACTCCACAACACTTCTGCTATTTGCTCTTATGACAAAGATTTTAATGGATTAGAGATCAAAAGAATTGAGCCTTAAAGCTGTTCCTTAATCTGCGAGAAAATAGCTATTTCCAAAGCTTCTTCTGGCGATGTTTTAGAACCATTTAACATCCACTCAGTTAAACTTTCCAAAGCTTCAAACCACTCCTTATGGATCTCGATGGTAAACTTCGCACTCTCAGACTCCCATTCATTTACAGATTCCTGAATCTCATGCCAAATAGAAGCCTCATAGCCGACAGGTTCTCCACTTTTCTCCACATTCACCACTTCTCTGTTTTCATGTCCAATATTCTCATCGAAGTATTTTGTGAAAACCACTTCATAGTCTTGTCCATTGTCAGCTGTATAAACAGCATTCATCCATTCCAGCATGCTCTGAGATTCTACATACTTGAAAGTTCCCATTTTATTCTCCTTTCAGAAGATTAAATTTGATCACTTAAAACTCTAAACAAATCATCTTTCACCTCTGGAATCTATTTCTGGGCTACGCAACTTTTCTCTTTGCCAATTCTCTCATAATCTCGCAAAACCTTTTTCTTCCAAGTCTCTGTTCCCTGACATAAGCACTCACTAATCCGCCCCATCTACCTGCTGTCCTGAAATCGTTTTTCTGCTGGTGCATAGAGAAATGGCAGGATTTGCACAGTACCTGAAGATTTTCAAAGGAATCATCACCTCCCTCGCTCCAATATTTTCTGTGATGCCATTCCAGTTCAGAATTTGAACCGCACTGCTCGCATTCAATTTTTTCTCTCTCAATATGGTGACGACATCTGCCATTGCTCCTGGATTTTACATAACGCTCAACGTTTTCTCTCTCAGTAGCAGTCATCTCTGAACTCTTTTAGGAAAAGCGTTCACGGAAAACGAAGAAAGCCCCAGTTCACTGAGTCAGGGCATTCAGAAATAATTTTTAGAAAATCACAACAAACTCAGAAACAAATCAAGCTCAAGATTTGATAATTGATCTCTCTATATTTTCATCCATTTGCTTTGCAGTGAGTTTATACTTTGGCTTTACACTTTTGGCTTTCTTAAACAAACTCTCCAAGCCTTCTTCAACAAGATTCTCATTCATTTCCTGGTCTCCATTTGTATACCTTATCATGGTGGTCAAAATAATATATTATTACAATATTTCGTAGATGGTCTATTTTAAAGATTAAAACAAAATGATTATCTATATGAATTCTGTTAAATGTCTGCAAAGGGGCTTTCAGAAATTTATAGATATGCTCTGGATTTTTTCTGATTTCTTGAATTTTCTTATTAATGATTTTTAACTGCTTTGGATTTTTCTTGGAAAGCCGTCTAAATAACCTGTCTGCCTCTTCTTTTATATCCAGATCATACATTTTGTTCTAATCCATATCTCTTAGAGAAATTCTCAACCCTGATGCTCTTCTGCTTTTCAGTTCTCCTAATTCTTTCGATGAACTCTGGCCTTAAGTCTGGTTCATTTTCCTGTTCAACAAATTTTTCAACAATAAATTCAACAGCTTCTCCTTTGTCTTTTAATCCAAACTTGGCTTTAACAACATTTAACACCCTATTAGTCCCGTCATCAATTTCAATTAATGCATTAACCATATTCCTCACCTTATTTTGGCTAAGTCCAGCTTATTTATAAATGTTTCTGCTGATAGGCACAGTCAACTTAAAGGCGTAAAAGATTAATTCTCTGAATTCTTAAGAAATTTTAGCAGGTGCAACACTGGTTTGTGCAAATCAGGAACCAGTCGT
>Ga0209541_10014271_pt1 | contig 11995 bp, 12 predicted proteins | sample RifCSPlowO2_01_FD_184027 | JGI IMG/M metagenome (GOLD analysis project Ga0209541, IMG submission 184027) | Groundwater microbial communities from Rifle, Colorado - Rifle CSP2_plank lowO2_0.1 (SPAdes) (version 2) | ecosystem: Environmental > Aquatic > Deep subsurface > Groundwater | place...
GAGGACCGGAATGAACTGACCTCTGGTGTGAGGGCTGTCGTGCCAACGGCACCGCCCTGTAGCTATGTCGGGAATGGATAACCTCTGAAAGCATCTAAGAGGGAAGCCAGCTTCAAGATTAGGAATCATTTGAGAAACGTGAGAGATTATCACGTTGATAGGCTTTAGGTGTAAGCACAGTGATGTGTTCAGCCGAGAAGTACTAATTGTTCGATTTTTCTATTAGGAAATTTGAAAACCACATAAATAACAAATAGCGTAATTTGAATCCCTCAATCTGGTGATTTGTCGTAGTGGAAACACCTTTTCCCATTCCGAACAGAGAAGTTAAGCACTATAGAGCCGATGGTAGTCCGCAAGGGCGAGAGTAGGCAGTCGCCAGGTTAAAGGATTTAAATAACAAAAAAGCTCCAGCAATGGAGTTTTTTGCATTTTATTTTTTAATCATTTACAATGATACTAATATGATTATCGGAATTACTGGAAAAGCTGGGGCTGGAAAAGGTGTTATTGTGGACTATCTGGTTCATAAAAAAGGATACAAGCATTATTCTGCTAGGGATTTTATTGTTCAAGAATTAAAAAAAATAGGATTGGATTCTACGCGAGAAAATATGATAAATATTGGAAATGATCTCCGAGCAAAATATTCACCCAGTTATATTGTTGAGTCACTTTATCAAATTGCATTAAAAAATGGTGGAGACGCAGTAATAGAATCTTTGCGTACAGTAGGAGAAGTAGAAGCATTAAAAAATGCAAAAGACTTTTTACTTTTTGCTATAGATGCACCAGTGGATATACGATATAGTAGAATTCATGGTAGGGGATTAGAAACAGATTCTGTTAGTATTGAAAAATTCAAAGAGGAGGATAATTTGGAATCATTTTCAACTGACCCAATAAAACAAAATATTTTTGCGTGTATGAAAATGGCAGATTATGTGTTTAATAATGCTCATTCTATAGAGGACATACATAAAGAGGTAGATAGAGTGCTTGAGGAGAAAATGATATAATTATTATATGGTTATTTCTTGGAGCACAAAAAGACAATTAATATATTTAGGTGGAATATTAGGTATAATACTAGTGGTCGTTTTGATATATTTATTTCCTATAATAACCAAAAAATCTACTTGTTTTGACAATGCTCAAAATGGCGGAGAAGCGGGCGTAGATTGCGGGGGAAATTGTCTTAAATATTGTCCATTTCAGGTCAATGCAGTGGTAAATCTTTGGAGCAGGTCATATATGGTCGCACCAAATATTTATAATGCAGTTGCTTATGTTCAAAATCAAAATTTAAATGCAGGGATACCAAAAATTTCTTATGAATTTAGTTTATATGATGAAAATAATATTTTTATTGCAAAAAGAGTAGGTGAGACATATATAGGCCCAAACAATAGGACAGCAATATTTGAGGCGGGTATAAATGTAGGAAATAGAATACCAAAATACACTACTTTAAAATTTGTTGGTTCTCCAGAGTGGTATAAAGTTCCAGCAAAAATTACTGATGTTAAATTATTTTTTAAAGAACAAGAACTCAATGCAAAACTAGATAATCCAAAATTAACTGCTATTTTACAAAATAATTCTATTTATGATGTGGATAATTTAGACATAATTGCTATTTTGTATGACAAAGACGAGATTGCTGTCGCTTCAAGTAAAACATTTGTTTCAAAACTTGATAAAAACTCTTCAAAAGATTTATTTTTTGTTTGGCCACAAAAATTTTCAACTGATATTGTTCGTATAGAATTATTACCAAGATACGATATCTTTGCTTTAAAATTCTAGATTATGGTACAAACTTTATTTAAAAAGATGGATTGGTTGCTTTTTTTCTTTACCTTACCGATACTTGGTGCAGGATTGGTAACTATGAGCTCTTTTCTACCAAAAGATGGCATGGTTGATGGGCACCTATTTTTAAAACAATTATTGTGGATAGGCGTGTCGCTGTTGGTGTTTTTTATTTTTTCTTTTATTGATTTTAGATTCTTAAGAAGGACAGATGTATTGGTCGCCCTCTTTGTATTTTTTTCTTGCATATTGATATTACTATTTTTTGTCGGGAATACTATAAATGGGTCAAAGAGTTGGTTTTCACTCGGTGGATTCTCGTTTCAGCCAGTTGATTTTATGAAGGTTGTAGTGATACTGGTACTTGCAAAATATTTTTCACGTAGACACGTAGAGATTGCTCATATGCGTCATATATTTATCTCTGGTTTGTATGCGATAATTCCATTTATATTGGTTGCTCTTCAGCCGGATTTTGGATCGGCAATTATAATATTTTTGATTTGGCTTGGGGTATCCATTGTCGCAGGAATTTCTAAAAAACATCTCCTATTGATATTTTTAGTTGTGATGGTTGCGACCGCCGGAATGTGGTTTTTTGCTTTTAAACCCTATCAAAAAGAAAGAATATTAAATTTTATTCACCCACTCTCAGATATTAGAGGATCTGGATATAATGCATATCAATCAACAATTGCAGTAGGTTCTGGCCAGATATTGGGTAAGGGTGTTGGATATGGGACACAATCAAGATTAAGTTTTTTACCTGAGTATGAGACTGATTTCGTTTTTGCGGCATTTTCAGAAGAGTGGGGCTTTGTTGGGTCAATGTTGATATTAATATTATTTGGACTAGTTATTTGGCGGATTATTGTGAACTCTATGGTTGGAGCTACGAATTTTGAAACGCTTTTTGGTACTGGTGTCGCAGTGTTGTTTATGAGTCATATATTTGTGAACGTGGGTATGAATATAGGGCTTTTGCCAGTAACAGGAATCACATTACCTTTGATGAGTTACGGAGGGTCACACCTTTTGGCAGAATTTTCGGCACTTGGAATTTTGATGGGTATGCGTAGATATAACAGACCAGCACATCGTGATGATATGAAGAATGAGTTTCTGGGGATATAAATATAGTTTAAAGATTTTAGAAAATGCAAACAATAGATGGCAAAAAAGTTAGTGAGGAAATAAAAAATGAACTTCGAGAGAGCGTGGTTTTGTCAGGTAAGAAACTAAAGCTTGGTGTTTTTACCATAGACCCAAACGGAGCAGTAATACAATTTACAAATCTAAAGAAAAAGTTTGGCGAGGAGGTAGGAGTTGAAGTAGAAATAATAAAAATGGTAAACGAGACTTCGCAAGAAGAAGCTGAAAATGCTTTGGCAAAAATTATAGAGAATTCTAGTGGTGTTGTAGTTCAGTTGCCAATGCCAGCACATATTGATATTAAAAGATTGATCAATATGGTGCCAAAAGAAAAAGATGTGGACGTGCTATCAGAGTCTGCATATTTGGATTTTAAAAATGAAAATAATAATAAAGTATTTCCACCAGTAGTAGGAGCGGTTAAAGAAATTTTTGAAAAATATAATATTGATTTGTCTGGGAAAAAGATTGCAGTCGTAGGGAGAGGACAGCTTGTGGGTATGCCAGTGTATGATTGGTTAAAATCAATAGGTATTGATATAGGTTTATTTGACATAAACAATCAAGATTTATTTTTGGAACAAGTAAAAGATTTTGATGTTATAATATCTGGAGTGGGAAAGTCTCACATGATAACTTCGGATATGGTCAAAGATGGTGTAGTGTTGATAGATGCTGGGTCGTCAGAATCGTCCGGCAAGATAGTGGGGGACATAGACCACTCTTGTTCGGATAAAGCATCTTACTTTTCTAGTGTGCCTGGTGGAGTAGGGCCGATAACTGTAGCGATCCTTTTTAGGAATTTGGTGGAACTAAATAAATGAACATAATAATCTTTCAATTTTTTAATAATTTAATATACAAAAACAAATTCTTTGATGAAGTTGCTGTTTTTTTGGCAAAAGATTTTGGGTATTTACTTTTGGTGATAGCATTGTTATTTTTCTTATTTCACAAAAAAAACGAAAAAGGATTTTGGGAAAATTGGCAGTATAAGGCAGTAGAGCTTGTTTGTGTTTTTGGCACAATATTATTCGCATGGGGACTGAGCTTTATTATAAAAAATATAACTCAAATACCACGTCCATTTGATGGACTAAGCGGTGTCCACCAATTGGTTTCTGAAATCGGATTTTCATTTCCATCAGGACACACTACTCTTTTTTCAGCATTGGCTGTAGTTATCTATTTATTTAATAAAAAATTAGGAATCTTGTTTATGTTTGGAGCTATTCTGATCGGACTATCTAGAATCATCGTTGGGGTACATTATCCGATAGACATTTTAGGAGGGGTTATCCTCGGAGGTTTGACAGCCTGGATTATAGCTTCATTTTTGAGGAAAAAGTTGAGGAAAGCTTAAGTTGAAAGGATTATGAGGATTTACAAATCAAACTATTGCAAATATGTTTTTTATACTAAAATGAACACATGAAAATGGAAACCTCTAAAACCCTATACACCCCGGACAATAAAAAAGAGCCTATTTCTCTGACTGAAGAACAGAAAAATGCCGTGCGAAATATCACGCTCGGCATTGAGGAAGTTGATGAAAATATTCGTGAAATGGCGGTTCAAAACGGAGATGTGGTCAGAACCCTTGAAAATGGGCATCCACTCAATAGGCTTATTGCCGATCAAAAAGGAGAAACAACAGGATATATCGCCTGCGAAGATTTTATTCCACACGAAGCGTATTTGAAATATCTTGGTACAACAAAACAAACAGGTCGTAACTTGCTCGTCGAAATTCCCGCATTTTTGGAATACGCCAAAAAGCAAGGATATACCAAACTCAATTTTCATGGGTGGAATGACCGCTTGAATAAAGTTCTTGAGCGATATGGCTTTGAACGCTTGCGAACAGATACAATGGGCGATTTCTCAGCAGATTTTTATGAAAAAACGCTTGTTGAAAAAAAGTCTTCCGAAGATGTTGAAAAAGAAAGAATAAAAGCATTTGAGCAAAAATTTATAAATAAAATAAATCAAGAATACGAAAAAACTCTTGCAACTTTTTCACAAAAAGAAGACAATCCGAATAATCGCGCAAACAAAGAAAGAGCGATCACCGCTACTTTTCAAGTAGCAAATCAACAACTCTCAAGTTTGGAAGGTTTTGAATTTGGTGATCGTCAAAAAGCGATTTTAAAATTAAAACTTGCGAGACACTTTCAAAATAATGAAAATATTGACACCAATGTTCTATTTGACGCTATTTCGGAAAGTCCAAAGTTTATCAATACTGATAAGGGATCGTTTCATCAGTTGCTTGAGGTCCACCAACAGAAAACATTGCAAAAGATCGCTGAAAAGCGCATCCAGCGTGCCAAAATGACTGGAACTGAGGCGTTTAATCCATACGAAGCGCTTTTTGAAACCAAATCAGGCAATTACTTCATGGCAAGGTTGCTCAATATGCCACATCTTGAGCAAGAGTCAGAATACATGAATCATTGCGTCGGGACTAGCGATTCGTATCTCAATAAAATGAAACGAGGGGAAGTAGAAATCCTGTCTTTCCGAAAGTCGCCGACTATCAATAAAAAATTGAATAAGTTGGAAGGAGGCGATCCTGTCATAACGATTGAATATGACCGCAAAACAAAAACCATACAACAGATGAAGAAAAACGGCGATGCTTACCTCAGTCCCAACGATTCCTATTACGAGGATGTTATTGATGCACTAAAACAGCTTCGCAAAACTGAAACCGATACAGGCGAGCTTCGTGATTTCAAATCAATTTCTCTGAGCGAGTTGGGGAATTTCAGCGTCAAAGATTATCATATCCTCACTGAAAACGGAGAGGTCTCATTTCATGATTTTAATCCCAACGATAATGCTTTTGTTTTAAAATTTGGCAAAATGGAAATTACTCCCGAGACTTCCAAAAAAGACGCGGTGAAAATAATGAAAATAGTTGACGGCATAGAATGTATACCCGAAGAACTTGCGTATAGTGTAGAGGAAATAAACACTGACACCAAGTCATATATCGGCGATTGGAATCCGGAAATCTATAAAAAAATTCCGGAAAGCGTCACCTATCTTTATGAGTCTTTTCCTAAAAATAAAATACTGCGAAAAACCATTGAGCTAACCGAAAAGTCGCCACAGGAATACGAAGAAGAATTGATAAAACAAGGATATCAAATAGGAGATTATGCCAAGCAAATTTTAAAGAAAGTTGAAACTTTAAAACAGAAAGAAGATGCTGATCTTGTGTCGTTTTCTGTTGCCCAGCTCGGTTTTCCCAGTGGTGCAACATTAAAGCAAATATACGACAAAGCCAAAGAGCTTGGATTGGAGCTCTGTCCGCCACAAGTTGGCCCCGAGCTTCGTTTAAGTTATACAGATCAATTCATGAACGAATATTTAGTAGTAGCAATGGATCCTATAAATGACTCCGAAGGCAGCCCGGGACTTTTGAGCGTCGGTCGTAGCAGCGTTGGCGAGTGGCTGGGCTACGATGGCAGGGTGGGCAGCGAGTGGGATGGGGACGGTCGCTTCGTCTTTCGGTCTCGCAAGTAGTACTTGGAAATCATTACCTTTAAACTCTTTTGACCCTTAGATTTTAGACCTTAGAATTTTTTAAAAAATCTGATAATATAAATATGGTAGTAGGTGAATATGCGGATGATTACGGTTGTTCGCTACCGAATCCAGTATCCATATATTCAGAATATCTTTGATTAAGGTCGGAGGTAGCGTAGTATATGCAGACACTTCCTAAAAAAAGAAGTTACTTGGTGCAAAATATTGGAGCATTAAACATGCTGAATAAAATTCAACCCTGAGAAATTTCAAAGGGCGGTGGGATAGATGATATTTTTGCGCAAATGACTCCGAAGGCAACCCGAAACTTTTGAACGTCAATCGTAACAGCGATGGCGAGTGGCTGAACAACAATGGCAATATGGGCAACAAGTGGAATGGGAACAATCGCTTCGTCTTTCGGTCTCGCAAATCACTTCATTTCTCCTCGATTCTTTTCGGGGAGTTTTGTTTTGTCAGCTGTCCGTTCCAACCGCCAAGCATTTTCCCTATTTCTTCAAGAGGTTCTGATAGATGTATGTATTTTTTGTCGTCCAGAGATTTCGTTTCCCAAAGTATCATGAGAAGCACTTTGATTGTGTCCAGTTTTCGTATCCCGAATCTTACCCATGGCTGTTTTTCCTTTTTGTCCAAAAAAGTCGCGATAGATATCGCTTCTATTATCTCTATAAATAAGGTGTCAATTTTCTGTCCGAGAGTATATTTGTGTGTCTTGTCCAAATTTTTGTAATATTCAAACCAGATCAAATAAGCGGTTTTTGTCTTTTGTAATACTGGTAAAATCCCTCGGGGGGGGTAATATTAGAAGAATGAGTTGTATTAAATTTGTTCATAATTACAATGATATCATATCCATGGAAAATTTGCTTTTGGCGTGGAAAAATTTCAAGAGCCAAAAATCCAATAAAAAGGATGTTCAAATTTGGCAGAGAAATCTGGTGGAAAATTTATTTGAATTAAATGTGACCTTAAAATCAAAAACTTACAGGCATTCCGGCTATCATGCGTTCAAAATTTCAGACCCAAAACCTCGTGATATACACAAAGCCAGTGTTAGCGATAGGGTACTTCATCACGCTATTTATCAAAAAATGTATTTTTTCTTAGACTCAAAATTTATCAGTGATTCATATTCCTGCAGGATAAACAAAGGAACACATAAAGCAATAGATAGGTTCAGGCATTTTGCAGGTAAAGTATCAAAAAACAATACCAAGACCTGCTGGGTTCTCAAATGTGATATACGAAAATTCTTTGCTAATATTGATCATCAAATATTGAAAAATATTTTAAAGAAGCATATTGAAGATCAAGATACCTTGTTGCTTTTGAGCAATGTAATAGATAGTTTTTGTTCCAACCCCATAGGACTTTCCTATGGGGTAAATTCCATATCAGACATGGCTGATATGCAAAAAGTTGGTTTACCTTTGGGAAATTTGACTAGTCAGCTTTTGGTAAATGTATATATGAACGAGTTCGATCAGTTTATGAAGCACAAACTCAAAACAAAGTATTATGTTCGTTACGCGGATGATTTTGCAATATTTTCCGAAAACAAAGAATATCTTGAAGAAACACTACGATATATTGAAGTCTTTTTAAGAGACGAATTGAAATTGAATCTCCACCCAGATAAAGTTTTTATTAAAACATATGCATCCGGTGTGGATTTTTTGGGCTGGGTCAATTTTCCAAACCATAAAGTTTTGAGGACTACAACAAAAAGGAGGATGTTTCGAAATATTGCAAAAACAAAAAATGAAGCATCCCTTGAATCGTACAAGGGCATGCTAAATCATGGTAATGGGTATAATCTACAGAAAAGGCTTATAAAGATGAGTGAAAAGTAAAAAAGTTGCGATTTTCTGAAAAATCTATAGAATAGTTATATATATGTGGAAAACAAGAATTACAGCGTTATTGATACTTATCATCGGCTTTGGGGTCGCTTATTTTGTATATAAATCAGAACCAAAGGTAAATGGAGGCACTCCAAATCCAGCTTGGTTTGCAAAATTCCCATTTAAGTTAGGGTTAGATTTGTCAGGTGGAACTCACTTGGTTTATAAGGCAGATTTGGCTCAAATAGGGGAAAAAGATGTAAAAGACCAAATGTCCACATTGCGTTCTATACTTGAAAAAAGGGTAAATAAATCAGATATCTCTGGATCATTTGGAGTAGCTGAAAACTTGGTGCAAGTGCAGGGCAACAATCAGATAATAATAGACTTACCAGGAGTTACTGATTCAAGTGTTGCAATAAAAAAAATAGGACAAACCCCAATACTTGAATTTAGAATATTAAACGAAGATGCCACAAAAGATGTTGTTGTTGGAAAAGACGGCAAGGTTACTTTAGATATAAACAGTTTGTATCAAGATACTGGTTTAACTGGAAGATATTTAGACAAAGCGATTTTGGAATTTGACCAGCAAACATCTCAGCCAACTATTTCAATACAATTTAATGATGAGGGCTCAGCACTTTTTGAAAAAATAACAAAAGAAAATACAGGCAAACAACTCGCGATATTTTTAGATGGTGAAGTTATTTCTTCTCCTGTTATCCGAGAAGCTATATCAGGAGGCAAGGCACAAATATCAGGAAGATTTACTCCAAAAGAAGCAAAGGACTTGGTGCAAAGATTAAACCTTGGTGCTTTGCCTGTTCCAATTTCTCTTGTATCCACTCAGACTATCGGCCCATCGCTTGGTGAAAAAGCCGTGCAAGACGGTTTGAAATCAGCACTTATTGGTTTGCTTGTTGTGGCACTATTTTTAATTTTTTGGTATAGATTGCCTGGAATTATTGCTGTTGTGGCTCTTTCTATATATGTAGCGATTGTATTGGCACTATTTAAATTTATCCCTATCACTTTGACCGCTGCGGGTATCGCTGGATTTATTATATCTATCGGTATGGCGGTGGATGCCAATGTTCTTATTTTTGAAAGAATAAAAGAAGAGATAAAAAACGGCAGGACTATAGGTGACGCTATACACACAGGATTCTCTCGAGCATGGTTTTCTATAAGAGATTCAAATACTTCAAGTATTATTACTTCTGTTATTCTTTTTGGATTTGGTACTTCTTTAATCAAAGGTTTCGCTGTAGCATTTGGACTAGGAGTAGTAGTGAGTTTGCTATCAGCTATAACTATCAGCAGATTGTTCCTATATACGATCAATGTAAACAAAGATACCAAATTTATGAAATTTTTATTCAGCTCAGGATTCAGTAAATAATATATGTTTATCATAAAATACAAAAAAATATTTATATCAATATCAATAGGGTTAGTTTTGTTGTCTATTTTGTTAGTTTCAGTTTTTGGATTAAAGTTTGGTATTGATTTTAAGGGCGGAGCATTGATTGAAGTAAATTATTCAGATTCTTTGCCGAGTGTTTTAGATATCAAAAGTTCTCTAGGGAGTCTTTCGCTCGGAGAAATATCAGTTCAGCCATCTGGAACAACTGAATACATTTTGAAAACAAGAGATTTGACTACCGAAGAGCATACCAGTCTTTTAAATTTACTTTCAGAAAATGGTAAATATAAATTAACAGAAAAAAGCTTTACATCTATCGGTCCTAGTGTTGGTGACGAATTAACACAAAAAGCTATTTGGGCAATTATTTTTGTAATGTTGGCGATTTTGTTATTCATTGCTTATGCTTTTAGTAAGGTCTCAAAACCAGTATCTTCGTGGAAATATGGTCTGATTGCTCTTGTGACTCTATTACACGACATTGCTATCCCTACTGGTTTATTTGCTATCCTTGGGCATTATATGGGGGCTGAGGTGGATACACTATTTGTAGTAGCACTTCTTACTGTATTGGGCTTATCTGTTTCTGATACTATTGTCGTATTTGATAGAATTAGAGAAAATATCAGAAATCATACATCAAATGATTTTGAGAAAACCGTTGGCATCAGCTTAAGCCAAACTTTTACGAGGTCAATTAATACTTCTTTGACAGTTATTCTTGTTTTGCTTTCCTTATACTTTTTTGGTCCAGCTTCTACAAAAAACTTTGCCCTCGTCCTAACCGTTGGACTATTCTTTGGAACATATTCTTCAATATTCCTCGCATCACCCTTGCTAGTGGTCACTGAACAGTGGCAGACCAAAAAGAGTACTAAAAAATAAATTTGACCTCAATACAAAATCCCCTAAGACCGTCTTAGGGATTTTTGTTTGCTTAGGTGGTATAATATTTGTAAGAATAGATGGGCTAATCCGTCTACATATATATGCAAAATAAAACAAATACAATACTTTTAATAATTCTCATAATTTTGGTTGCAATAGGGGTGTGGTTTTTGGCTAAGAATACTGGAGTTCAGATTGATACTGACAAAAAACCAGTGGTTGAAGAAGATACTCCCGTTGTTAAAAAGGATAATGTGCCAGTACCTAATCCAACACCAAAACCAATCATAAATCAAGTTTTACAAACTATTTTTAATAAAAATAAAAATGCAAAAATTGACGAATGTCTTGATGGTGGAAAAGTTTACTATTCTACAGCAATGAATGCATATGATGGAGGAGGTTCAACATTTGATTCAAATGGTAATGTTGTGGGGTCATATCAAGGATTCACGGGGAAATATACAGGCATTGTTCCAACAAATTGCAAAAATATATATACAGTATATCCAAATATTTGGGGTTTACCAGCTGTTAATGCTTATAATTTAAAATAATTTTATGCAAAATAAAACAAATACAATACTTTTGGTTCTGATAGTAGTACTGCTCGCGGTCGGCGTGTGGTTTTTGGCGAAGAATGGCAATATGCCCAGATACGATATTTCGGATATTGTTTCCACTCAGGAAATAAATACAAATACCCCTCCGCCTGTTTCTACTGTAAATAAGAAAACATATACCGACCCCAGTGGATTTTCGTTGAAATACTCTCTGAATACAACAATGGCCACAAGCAAAGGATTCGGCGGCGATCCTATAACTTCGCTCAATGTGCCTTTTAAGGATGCCTATACAAAATTCACGGGTAAGTCATTTTCTATGCAAAATTATGCCGGCCCATGCGAGCTTAAACCATCTACCAAACGTACGATAAACGGAGTTGAATACTACTATCTTAACCCTGCTTGGACCGATACCAGTGGCATGAGTTCCATTTCATACTTCAAGCGGTATCTCATAGAACGTGATTCAAAATGCTTTATTTTTTCGGAGACAATAAGTGGAACAGGCATCAACGAGACTCCTCCCGGAGCAACGGCTCCCTCTGGCTTTCAGATATTCTTTGATTCAGAAATGAAAGATCTCGATGCGATAATGGCATCTGTGACGTGGCCTAAATAATATATTATAAAAATATAATTTATAAAGAGAAAACAATATGCAAAACAAAACAAATACAATACTTTTAATAATTCTCATAATTTTGGTTGCAATAGGGGTATGGTTTTTGGCAAAAAAAGAGCTT
>Ga0209541_10014275_pt1 | contig 11995 bp, 12 predicted proteins | sample RifCSPlowO2_01_FD_184027 | JGI IMG/M metagenome (GOLD analysis project Ga0209541, IMG submission 184027) | Groundwater microbial communities from Rifle, Colorado - Rifle CSP2_plank lowO2_0.1 (SPAdes) (version 2) | ecosystem: Environmental > Aquatic > Deep subsurface > Groundwater | place...
ACCTACCATGCTGCGCAAAAGTTCAAATGATGTGACTGCTTCAGAACTTATTTATCGCCAGCTTGTTGATAATTCACACTGCATCTTTCATGTACAAAATCCTACAGAAAATTGTGCTGCTCTTCTTGCTATCGTTGATGAATCGATGAAATCGCTTGATACACTGCTTCCGGGCAAACGCTTCATCTGGTATCTGCATGCAGGGCTAATCGGCGATGAAACTATTCGCTCATGGGAACCACAGAACAATGCCCTGTATACAGAGAGCACTGGCTGCCTTCTTTACCCTCAAACAATTTATCTCCCTATTGAAGGAGGGTTAGTTGTTGATGGCAAAACTGCGCGTTCCGTCAAAGTCACGCTGCAAATCCGTATCCCTGGGGCTGATCAGTGTGAATAAAAAAGCTCAAGTCATGTATTATGCATTCATCCTCGGACTATTTTTTGCGTTTGTTTACTTTGTCGTGCTTCAACTCGAGCAGGATGCAGTGCCAACGCAATATACTGGAGCGAATTCCCTCGATGTCTTGCGTGTTTCAGCCTATGGTGATTCCCTTCTTCTTTTTGCAGATGAATCTGCACGCATGAGCATTCACAAAGGCTTATTTGAACTTGGGGATGCAGGCGGCTATGCGGATGAAAGCCCATGTGAACGCTATTTTAATTACAATAAAGTCAGTTCGCGATGCACTCCTGATATTGTCAAGAATCTAGAGACAATCTTTAACAAGCATATCGATCTTCAGTCGCATCCTGACAATAAAAAATCTGTTTCGTTGTCTCCTACACTTTCGGTTACTCCCCATTTTGTTGATGTTCCTTACAAGCTCTATATTAACAAAAATACAATTGTTGCGGCGTCGGGTGTTCCATTGGATGTTGTGTTTGGGAATACCGATAAACAAACGAGCATCTATAGTGTCCTTCCTGACGTTCATATTACAACTAACTATGATTTTGACATGCTTCATGGTGTAAGTGACAAAATATCTGCCTTGAAAAGTGTAAAAGATTTAAAAGAAGCACAAGATCAGCTGCCGCAACTCAATAATGATGCGGTCAAAGTTTCTCTGGGCGGGTGTCCTGCGGAAACAGCTGAAGATGCTTTTTTTGATGTTGTTGAGCGTGTTCAATGGTGTATGGCTGCTGAAGAAAGCTGCACTTGTGGCGATCTTACTTCATTTTCTGGAACTGAGCTCTCGTTTAATCAAAATCAAAAATTGCTCGTTACTCTTCGTGTGAACAATGAGAATCAGGTATCAAACGAATTTGATGGCAATGCAATACTTGCTGTTCATGACGCTGCGCAAGACAAGCTTGTGCTCGTTCCAGCGTTTACTCTCGATAAGAAAATGAAACTTGTTCGCTCAAAGACGACTGATACAGATTATATTGCTTTTGTTGCTGAATCGAACGCATATCCAAATTTATGTATGCTTCCCCAAGTCAAAAAATTCCGCGCATGCATCACTGCAGGTGCTGTGCCACGGTTCAACGAAAAAACACAAAAAATTGAGCAAACTCCTGTTCACTTCAAAGTAGCAGTTGATGTAACACAAAATTAGCTATGTTTGAGCACACAAAACTATATAAAAAACATTTTTCTCCTTGACGCTATGCTCGCACAACAGATCAAAGAAAAACTTCTTTCTTCAGGCATATCAGAAGCAGTACTGAATGAAAAAATAAAAAGCAAGATGGAAGAGTTGTCTGGCCTCATATCAGAAGAAGGTGCAGCGCACATCATCGCAAATGAATTAGGCGTGCAGATGACGATGTCTGCCACGGTTAAAATTTCTTCACTCAATCCAGGCCTGCGCAATGTCGAGACGCTCGGCAAAATAATGCAGAAATATGAAATGCGCGAATTTCAAAGTGCACGAGGCCCGGGCAAAGTGGGCAGTTTCATGCTTGGTGATGAGACTGGGGTTATTCGTGTGGTGTTGTGGAACGACCAGGCTGTGAAACTTGAGGCGTTTAACGTGGGTGATGTTCTGAAGATTACGTCAGGTTATGTTCGAGACAACAATGGCAGGAAAGAGCTTCATATCAATGATAGGAGTGTTCTCACGGTTAATCCCGAAGGTGAAACGGTTAATGCCGTTGAAAAAACTGATCGGCAGAAGAAACACATTAAAGAGTTAACAGCTGATGACATGAATGTTGAGCTGCAGCTTACACTCGTTGACATTTATGACCCTCATTTTTTTGCAGTCTGTCCAACGTGCAGCCGCCGTGTCAATGAATCAAATGGTGCATTTTCTTGCTTGAATCATGGGCAGGTGACGCCCGCAATCTCTTATGTTGTCAATGCATTAGGCGATGATGGCTCGGACACTATTCGCGTTGCATTCTGGAAACAGCAAGCAGAGCACCTGCTGAAAGAAGAAAATGCTGCTGTGCTGCGGTACAAAGATTATCCTGAACAATTCCAAGATGCCAAGCATAAGCTTCTTGGCGAGATTGTCAAAGTTGTCGGTAAAGTTCGGAAGAATGAGATGTTTGACCGACTCGAGTTCAATGCACAGCTTGTATTTTTCAACGAACAGCGCCTCGAACCATTATCATGATGTGGTTTACGCATGTTGCGTTTGGGCTCTTTTTTGGGCTATTGTCATTGCGCTTTATCTCATTTCCGTATCCGCAGCTGTATGTTTTCATTGCTGCTGTTGCTGCGCTGCTGCCTGATATTGATCATCCCAATTCTGTGATTAATAAAAAATTTACGCTTACGCGATGGGCGTCACATCTGTTCAAGCATCGCGGTTTTTTTCATTCAGTTTTTCCGGTGATATTGCTGTATCTTGTTGTTTCTCCATTGCATCATATGGTTGCAGCTGCGGTTTGCCTCGGCTATTTGAGCCATTTGGTCGCTGATGGTTTTACCAAGATGGGTGTCAATCTACTTTATCCGCTCATTACGTTGAGAATTCAAGGACCGCTGGAGACTGGGAAGGCTTACGAATGGCTGATATTTATGGTTATTGCTGTAGTTGATTTGATGCTCGCGGTGTAGGGGTGCTATTAATCTTATTTTACTCTCATAATCTCCTTTTCTATGACGACTTACTGAGAGACTACTGCGGCAACTGTATTGGCAGGTGACGGTCAAAATTGCGATTTTGCCCTATTCCGTAAAACATTTTTCCACACTACGTATGTGCTCAGAAATCGAAGATTTCTGGCATGTTAAAAATCTACGATTTTCAACAGAAAAATGTTCTACACTCCATCACCGCCAATGTTGCCGCATGAAACATCTCGTGCCACTAGACATCCTTCAAAACCTAAAAATAAGCTCAAAAAGCCACTGGACACACTGGACAGGTGTGCGCGTGAGCTATATAAACAATTACTGCTCGTATAGTTATTGGAGTCAGTCACTCCACCTCGGTTTGGCTGATTCCTTCCCCGTGCTCTAGTTGAGCATTGAAACAAAATCCGAATAGGAAGGGGAGAGGTAAAACATGAAAACAAGTAGTGGCGTGCAGAACACGCAAAGTATGGGCGAAAGTCCAAAGAATATGCCGGAGAAGAAGTTTCGCGCAGGAGCAATTAGTGCGACTGTGTGGAAGAATACAGGGCAAAGCGCGAAGGGCGAGAGTGTTGAATTCAAGACTATTTCTCTTAATCGCGTGTACAAAGATGCGTCAGGCGCATGGCAGCATACGACATCGTTGCGGCTCAATGACTTGCCAAGAGCAAGTGTCGCGCTGCAGAAAGCGTATGAGTATCTTGTGCTCGAACAGGATGCGGTGCTGTAGCGATCGCCACAGCACACCTTAATTAACCCTAAATCAAAACATTAATGAAGAGGTGTTCCCATGAAAAAAATTGTTGTAATGAATGGCTCCCTTGAGGAGACAGAAGTCGAAGAGGCTGAAGTGGTTGAAATTAAACCTGAAGGTGAATTGAAGCTTGTTGATTTGCCCGGTGTGGGCGCAGCAACGGCTGAAAAGCTCGATGGTGCAGGCTATGGCGACCTAATAAGTATTGCTGTTGCGAGCCCTGGCGAGCTTGTTGAAGTTGCTGGCATGACTGAAGTGACTGCCCGCAAAATAATCAAGGCAGCGCGTGACAGCTTGAATATGGGCTTTCAGACAGGTGAAGAATTGCTCGTGAAGAGACAAAATATCGTTAAGATTTCTTCGGGCTGCAACGCAATTGATACGCTGCTCGGTGGCGGATATGAGACCGGTGCAATCTACGAATGTTTTGGTGAATTTGGCAGCGGCAAAACACAGATAGGGCACTCGCTTGCGGTTCAGCAGTTTAAGAAGAACCCTGAAGGCATTACTGTTTATATCGACACTGAAAATACGTTCCGTCCGGAGCGTATTGAGCAGTTTGCGGTTGGTGCAGGGCTTGATCCGACTGCAGCACTTCGTAGCATTCGTGTTGCACGTGCGTTTAACAGCGATCATCAGATGCTGCTCGCAGAAAAAGTTGATGAGCTTATCACCAAACAAAATCTCAAAGTCAAGCTTGTCGTGGTTGACAGCTTAACTGCGCACTTCCGCGCGGAATTTGTTGGGCGTGGCACGCTCGCAGAACGACAGCAGAAGCTGAACAAGCATTTGCATCTACTACTGCGCATCGCGGACAAGCACAATTTGTGTGTCTATGTCACCAATCAAGTGATGTCAAAACCTGATCAATTCTTTGGTGATCCAACAACTGCTATCGGCGGCCATATTGTTGCGCATGCAAGCACGTATCGTGTTTATTTACGCAAAGGCAAGAAAGGCAGCAGAGTGGCAAAACTTGTTGATAGCCCGTCACTGCCTGAACAGGAAGTTGCGTTTATTGTGACTCAAGGGAGCTTGCTGGACTTTGCTTAATTTTTTCTTTTTTTAACTATCTCGTTAACAACTTATTTAAACTACCAAATGCTTGGATGGGTAAATTGAGCGGTTGTCTCATTGGAGGACAAGTATGAATGATGGTGAAGTTGCTCCCGTACGTGTGGGAGACGAATTACAAGTGATGATTGATGCGGTTGGGGCAAAAGGCGATGGCATTGCCCGTGTGAAAGGATTTGTTCTTTTTGTGCCGGGAACGCGGCAAGGGGATTCGGTGCGCGTGAAAATTACTCGGGTATTGCGCAATGTTGGGTTCGCAGATGTTCTTCGAAAGGAAAAGCCTGCCGAAGGCGAAGCTGTTCCGCAGCCTGAACCCGTGCAGACGTATGAAGATACTGAAAATTTCGGAGAAGAGTAAGTTTTTTTAATTTGTTTATTTCTGTATTAATCTATGCGGTTATTTGTAGGCATTCATATTCCTGAGGATGTACGCAAACGCTGTGTTGCTTTTCAGAATGAGCTGTCACAGCTTAAGCTAGTCAATCATCAACAGTTTCATTTTACACTGAAGTTTCTTGGCGAGCAGCTGGATACACCTATTATTCAGACTCTTGAGGCTGTTGCACATAATACACAGAAATCGTTCGAGATTGAGGTTTATGGTTGTGGCGCATTTCCAAACGAGCGGAAAGCTACTGTTGTATGGGTGGGTGTGCGTGATACTAAGCAGTTTGTTGCGCTTGCACAAGATGTTCAGCGTGCACTTCAACGGTTTCGCTCTGAAGAACATGCAGCAATAATACCTCATCTGACGATTGCGCGGGCTGATGCTCCGGTCGATGTACGGGCGATTGTTGACCAATGGAAATATGTTTCTTTTGGACGCTTTACTGTGCGGTCATTTGTGTTGTATCAGAGCGTTTTGACAACGAAAGGTTCTGTGTACTCTGTGGTTAAAAAGTTTGGATTGAAGTAAGCTTTCTACACATACGCCCAACAGCTATGAAAAATAACCTATCTACCATGCATGTCTAATCAGATGAAATTTTAAGGACTCTCGATTTTATGATAGCACCGTATTAATATCATCATTAATATCATTATATATCATGTTGTTACTCTATGTTAGTAAATATTTTGTACCTTTCTTATCCCCATATTTTGTTAGCACGTTTTTCATTACTAGTTCCTGTAGGTCTCTCGAAGCAGTTAATTCTGTAATCTGTATGTTTTTTCCAATAATTAATGCGATGTACTCTCTTCTGGATATATATCTGATATTGGTCCTGTTAAGATGCTCTATTAAGACATTTTGCCGTTCGTTGAGTAATCCGAAATCAATCACTTTTCTGTAAGGTGAATTCATGAATACATTTTTGTTCTCTACACTTTTCAATGTAACCATAAATGTATTTCCATAAACGTTAAATACAGGCAATGGTAATCCGTGTCTTGTCATTCCTTCTTCTATTTTGGACACCCCCATCCCCTCTTTTTCCATTAAACCTAAAGATTCAAAGAATTCCGCAATAACAGGATTTCTCCTTCTTGAACTCTTTGTTTTTCTGATTTCATCAAATGTCGTATTCTCGAATGGAAAGCTTGCTGGATTCACAAATTCCATTCTATCTGTAAATATTTTAACGAATGTTTCTGTGCTTCTCTCATAATAATCTCTGTGCACAATCGCATTGATTAAACATTCACGTACTACTTCCAAAGGGTATTCATGTACGTCGATTCTTTGTTTTCCCTCAATAAACGAATAAACCTTCATATTTTTCTGTATTTCTAGAAATGCAGCTTGAAAAATATTGTTGATATCTCCCGTGAACTCTTTTTTCACAAATCGATCGGTTACATTTCTTCCAGCAAATGAACTCATGCTTACACGCATTTGTGGTATAAATTTTTGAGGATCTTTTCCGAATATCATAATTGCGGAATTTTTAACTTGTTGTCCACCATTAACTAAATATGAATTGTTAATTAAAAATCGCTTTATGTCGTGCTGTCCTTGTATTTTTTTAATTGATGTCAAATGTTCTGAAACTTTATTTTCATCTATATCAGAGATCAGCGCAGGTCTTTCTTCTGAATTACAAGGCATTTCATCGTAATACAGTTTTTTAGTTGCCCTTTCTATTGTACATATCTCTTCAGAATTTAGAGCGTGATTAGTATCTCCTCTTCTTTGATAATGAATTCCTTTGTAGGAATGAACTCCATTCCCTTTTTGGACGTGAATTATGGCAATTACAAGACTCTGTGAGCTATCGTGGTTTACTAATTCCGTTGATATACTTGCTGCGGGTTTAATCTCCTGGTTTGCTAACCCTTGGAGTCTCCCTTTTATCTCGTTACTACAAGTTGTTCCTACAGGGCAAGCGTTTCTGTCTATTCCCACAAATATTTTACCCCCTTTTTGTGTTGCAAATCCAGCGATAGTTTGTGCAATCTCTTCCCATTCAGAGAAACTTCTCTTTAACTCTACCTTTTCTGTTTCTATGTTCTTTAATCCCTCTAACAACTCTTTATAATCCATTAGATTTCTCGAACGATAATCCATTTATATAATAATCGCAATCTACTGACGTTTGTGGAATACCCTAAACTGTTTTATGACTAGATTTTGCTATCTGCTTCTTTTAACTCCAATTTTCACAGTGCAATACTAAATCTCTATGTGCCAATTCTGCGACGATCTCCATCGACACCCGCTCAAAAACAGGGTTTTTGGCGTGTCAGAATTTTGTAAAAATTCTAAACATTTATAAATCACCAGCTATAACAGTCTCCTAATGCCCCGTTCCTGGGATGGCTCGCGAGAGGACCAGCAACATACTGCAGGGCGATAATGTGTCCAAAAGCTTTTGGATATGCCAGAGTAAAACTCTGAGCACGCAGTTTTAGGTCGTTCTAAAGCTGTTATATGAGGAATTATGACCGAACAACAGGATGATTTTTTGGTACCCACGGTACATTACCTGAAAAGTGGGATTCACATAGGCACGAAGTTCAAGACCGCGTACATGAAGAAATTCATCTACAAGACAAGACCAGACGGATTGTCTGTACTGAACATTCAGAAAATCGATGAACGGTTACGCTTTGTTGCACGGTTTCTTGCGCAATATGAGCCTCAAGACATCTTAGTCGTCAGCAGGCGAGAAAACGGATCAAATGCACTCAAGCTGTTTCAGAAGCTCACCAGCATCCCAGTCATTGTCGGCAGATATCCACCCGGCATGATGACCAACATCAACCTTGTCACCTTTATCGAACCTAAATTAGTTTTGGTCACTGATGCGTGGCCAGATCGCAATGCAGTCATGGATGCAAACAAAATTGGCATTCCTGTCGTTGCGCTTTGCGATACAAACAATCAATCGAATTTTATTGATCTTGTGATGCCCTGCAACAACAAAGGCAAGAAATCGTTGGGGTTATTGTTTTATCTGCTGACTGTTCAATACCTTAAAGAGCGCGGCAAAATCACATCTGCTGAAGAACTTGGCGTGCCGATGGAAGAATTCACGGACAAGTAAGCAACCCTTTTTCTGTAATTGTAAAATCAACATATTTTTCTCCTACAATTGCACGCTTTTTTTCGTTGATACTTTGAAGCTCGATGAGCTGCACGCTCGCATTACGCAGTATCTTCTCACCTACCATCTTTATTGTTCCTGTTTCGATGTCAGCATATACCTGTGCGGTCAGGATGACTGGCAGCTGCTGCGCTCGCGCACATGCGGCAAGCTGAGCAATCTGCCGCTTGAACATCATTGTTGCTTCTTTGGTGTGCTGCAATCGGTATAATCCGCTGATGCTATCTACAATCATCAGCCCGACGTTCTTTATCAGCGGCATTCGTGCGATTACTTCGGCTTGTTCGTCAAACGATTTTGGTGTGAAAAGGATAACGTGCGGCAGCACTTTATTCGCGTATTTCGTTATCTGCTGCAAACGCTCAACTGAGAAGCGCGCTTCCGTATCAACGTAGACTATCTTTTTGCCACGGCCAACGGCACGAATAAGCGCAAGCAAACATAAATTTGTTTTTCCCGTTCCTGCTGCGCCAAAAAGTGTGGTGATGCTGCCTATCTCATAACCACCTATCAGCTCGTCAAGAATGTCAGAGCCTGTGGGTATTTTATCTCCGCTGCGCATACCGTTCATGTAACTTATGAGCCGCTACTCTTTTAAATAGTCTCGCTTATCTCCTTCTTATGGAACGACGTGAGTGGCTGGTGATGGGCGGCTTATTTGTAGTCCTTTTTGCAGTCCGCTTATTTCTGAGCGCAGGCGAATTTACGCCTGATGCATATTTTCACATCCGTATGGTTGAGCATATCGCACAAACGGGCGTGCCGATGACTTATGATCCGCTGTCCTATGGCGGCCGAGTGCTGCAGTTCTCGCCGTTGTTTCATTATCTCCTTGCAGTATTCTCCTGGGTTATCCCTCTAGATATTGTTGTTCATGTACTGCCGCAGTTGTTTGTATCATTGCTGTCGCTTCTTATCTATATCATTGTGAAGAAGATTACTGAGAATACTAGTGCGTCATCATTTAGCGCAGTGCTTGCTGCTGTGATCCCTGCATTTTTTGCAGAAACACTCTTTTCAGTGTCGCCTCTTACACTTGCACTTCCGCTGGTGTTTCTTACCCTCTACTTTTTCCTTTATATCGAAAAAAATTTGTATGATCTTCATTTTATTCTTGTGATTATTGCCCTCTCACTCGTTCACCCGTCAAGCATCGTCCTTGTTATTGCACTGATTGGATATTTGCTTATAACAAAGCTGGAAAAGCTCGAGCTTGAAAAAAGCGAGCTTGAACTGATTTTGTTTTCGACGTTTCTTTTCCTCTGGATTCAATTTATCATCTACAAAAAATCATTTCTTACGATGGGATTTGCACGATTAGTGCAACAAAATATTCCTGCTGCGCTAGCTGCAGAAGTGTTCTCGTTGTCATCGGGCGCGTTTCTGCAGATTGGTATTCTTCCTTTGATCGGGGGCATCCTTTGCATGTACAAGTATCTCCTCCGAATGAAGAATAAAGCTCTGTACATGTATATTGCACTGAGCATTGGTGTCGCTTTGCTTGTCTTTTTTAAACTATTACCGCCAGCTCACGGCTTTATGTATCTCGGCATCTCACTGAGCATTCTTTCGGGCCCTGCATATGTTTTTATTATTCGCTATCTGAATAAAACGCGAGTAAGCAGATATACAAACTTGTTTGTCACATTTTTGTTTATTCTTGTTATACCAATGATGATTCTTCCCAGCATCATGCTTGTGCGCAGTACACCTGTTCTTTCTCAGGATATGGATGATGCGCTCCGCTGGATTGCTGTACATACCTCTGACGATAGCGTTGTGCTTGCTCCTATTGAGCTTGGCTATGCAGTTGAAGCGCTTGCGCAGCGGAGAACGGTGGCAGACACTAATTTCCTTCTTATTGAGAATGCTGATGTCGTACTTGCGGATATTACTCGAATATACAAAACGCCACTTCCAACTGAAGCAGTCAAACTTTTTACTACGTATGCTGTCGACTACATTGTCATTATTCCGGGCAATGAGCCATCGTATCTTAATGAGCCTTGTCTTCGAGAAGTTTATAAGAATAATGCTGCACGCATCTATCATTCAGCATGCAGATTATCGGTGACCTAAATGAAACCCCACTGGATCATTCCTATTGTGCTTGCGTTGTTCCTGCTGCCGTTCGGCTGGCGATTTATTGACAATGCAACCATCAGCGGGGAATTGAGCTATTACTATCTCGATACATTTCCTTTTTCTGTTATGCCGCTGTCGTCTTTTGGCCATTGGATACTGGCAAGCGCAGTCACATTACTGTTTGTGCTGCTGGTTAGCAGATTGGTTGGACAATGGACTGATGGCAGCGATCATCTTATCGTACTGTTATTTTTTGTCGGCACGCCTGCGACAATCTATCTGTCATCACAACCAACAATTTATCTTTATGCGCTTGTGCTTGTTGCACTTGCACTCAATCTGGTTAGCAGCCGATATCCTTTGCTTATGTTACTTCCTCTTGCTGGCTTGCTGTTGTTTGACTGGATAACTGTGCTTTGTGCGTCAATCATCATTACTGCGTACTTGCTTTTCGTTGAAAAGAAACATCTTGCGTGGGCAGTTGCTGGACTTTTATCGACATTTTTTATTATTCATAGCATCTATACACGACCATTTGCATTTGAAATTCTTGCTGAGCGGACGCTGCTCACAGAATTATTTTCTGATCTTGGCGGTGTTTATGGCATCAGTCTTTTCGTCTTTTTGCTTGCACTGATCGGACTTGTGATTACTTGGAGCAAGAAACGCATGTTTATCCCTCTTTATTGTGCTGTCCTGCTCTTGCTCGCACTGTTTTTCCTGAACCGCGCGGCGCTGTTGTTTTTGTATCCACTCTTGTCGCTGCTTGCAGGCTATGCATTCCTTTATTTCTGGCAGCGTGAATGGACATTGCCGTTTGTACACTTTCTGACGATTGCTGTGCTGGGCTATGGCATGTTATTTTCTGCGCTGTCGTATGTTACAGTCGTTGTTAATGACAAGCCTACTCCCGAGATGCTGGAAAGCACCGCATGGCTGCGCGATCATCCCTTCTACAAAGATGATGTTGTGCTCTCGCTCCCTGAATACGGGTATATTCTTGGATATGGCAGTCATCCATTTGTCACGCCGATGAGCGCTGATTATGAACTGCGCTTGAATGTCAGTAATGCACTATTTCATTCCCGTGATCTGAAAAGAACTGAGGCGCTGATGGTGGAGAATGAAATTTCAATGATCTGGATGGATGCTGCGATGAGAACGCTGTGGAAAAGTGATGATGGCTTGTTGTACTTGTTTCGTGCGAGCGGACGTTTTGTTAAGGTGTATGATGATGATGGAATTGAGATGTGGAGGTTGAAGGATTAATACTCATCCCATCCTTTAATCTCCAGCTTTCTATTCTCGATAAATGCGTCAATGAATAAACGCGCGAGCTGCGCATTGGTCATCAGCGACACATTAAAGTCAACAGCTGCACGGCGAATGAGGTAATCATTTGTTAATTCCTGCTCCTCATAGTTCTTTGGAATGTTAATCACCATATCAATCTTTTTCTGCCTGATTAGCGTTACTGCGCTCGGCTCTTGACCTGTGGAT
>Ga0209541_10014276_pt1 | contig 11994 bp, 17 predicted proteins | sample RifCSPlowO2_01_FD_184027 | JGI IMG/M metagenome (GOLD analysis project Ga0209541, IMG submission 184027) | Groundwater microbial communities from Rifle, Colorado - Rifle CSP2_plank lowO2_0.1 (SPAdes) (version 2) | ecosystem: Environmental > Aquatic > Deep subsurface > Groundwater | place...
AAACTTTTTGATAAAGTTAAATTAAGGAAGATCTAAACCAATTTGCCAAGCAGTGGCAGCAGCAAATTCACCAGCAGCAGGGCCAAAAAGAATAAGCTTACCTGGCGGTAGCGCTGTTCACCACGTTCCAGGCCTTTTAATTGATGCAAGAACACCTGAGCCATCCGGCCGCCGTCGACAATGGGCAATGGCAATAAATTAAACAATCCGATGCCAAAACTGAGCAGGAATAGCCAGCGCAGGAAGCTGGTTAACCTGGACACAACGGCATACAACAAGCTATTAAACCCCGAGCGGTACTGCTCCTTTACCAAGAACTCATTGCTGATCTCTTTAATTCCTAAAAATGGCCGCTGTGGACGATCTGGATTTTTAGCCAAAACAACTTGGTAATTTTGTTCCTTAGTGGAAACTGTAACCTTTTCCCCCACTTTTTTAGTGGCTAATTCCTCACTGAAAGCCTGGAAAGTCTTGGTTTCCACGGCGTCAAGTCCAGTTATAATTGTTCCCGGCTTGATTCCTGCCTGGGAGAATGGCGTCTGTTCGCCAGCATAACTATTGAAGGTAAACCCGGCCGGCTCAGTCATCCCGCCTTGCAGCGGAACAAAAGCAAAATTCAACAGCAGTAAAGCTAGCACGGCTAAAATAATGTTAGAGAATGATCCGGCCGCCAGGATGGAATATTGCACGATATCTTTCTCTTGGCGTAATTTTTTCTCGTTGGGCTCCACGAAAGCTCCCAATATCGGGCCAAAAAGCACGATGCCGCTGTTTTTCACTTCCACATTATGGGCTCGAGCCAGAATGCCATGAGAAAACTCATGCACCGCGGCGATCAGAAAAATGGCCAGAATCCAATCCCAGAACGGCAGAACTCCCAGCCCGGGAATATTCATTCCCGGATAAACTATGGAAGCTCCGGCCACCAGCGCATCAGTAGTAAAATAATCGATCACGTTCTTAATCAATAGCACAGATATTGAGATCAGGCCGACAAATCCGGCGCCAACCCCGATATATCCTAATAAGATCACCCACTGGCGAAATTTGTTGGCATATTTGTCCATCCATTTCAGGCCCCATTTGGTGCGGTAAAGAAAAATAATTTTGGCCTGGGTATCAATTCTTTTTCGGTTGATTATCAGCAGAATGATGATTATCGCGTAAAACAATAAAATCCATTTATATTTGATAACAAACAGAATAATTCCATCTAACATCTATAATCCAATGGCAGCAATTATTTTTAATACTTTCTGTTTGGTACAGTTGCGCCTGTTAATAACATTCAATCTATTGATTAGAACCAGCTCATTTCTTCCGCTTAGGCCTTAATTTATTGGATTTACAGCTTCGGCACTTAATTTTTCCCTGGCTTACTTTTAAGCTGGGAGCTCTTATCTTAGCTTTGCAATTACGGCAAACAAAAATTCCCCGAATCAGCCGTGCTGTTGCTTCTTCAAATTTAACGATTTTGATTCACCTTTAATGATTTTAACCAACTTAATTATGTCTTAACCTGCTTCATCACTTTAGCGCCCATGATGGTCCAATAAAGAACTTCCTTGCCTTCCCTTACCTCGGCTTTCAAATCATCAGGTATTTCCATCTCGAAAGTCTCATAAGTTTCCAGATCCATTACATTGGCCCTATTTCCGGTGATTGACAGCAACTGAGCCGTTTTTTTTTCGATAATGGGCACTTCAATCCGATCATGGCCCGGCATAACCATTTGCCTTTTTTTGCCGTCCAGTATCCCTACGGCCATCAAATTAACCTTGGCATGGCCATGTTTTCCCGGCCGCGAGGTAGCCGTATCAGTTATCTTGCAAGGAGCGCCGTCAACTACGATGGTATCTCCTTTCTTCAAAATTCCAACGCTAACTAATTTGATTTCACTCATTATAAACCACTTCTCTGAACTGTAAAATAGCCAGTTATTTTTAAAGGTTGCTGTCGCTTGGAGTTTTCTTCAAAAAAATCTCCATAAGCCTTTCCTTAGCTTTTGCTGTTTATTCCTTACCAGCTGCTGTATTTGCTGTTCCACATTCTTAGAATCAGGATATTTAGCTTCATCCTGCTTAAATTGCTTAGAGTGATAAGAGCTGCGGCCATTGTGCTGATGGAACTTATGATATTTATGCAGCATTTCATGATACATGATGTAATCCAGCAAAGGCAGTGGAGCATCCTGAAAAATAGAGGAAATAGTGATCGAATCCTGATGAAAATTATAATGGGCCAGCTTTCTGAAAGACTGCTGCCCCCAGCATAGATTGGTTTTTTCCAGAGAGCTATCAAGAAGCTGCTGGTTTACCCGGTTAAAAGAATCTTCCAGCTGCGGGTTAAACTGGGTTTTTTCTGTCAAAAGCGGGATGTTTCTGACAAAACAGTGATATAAATCAATATTAGGGGTGCTGATCCTGTTTTTTTTGAATATTTTCAACAGCAACTGCTGAACCAGGCCGATTTTTATTTCTGGATCGATGTCTTTCCACTGCAAATTTAAACTTACTTTAATCGTGGATTGATTAAAATTTATATTGGCATTGAAATCAGACAAGCGCCGATTGTATTCCAACTTGGTTTGGTAAGCCCATTTTTGTTCAGGAAAAAGCCTGTGGAAAGCTTCTTGAATTAAATCCATAGCAGCTCTCAGTTAGACAATTGTTTTATAATTGTTTTGTGGAAGAAATGTTGTCCAAAAGAATCTCTTTAAATAATAATGATAATAATAATAATTTAAAAAAAGAAAAAATTAAGCTTAAAAATTTAAGCCACATCTCGCAACCCGGTTTCAGTAACTTCAACACAGACTTCGGCGTCCGGTAAATTTGGCGCGTCGATCAGCTTGGCTACCCGGGTGCCTTTCTTGCCTTTCCTCAAGTAAATCCTGAAGGTCGAAGCATGGGCTACGATATGGCCGCCAATGGAAGTAGTAGGGTCGCCAAAAAACTGGTCCGGTTTAGCCATCACTTGATTGGTCACGTAAACACAGATGTTGTAGGCCCCAGCAATCCTGGACAAGACATGCATATGGCGGTTTAATTTTTGTTGACGTTCAGCCAGCGTTCCACGCCCGATAAACTCGGCCCGAAAATGGGAAGTCAAGGAATCAACCACAATCAGCTTGACTTTCTTGCCCCGTTCAGTAATCAAGCTTTCCACTTTTTCAGCCAGCAGCATCTGATGGTCTGAATTATAAGCTTTAGCAACCATTATCTTAGCTAAAATTTCATCAGGATCCAAATTAACCCCGGCGGCAAATTGCTTGATTCTCTCCGGGCGAAAAGTGTTTTCCGTGTCAATAAATACTACCGTAGCCTCTGGATCGGCAGCTAAAGTATTTACTGCTAGGAGATGGCCAATCTGCGTCTTGCCAGAGCCAAACTCGCCAAAACATTCTGTAATAGCTGCAGTCTCAAAACCACCGCCCATCATGGCATTAAAAGCTTCACTGCCAGTGTTGATTTTATTTACTAATTCACGCTTTCGCAGAATTTCAGTACCAGTTTCAAAACCCATTTTCATGCTGTCTCTGGCTGCATTGATCATTTTTCTTGCTACAGCTTCAGAAACGCCGGTAGTTTCGACTATTTCACCTAGAGTAGCCACGGCTACGGACATCAAATCGCGATAGCCGGCAGATTCCAGCTTTTCCGCAGTAGCTGCCCCTACACCAGGTAAATCCTTTAAAATTAATTTTTCCATTTTTAACGATCTTGCTGGTTGTTCATTAATTAATAGTTCTTGTTCCATTTTTGTTGCCTCATCTTTATATTTATTATGTATCTCCAAATATTAACTCTAAATATTAAACCGCAAATTGCTCCTGCTCATTTAGTACCAAATACTCAAAGGCCTTTTGCAATACTACTTGAGCTTTAGGCAAATCACTGATGCGGAAAGAGCTGGTAGATTGCCATTGGCCATTCTTATCAGCATACCTCCGATTAAGGGAGATCGTCCTAAATTCTGTCTCTTCTCCGTTGGTTTGCTGGCCCTTATTGAGCCAGACCGTAGCGGCAATTGCTCCCGCTCTAAATTTTTTTTCAGGCGCATTGCCTAACTTCTCTATAGTTTTCACTAGTTGTGTATTCATTTTATATTCCCCTTGCTTTTCGCATTTTTTTTCAACCCACAGCGATTTTCGGCCACGGTGAGGAGCAACCAGTTATGATTGCCGTTATCTTAAGAATCCCAGACATTTATATAGCCTAGCCGAGGTTGTCCAGTGGGTAGTGGGTATTAGTTTGGGAAAGAAAACTGAAGGAAGCTGAAGAAAATCCTGAAAAGTAGTTACCCCCAACCATAAATGGTGGGAATTTACACTACTTTTTCAAAACTGATTTTTTAAAATCAAAATACCTTATCTGCTATAAATATTATCATGATGATCAAAGTCATCTAAATTAATTTCATTTTTATGTTGATTAAATTGAAAAATTAGAACAAAATGACCGATATGCACTCTTTTAGAATCCTTTAAATTATGTCTTAAATTTTTATAATGTGAAACGTCATGATAAAAATGCGTGAAACCGCCTCACCTCGCCATAAATGACGAGGTTTCAAAAGAGGCGGTTTCTCAACTACGCATTTTTAGCATGCAAAAATTTCGCCCTAAAGGGCAGGGTTTTACACCCAGCAAAATTTTTTGCATAAAGAGCGGAAAAAAATTTCGCCTAACTACTAACACCCTCACTTCACCGCTCGTTCTCCAGCAGCCATCCTAGAATTAATAATGCTGATCAACGGAGTTATATCTCCAAGGCTGTCAACAACATAATGAGCGCCATGAGCATACATTTTCTCTTTAATTGCTTTTATTTTATTGATAAGATTGTCCAGAGGCAGCTCTTGAACTTCTTGCTCATTCAGCCCCAGCTCATTGCCAGTCTTAGCCAACCCCACTGTCCACATGCCCGCATTAAGGCCTTCTTTAATATCACCCAGCGTATCACCTATTTTCACACAATTGGAAGGCTTCACCCCTAAAAAACGAGCATTAAGATCACACATCTGAGGGTTGGGACGGCTGAAGGATTCTTCCTGGCAAAACATCTTTCCAAATTGGTAAGGGTCATTAATATCCTTAAACGCAAAATCTCCAGTTGAACAGACACTGGCATCAGGAGCATAGCCTCTCCTGGCCGCTTCTTCTAACAATACTTTCATCATTTCTCCAGTATATCCGGTAGTTGAACCTATTTTCAGGCCCATCCTTCTTAATTCTGCTACGGCTTCCAAAGTACCGGGAATCAAGTCAGCGTAATCTTTCAAGCAGGCCAGCTGCAAAGGCACAAAACGATTAAACATTTCTTCCACATCTTGTTCGTTGGGAACACGCTGATAAACCATTATCCATCTTTCAGACACTCCTGCATCTTCAGTTATTTTTCTAATATGGATCTTCTTGTGTGCACCCATCGGCTTCCGTGCTTCCTCCATGGTTACTGGCACCTTCTTCTCCGCAAAAACCTGCTGAAAGACTATTGCTGGCGCATAACACCCGTAATCCATGGTCGTGCCCGCCCAGTCTAAGATAACTGCTTCTAATTTACGGCTCATTAAGAATAAGATTAAGCAATCATCCTATAAAATAATATGTTTGCTGAAGGACATAATCCACTGGTTTATACCTGATGGAATGTTTAAAATATCTATCAGTATTTTAAGGAAGATCTGCTTCCGGGAATCGTTTAACTGTTAGATCTTCCTCACCAAAATTACCTAGCCAACTCGAGAAACAGCGCTTCAAACCGAAAAGTGTTTATATGCCCAAGAGCTGGAGGTTTTAGCAAGTGCATTTCACCTCGCCATAAATGACGAGGTTTCAAAAGAGGCGGTTTCTCAACTACGCATTTTTAGCATGCAAAAATTTCGCCCTAAAGGGCAGGGTTTTACACCCAGCAAAATTTTTTGCATAAATAGAATTGATTTGTCAAAAAATGGTTAGCGAACTGATAACGGCAATAATCCTTAGCGCACTGCCCATTTCAGAAGTGCGTGGAGGAATCCCTGTTGCAATTCTTTCAGGAGTAAATCCAGTTGTAGCTGTGGTTGTTTGCACTATTGCCAATATTGCAGTTATACCCTTAGTGTTCTTTTTTCTGGAATATGTTCACGCACAACTAATGCGCTTTGGAATTTATCAAGCAACATTTGACCTGGTTATGGAAAGAACAAGGGGAAAAGTAGAAAGTTTGGTTAATAAGTATGGCTACCTGGGCCTGGCTCTTTTTGTGGCCGTGCCCTTGCCAGCAACCGGGGCTTACACTGGAACCCTAGCGGCCTGGTTTTTGGGAATGAAAAAAAGAAAAGCTTTTCTAGCAATAGCCTCTGGGGTTGTTGCTGCTTCAGTGATCGTTACTGCAGTTATGCTTACTGGAAGCAAGCTGTTCAGCGTTTTTGTTAAGTAAAAATATCTAGACATATCACCGATCTAATTTTATCTGGTCCTATCTGATCCTAAACCTAAAAGTGCTAAACCTCAGATTAGCTTTCTGCTCAATAATATCCCTAATTTGCTTCTGGTGCGGTTTTAATTCCGAACTGTCAGCTTTCACATCTAAGAAATGGATGCCTTTAATATCCCTCTCATCTAACCCTTCAAAAACTACATAATCAATCGGATCGCCGATAAACTTGCACTCGGAAGCCTTGAAAGGAAATCCTTCCAAATATGGTGCAAACATTTCTGTCACTTTGCCTTTTATGCCCGCACGCTGCTTGTCAGCTATTTCTGCCCGTAATTTGCCAACTTTATCCTTCCATTCTCCATCTTTTTGGTACTGCCCCAGCTTGTAAAGCAGGTAAGAAAAAATTGCCAGAATAATTAAAATAAAGATAAATTCAACATTAATCATGGGCTGTAATCTGAACCATTAAACAAGATAGTCACTTCACCAATTTTACCATCATACATCTTAGTTTTAACGCCAGCTGTTTCTAATAAATTTAAAGCCTGATCGATATTTTTATGCCACCTTTCTGGAGTTTGCATTATCAACTCCTTGTATCAAATTAAAGTAGTAATCCCGCTAGCAATAATTGCCTTAGCACAAGGAGTGCAGGCCATCCAAGGCGCATACATTATCGCGCCAGCAGTGGCCTTCCCATTCCTGGCTGCCCTAAAGATAGCTTCTTGTTCTGCATGAACTATAAATTCATACTTCCACTCTCGATCAACCAGTTTATCAGCAGTTGCTTCAATGCCTTTTGAAATACGATTAGCCCCCTCAGAAACAATAGCTCCATCAGAAACAATGATTGCTCCGCTATTAGTAACTGGATCATCACTAAAGATGCTAGCAAACGAATATGCCTTCCTGAGGCATATTCGTTCAATTTCCCCTGTAACAATTTCAATCCGTGGATTCCAAACCATGTTCTATTCTCCTTAATTCTTCCTTAGGATCAGCTTTTTCCACAAACTGCACGTTGAACTCTAACCTCCCAAACATCTCATTATTTTTGACTCGGCCGCGCAGCTTTAACTGTTCGCCCAGCAATTCCGTCTTAATGTCTTCAAAACTAAGCGCGCCATCTTTAAATTTGGCCATTTCTTCATCAGTCTTTTGAAGAAGATGGTTAGTTTGCTGCTTCCAAAACACACAGCGGATATTGCTTTTCCCGTCATCTAGAACTAAATTAAGAACATAAGATAAGGCTGGCTGCTGGCCTGTTTCATCATCCCTAAGCCTGCGGCCAGTTTCTGGATGAACTAAAAAATAACGCGGATCAAATACTTGCACTACCGTGCCAAGCAGTTCCACGTTCTGCTCCTCCGGCTGCAGGCTGCTGATTTCCTTGCGAATGTAACTGCTCTGAAAAGCCGACTCTTCACGAACGGAGGCGATGGCGATGCCGGCAGGATTTATTTCCATGCCCCCATCATCTCCAAAATGCAGCTCTTTTACCCCTTTGTTTTCCTTGACGTAAACATCCTTCAGGACAACCACGTCCTGCTCTTTAACATTAAAGGCGCTTTCCACCTGATCATTCCAGAACACCACTCGGATAGTTTCAGTTTCATCGCCCAAGATCAATGAACAAAATTTTCCCCCACGGCCATTTTTGTTAAATTCTCTTACGTCAAATTTTCGGACTACCTTCCCAACCGTGGAAACATTTCTCATTCCAGCAGACAGCTCCTTAATCTTCATTATCTCCCGTGAATTCCCAGCTAGATTAATGCCCAGTTCATTAGCAATGATGTAGGCTGCCCCTTCCTCGCTGACCAAGCCTGACAGCTCATTAATCTTGGCTTGGATTTTTTTTTCCAGCTCTTTAAGGTCAAGAGTGCTGCCTTTGAGAATTTTAGCCTTAACTTCCTCGACAGAAATTTTATACATGATAACCTCCTCTGTTTAAGGGTTAAGATTTCTTTTTATAAAAATTTAGATGGTTAAGTATACTTTCAAAGTACACAACTTCGCACTTTAGTGCGTGAGCTGAGCACTGTGGGCGTTTAAAATTTGCTACGGAAGCGCTCTTCAAATTTTAAAAAATCTTCCCAGACGCCTAACTCTTTAGCCTTTTTATGGCCTGCCGGCAGGCCAGCTCTCTGGTGTGCCTGGCTGGTGCTGCATTTATGCACCAGTGCATACTCCCATTCAGCAATCTCATGCTCAATTATCGGCAGGTACAATTTTTCAGGCACCATTCTGGAGATAGTAATGACTGGCCCCTGCCCTGAATCAAATTGGGTGATGGATGCCACCTCATTGTCCTTCTTTACGATAAAGATCTGGTAAAGGCCATAATCAAACTTCTTAACATAAATTTTCAAATAGTCCTTTTTTATAGCTATGATTATGGCCGCAAATTCAGCCATAAATAAGTCAAATTTCTCTAGCTTAAGCTGGATATTGGGCCGAGCCTGGCTTGCTGAGAAATCTCCTCCTGCTAATTCTTTAATCTCATCTCTTAAGCGGATAAGGTAATCCCTAAACTTTTCCCAGACGGATTCCAGATAATTTTCCGGTACGGGAAGCCCGAAAAAGATCTGGTTAACGGAACTATAGAACTCGGTAAATTTTTTCAGGCCGGAAGCTTGGTCTCCATTGACAAAGGAGATTTCACCTTTCAGCTGCTTGCCAAGGCGATAAATCTTTTCATTTAATCTGGTATGGTCCATAGTCAAGCTTAAATTCAAGAGATTAAATACTTTTCTGCCCTCAGCTGCTGGGCTTCTATCCTCTGGGCTTAGATCCTGAGATGCCGCATTATCCTGAGAAATCTAAAGCAAATTCATAGGTTGCAGGGATATCTTGGATGACATATCTTCCCTGGCTATTCACACAAAAAACATTCTTTTCTGCTCCGCATAATTTCCACCACCGAGGCATCCTGGATTTAATGCACTCAGAATCCTTGCCTGCACAATCATTAATTAGTTTTCGCGCTTCCTGCTCCAGCTGCCCATATTCATCAAACGAATAAGCTAAATCTACTGCCAGGCTGGTGGAATATTCATAGCGCTGGATTTTTTCTCCCGGTGCATTAATTATTTTGTTTTCGCCTCTGGCCCGCAGCAACTCCTGGTCAAAGCTAACCCGATTCTGCGTAATCCGCTGATCAGCCAAATTGCTAGCCACTTCTTTAACGACTGGCAAACACCATTTATCTTTAGCATTCCAGAGATTTCTGCCCGCAACTTTGCCGCACTCTGAATCATCAGCAAACCCGCCTTGTTTTGCCAGCAATAAGGCTACTTCCCATCCTGCCTGGCGAGCCTGCTGGTCCAGCTCCAGTAAATCAATCTCTGCCGGCTGCAGAACTTTTGAAATTAAATTGAGATGCCATTGACCCAGCGGCTCCTGCTGGACAGTATAACTTTTAGTAAAGGCCAAAAATAATCCTATCGCGAAGAGTATGCCTAAAACCGTCAGATGGAAAAACAGCCCCTTCTTAGCCCTGGTAAAATTAATCATTGTAAAAACCGATCTCCTCAACATCTGCCGGCTTGCTTAGTTTGTAAGCAATAAGGTAGTCTACATCTTTTTTTAATTTAACTGTGTCCACGCTTTCTTGGTCGGCAAAAGCCCCTTTCTGCAGGTTGATGAGATTCTCGGCAGCCTGCAGGCTGGCCGCAGAATTTACCGCAGCATTATCACGAAAAATCAAGCTGAGAGACAAGCTGCTAAACAGGAAAATAAACGAAAACAAAGCGATAATAAACAGCAGCAGGTAATCAATCCAGCTTTCTACCGGCCCGGCGCCTTTTTTATTCAGGCTAAACTTACTTAGGTTAAACTTGTTTAGATTGAATCTGTTGATCTGATTAAATCTGTTCATATTAAGCCATCCTGCACATAAATAAATAATTTATCTTGGCTAAACTTGCCCTTGCTAGAACCGGCATTAAAGCCATCCTGGCCGGAAGCTGCACCAGTTTTAACCACCACATCTTTAACAATCGTAAAGGAATCAACATTAAAATAGTTGTTAGTTTTAAGTGAATTCTTCAAGCTGCTTTCAAGCTGCAGCCGGAAATTCAAGGCCTCTTTCCCGCTCTGCCCATCAGTGCGGTAACAAACTTGCAGCTGCTGCTGATTAAATTTGTCCGCATCAATTATCCCGGGAAAAATTCTTTTAGTTTCTGCATCCTGATAGGCAAAACAATCCGGGCTGTTGGCAAATCTTAAGCTGACCATCTCCGCCTCAAACTTGCCGGGAAGGTCCGTTAAGCCGCGCTGGTAAGAGTTAAGCAGAAAGGCGAAAGTAAAAATTAAAATTGTTGCGGCAAACATCATTACGGTGAAGAAAATAATAGTTTGGGCATTTTCAAAAGAGCTTTCCGCTTTCTTGTTCATGGGCAAGCCTCTAAAAATATTTTCCGATCAGTTTTTCTTACACAAAGTCTAGCTTTATGTTCCACATCACCGCCAACTTCATAACTGTCGGGAAGAGTGAAAGCACTTTCTGACCGCGTTCCGGGCTGGGCAGAGTTAAATACCGTTACCTTCCCTGAACCTGCCAAAAAAGAATATTTGGAAAGATCTTTAGGATATTCCACTAAGACGTTTCCAGGAAAACCTACCAAAGCATCAATCATCAGCGCCAAATCCTGCGCCACTTTTTTTTGAATGATGGGATCAGATTTAGCATAACTAGAAGCTTTAACATTAACCATCACGATGATAGCAATCACCACCAGAAGCTCAAAGATAGTTAACAAAATACTATAGCCTTTTTTTCCTTGAAATAAACTAATTTTGCCCATCTTAAGATCCTCCGATCTTATGGGGGGTGGACTGTTTTAGGGGATCATAAACTCCTTTTTGATCTAGCCAATTAAAGATAATGCTGATGTCTCCCGACCGGCTGTTTTGGCAGTAAGCCTCGTTGCCACGGCATTTGATAATTTTAATTTGCTGCTGCGCCGGAGTTTCCTTGGTTCTCTTAAACATAACTCCAGTGCCCGGAGATAAGCTAATTTCCGGCAGCGGTTCGCAGACCAATTTTCTTGGCAGGCAGCGATAAATCAGGCCTGGTTCAACTTCCCGGCACAAGCACAGGCAGTCCTGTGTTAAGCAGTCTGGAGACTGAGCTGTTGGCTCCAATAAAAAGGTGGCCGGGCCCTTAGACAGCAATGTCGAAGAAGAAAATAAATTGTCTTTGGCGATTAATTGGTTGTAATAAAGAATCTCTTTATTCCTGGTTTCAGCAGTTATGGGGTAAAAAAAAGACTCTTCACCTTGAAAATGAATGGCCAGTCCGGTAGCTCCAGGCGTTTGGCCACTAACTTCCTTAATCTTTAAGGCCAGGTTATGCAAACTGTCCCGCTCAGGGTTGCCTACCTTAAATAAGCTGACAAAAATGGCAATGGTTATGACTGCTACCGCAATGCCTACCACTGCACCAATTATCGTGTTCAAGACTGAAGTTTCAGCTTTATGGTTCATGATCGTTATTTAAGTCCATAATAATCATTGTTCATCAAATAGCTTCAAGGTAATTATTTTTGCTGGGCTGATTTTATCTTCT
>Ga0209541_10014277_pt1 | contig 11993 bp, 9 predicted proteins | sample RifCSPlowO2_01_FD_184027 | JGI IMG/M metagenome (GOLD analysis project Ga0209541, IMG submission 184027) | Groundwater microbial communities from Rifle, Colorado - Rifle CSP2_plank lowO2_0.1 (SPAdes) (version 2) | ecosystem: Environmental > Aquatic > Deep subsurface > Groundwater | place: Rifle...
GAATAGGTAGTCGAATAAGCCGAGATAACCGGCAACAAAAAGAGAAAGGGCGATCACTATTATCGTGTAGACGATCGTCTGCAAGCGCGTCGGCCATGCAACATGGTGCAGCTCTCCGCGCGTATCTTTTAGGTATTGAAGGAAGCTCATACAAGATAGGTTCTAGGGATTAGCTGTTAGGTTCTTGAGAACTCAAATACTGGGCATTTTAAAAACGCCTCTCGGCGTTTAATGCCATATTACACCGCACTTCATAAAAGTCAAAGGGAGGGAAAAAGTCGTAGTTTGTAAGACTACAGTCATTCCCCTCCCAAAGCCCGATTATCCGCCCCGCCTAACGCGGAGAGTCAAACCGGAGCGTATCAAACGCGACACGGCGAATCCTCAAAGACGGATCCTCCTGTTGCGCCAGAGCGCCTGCTCCGGCCCTCAGCCGAACGACGCCTTCTGCTCCGAGACACGACATCATGCCGATCTCCCTGGCCTAGGGACATCAAGTTGTCCGAGGCATTGCTAGATTAGCCTTACCAAAGGCTTTGTCAATGCACTTAGCGTGAGAGAGCTGCAGAAAAAGCAAGCGCCGCCGAAGCGGCGCTCGAACCGGTTTCAGAGAGCTTGGATTACACCGGTCTGCCTTGTGGAAGGCAGAGAGCCTCTTTGAGATCTTTTTGAGAGATCCAAAGTGTCGCCCGTCCCCGTACCTGCCTTGTATCGCTCCCTGAAATCCATCGTAGCCATGGCCTGGCCCGCTCCTGAATGATGACTGTGAGAATCTCGAGCGGGATGATGGGGGCCATAAGCCGAGCCATCGGTGATGGGCTTTTCAACACGACGATGATCGTGTTGGTTCGTGGGTCAGGAGCTGGGTTGAGGAGTACGTACGGGCCGCACTCCTTCGTGACTTGGTCTGCTCTCAACTCCAGCGGAATTCGCAAAAGTTCTCCATCCGCTAGTACAGCCTGGCCGAAAGCCGAGATGGGGAACGAGAAGATCAGAGCGGCCAAAAGGCCGACGGCATGTTTCAGCATTTTGACCTCCATGGTTTGGATCTGAAACGAGAGAACTATGCCACAAGACCAGGTTTGAGCCAACTTTCACGTGCTAAAGTAAATGGAATGGAGAGGCTCGACGGCCCGCATGGAAAGAAAGATGTACGGCCGAGAGATTCGCAAGGAATACTTGCGAAGCTCGCAGACTCAAACCTAGCAAAGACAATTCGTGCTGGCACAGCTGTAGCAATGCTGTATGGCGCAACGCCAGCAACAGAAGCGGAGGCTGCACCAAAACAGAGACCTGTGGCCGCCCATACACTGAAAGCGAAGCCTGGAAAAGCTCCCGAGAGCGCGAAAAAAGCCTCTCCCGCCGAACAAATGCGTGTCCGGCGGCAGGCGACCGAACGAGAGGCCGCGCCACGCGCAGGGATCACACAGAGTATCGCTGCACCACAGATGGAAGCGGAAAAAGAGTTCGCGCAAATACTACATGAGATCCAAAAAGATAAAAAGAGTGCCGACTCAACGATGTCCGCGGAAGATTTTCTATTTGCTCTTAGAGACAAAAAGTACGAACCCGGAAGCGCAAATGTGCGAAGCGTTATCGATTCGTTTCTGGGATTTCAGAAAGGGAAATGGCGACATAAGGGCGAAACGCTGGCTAACGACGATTTCAAGTACCCGACATTCCATCGAGAAAATTATGCCCAGCTCGAGCGATATTACGGTGATGAATATACTTTTGGGAAAAAATTCTTCGAGAGTTCTCCGGAGTTATTCATCGAGCACGTTCTAAACAATGAAGAATTCCAGCAACAACCTCTCGCGCGAGACATCGCGACAATGGCCCCGACTCTCACGCGTGTCGTATTAGACGATCCAGTGCATTATCTCCGCGGCGGATATTATAGCGGGCAGTACAAGCTCATGGCGCGCGTTCTTGACGCGGTACTGCCACATATTGATGACGCTGCGAAGAAACAGCTTTCCGGAAAACTGAAGGATGCGTTCCCCAATGTCGGGATCCAAGCTATCGCAAACCTGCCGCCATCGGTCTTCACATTTGCTTTCGACAGTGCCGACGTGGAAGCCCTCCGCCTTGACCTTGCCCGCCAAAGCTTCACTGCTGGCGGTACATTTAAAGAACGGGGCGCGAACTACAACGATTATTTGAACATGCTTACCAATGACGTACGCAACGTCGAGCCGGCACGGAAACTCTTCTTTGATCAGGCCTCGGTCGCATTTACCGGTGCGATGTTTGGGGAGCTTGGCCCGCTTATGCGCGGGTTACGCGTTCCTTCGATCCTCCAAGAAATGTTGAGCGGAGCCCTGCGAACGGAGCCGCGTATGTATTTTGATCGTGAACGTAGCAGTTTTAACCGTGAGCGTATACGACGCGAGCTGAACCAATTACAGGGACAGGTCGGGCTAGGTCATCTGCCAACAGAAAACGAAGTTTTTTCAACATTGCGTAATCTCGACTATTTCCTCGGTACAAAGCAATACGAGGGCCGAGAAGATATCTTCGTCACTGGATACGTCAATTTCGTAGCGAAAAACATAGAAAGTGGCTCAGATGCGAGTTTGTTGGGGTATGAAACCGCCCGCCTGATAAACCCCGTATACGCCGAGCGCGAAGTTAAGATGCGACCTGACCTCCTCGACTCGGCCGCCATAAAGAGCGCCATTGAGAAGACGCCGGCGCGAGCGCGCAGAACTTTTTTCCACCTGATAGAAAAATTCACGACTGATGAAGCGTATCTCGCACGCAGCATACAAGAACTAGTGGTTGGCAATGATCAAAAGAGTGCAGTAGATATGCTTGGTGCATACACCGAGCTTTGGCGATCAACCTCGAAAGACATGATCATGCAAGCCAAAATTCCCGAGATCTTAACCGGCGTATTTCAAGGAGATGCTACCCGCCTTGATGCGCTGAAACTCCGCTCGACGCCGATAAGCACCGTGAACGCCATCGACGAAGATATACGGCGCGAGATCACCGCGAATGGGATCTTATCCGATATTCTAAAACTCATTGAAGAGAAGGTGATCGTCGCCTATGATCTTCAAGAGGGCGGGCGAGGTACGTTCGCCGAGTCGCTGCACAGTGGTTTTGAACATCTCTATCCGGCAATGGTAGCGGCATTACCGGCTTGGAAAGATGTGCTTAAGGATAATCCGTATCGCATCAAAGGTACCGCAGAACACCTGTTGAAGTCGGGATACCCGATACTCGAGATACAGTCGCTCTTGGAACGCGGCTTTCCGAAGAACGCCGAGACCGGATGGGAATTGTTCGGTCGCGCATACGCCACCAATCGCTCGCCTACCATCGACCGCCCGTGGCAAGACGTCCCTCTCGCTGAGTCAATTCATCTACATACCGACCATTTGCTTTCTAAATATGAGAGTCTGCGCTCCTTGGATATTTCGAAGCCGGACGTATACATACAGCTTTTTAGTTTTTTCCGCGGAGCAGGGACGACCGAGCTCGAGAGATCCATGATCGGCACTCTTGATTATTATGCCTTCGATACCATGGTGAACGAACGTATGGCGGCGAAGGAGCTTCCACGATTGTTCAAGGACATGCGGAGTTTCGCGAACATGGTCGACCCGACGTTCATGACGACCCTTGTGAATCGTGTGATGGTGCAAAATGGCGAGGCAGTCCAGCTCTATCTCCGCAACAATAATATCCCGGACAAAGACGGGACCTTACACGTTCGATCTGCGAACATTGATGCAATCGCTCTATATCTCGATATAGACGAAACGCCCGGAATCAATCCAGACTATAAACGAACTGAACAACCCCGGCACGTTGACATCAGCGATTTGAACATCGAACGGGCATCAATCGAAGAACTTGTACAGATCTACGGTATCGCAGGCAGAATGCAGAGAATCTTCGAATACGACCATCCCGACGACGAAGGGCGAAAACTTGCGAAAATGCAGCAAAACCTCATAAAGCGTATCGTGCCGCTGATGACGAGCGGCGCTCTCGGTTCCCAGGTCCCCGATCCGGTACTCGTCGAACGTTTCCGACAAGACGTGAACGCTGCCGAACGGGGCGCCGGAAACGAACTATTGATGACAGTGGCTGAACGTTTTTTGGAACAGAGTCGGAATGTAGATTCTCTCCTCGACTTTGGGCGCAGTTGGGCAAATTTCGGGCAAGCATCGCGAGATAGAGACGTAGGCGACATATTCAAGCTTGTATCCGGTTTCGCGTTCAATCAAGCATATGTCGAAGCGAGGAAGACGCCCGGTGCTTTGACGCCTGAGCGCGTTTCTATTTTTGAACGATACGGGATCGCGGCATCCCCTGATCAGAGCACTGCGAGCAAAGTCGTCTCCCGCACTTTGAGCGGACAGATAGGCACCGTGTTCCAGCGCGGCCTGTCACGCGCAACCCTTAGGCCCGAATCGATCGTGGGCCATGTAGCAAAGGCCTCCTTTGAAAAACCTATGCGGGCGAATGCGCGTGCAGAATATCTGTGTGCCGACAGCGAAAGCTGCACGAAGACAAACGCGGAGGCTCTTCTCGTAACGGTTGAGTCGACGCATAGCAGAATCCGCCTCGCGACCGGCCGTAGTGGCGTCGTCGATACTGAGCGCGTGGAACGCGAAATGGGTGAGAACTTCGTTTTTTCGGCTCCGGTTTCTTTTACCACAGGTGCGCGCATGGTTATGGACGTTGCATTCTCAGAAGGACAGGCTATCGGTTCATATATCAAAGCAGATGGTCGCGACGGTATCATCGTGACCAATCAAGAGGGTGCGGCCGTGGTGGTGAACAAGCGCAACCTTCGGCTCGGCGACCTGGGTTCTCTCGGCGTACCTATTCCTCCTGAAATTGCAGAAACACGTATCGACATAACGCGCAGTCTTGGCGAATACAAGCGTTTCTTCGACCTCATGCAGACCAACAAACTTTCAGCTCTCACGAACATGCTGCTCGTAGAAAATGGGCAGTTGCAGCCAACGGTGGACGACCGCAACGACTCCCGTCGAATGTTCGTGACGTTCGACAACGGTGCAATGGGCGTGATCAATTCACTGAAGAATATGCCGACGAACCGACTTGCAGGTATTGCCGTCGCCGCTGGAGCCAGGGAGGCAGTCTATATGGATACCGGTATGTACGACGACGCAAGATTGCGCGCGGCTGACGGTAGCAGGACTGTCGTGGGACACGCAGACTCCGCGCGATCAACAAACCGTCTCTTCTTGGGAACGAGGTAGACGCTACCGTATCTCGTACGTCACGCTCACGTTGGAAACAATCTTGTTCTCGCCCACCGGGATCTGCGGTGAGGGCGGTAGTGCGGCTCCGCCTCTTCCGTCGGCCGTCATGCTCATTTCAGCCTTCGCGTAGTAGACCGGGTAATTCCCGTTCTCGCTGAAACCAACGATGCGTACGAGGGATACGCCGAGTTGGCCTGCGAGCGCTTCAGCCTTCGTGCGGGCGTCTTCTATTGCTTTGCCACGCGCCTCTGCCTCCTTCGCGCTCTGGTCTGCCGTGTCGAGTTCGAACGAGAGACCGCTGACGCTTGATGCTCCGAGCTCTCCCACTCCGGAGAGAAGGTCGCCGGCTTTCTCCGTGTCGCGCACCTTTACTGTAAGGGTCTGCGAAACCTGGAAGCCTCGCAGGACCTGGCGGCCCGGAGGGCAGTAGCCGCCCGAGCAGGCTGCGTTCGTATAGTCGTACTGCGGGTAGACGCTGTAATCGGCGGTCTTGATATCTTTTTCCTCAACTCCCTGCTTCTTCAAGTACGCGATAATGTCATTTGATTTCTCGGTGGCCACCTTCTGCGCGTCCTTGACCTGCTTCGCCTCCTCCTGGATCGTCACACTGAACGTCGCAGTGTCGGGCACGGCAAATACTTCGCCTTCACCTGAAACCGTTATTGTGTTGGTCGCAGTAACACCACTTCCGATAAAACGATACTCCTTGAGGGTTGATAGTGTAAGGACCAAAAGAAACAATGCTAGAAACCCGAGGGCTGTCGCGGCCATCATGCGAGGCCAATGCGTCGCGAGGATTATCTTGTTCGCTGTACTTTCATCCATATATATTAGGTAGCTTTCAGATATTAGCTGTCAGCTTTCAGTTAAGTATTAAATAGTCTAATAAGGGTAGCATAAACTACGGAGGTATGACGTTCGTATGAAGTGGATATTACCGGCGACGTAGGGCGAGTGAAATGCGAAAGCCCGCTTTCGCATTTCCGAGCCGAGGAGCCAGAAAAAGCGAATCTTTTTACAGGGCGGTGTAAGGGCGCGCCACACTGTATACTGGAAGGACATGGACCCGGGCCTCCTCATGGGACTCATCTCCGAGTATACATACCTGATCATTGCGCCCGCAGCGATGCTCTTGGGGCCGATAGTGAGCCTCGTCGCTGGCGTACTCCTGCGTCTCGATGCTGTAGCGCTCATTCCGACATGCCTTGCGCTCGCCGCGGGCGAGCTTGGTGCCGATGTTCTGTGGTATTGGATCGGGCGACGTTACGGCGATTCGTTCGTGAGACGTTTCGGCCGCTATTTCGGGATAACAGAACGTTCCATCGCGTCTGCAACGGACCTCTTCAGCAGACATCACGACATAATCATCTTCACCTCGAAGCTGACCGCCGGCCTCGGTTTTGCGATGGTCATTCTCTTCACGGCCGGCCTTTCAAGAGTTCCTTTCCGGCGCTATATGATGCTCAACATCGCCGGGCAATTTTTGTGGACGGCGGGACTACTTTCCATCGGATACTTCCTCGGCCACATTTATCTCAAGGTCGAGAACACTTTCGAGAAAGTAGCTCTCTTCGCCCTCGTCGCCCTCGTCCTTGTGTCTCTATTCGGCTTTAGCCGTTACCTGCGCGGGGGTGTCCATAAAAAAGCATGATCTCTATCATTATCCCGGCGCGTGACGAAGAAAAACGGATAACAGCAACGGTCCGCCAGTTCGAGAAGCTAGTAATCCCACACGAGATCATCATTTCCGATGATGGAAGCTCCGACAAAACGGTTGAAATAGCCCGCTCGCTCGGCCTATCGGTCGTCACCTACGCAGGCTCTCTCCATGCGATAGGACGCGCGCGCAACGCCGGCGTAAAAGTGTCGCACGGAGACGCGCTCGTCTTCATCGACGCCGACTCTGTCATACCGGATCCGCAGGCGTTCTTCTCCCACGCGCTCGCACGTTTCGAAAAGGAGCCGCACCTTCTTGCGCTCGCCTGCCCGCAGCTCGTTCATCCCGATTTTGAGCGTCCGACCGATCGATTCGTGTTCGGACTCGACAACTTTTTCAACCTTGTATTCAACAACGTGCTCCACCACGGTGCCGGAAGTGGAAAATGCATCATCGTGAGAAGACGTGCATTCGAGCAAGTCGGCGGTTTTCGCGAAGACCTAATCTTCCGGGAAGATTGCGATTTCTTGAAACGGATTTCCAAGATCGGAAGAACACATTTCGACACGAGGCTCACCGTCTACCACTCGGGTCGCAGACTCCACCGACTCGGCGTGCTCGGCTTTTACTACTCGTGGATAGTGAACGGTCTTTACGTCGTCTTCGCGGGCAAGGCTCGCGACAAAGAGTGGACTCCGGTCAGATAGCCGTACCACTGTCCCCTGGTGCTTCTTTTTTCGTTTCCGCATCCATTGTTTGCATTTGCTGCAAATATAGTCGCGCCATTGTCTCTTCGATATCCTTCTTACCATCACCGACCGGCGTTTCGATCGGCTCGCCAACACGTATTGTCCAGTTAGCTCCCTCGCGCGCCACGTGTATAGGAACGACGGGAGAATTCGTCATCCTCGACATCGCAAAAACGCCTCGCTTTAAGCTGTTCTCCCACGCATCATATTCTGGTTCCCCTTTGCTCTTTGCGCTCTTCATGAGCGTGCCACCCGGAAAAGCTGTGGCTTCCGAGAAATCCTGCTCACCCGAACCGTACCAATTACCGAACGGGTAGAAGGTTATATTGCCGACCTTCTGCTCAAGTATGTCTCTAATGCCCCGTATAGCTGGAATGTTCTTTCTTGCCGCAAACTTCCGATCGAACTTGTTTATGTTGAGTGGTATCGTACCTGCGACGTGTGTCCCTAGAGCAGAGAATACTTTACGATGAGCCTCGTAGACAAGTCGCGATATGGGTCCATCCACCGGCAAATCACCATCACCGCGCGCGACCGGATAGTTCTTTACGATGCCAGAGGCCACCAACACCTTGTTCACGACGGGAAAGTCATCGGCAAGCGCAGCCTCCCTTCTGAAAGCGCTGTCAGGTTTTACATGATTAGGTGCAAAAATATATCTCTTCCCGTCAGGCTTCTCCTGCTCTTCAGCTATTTTTTTTAAACGCTCACGACTTTGTTCATCAACTTTGAGGTCCTTCACGTCGGAAAGCCGCTCAACGAGCTTTCCGATGCGGTCTTGAGAGCGTTCGCCGTATGACCTGAATTTCTCCATGTGCTACCCAATACTACCAGATATAGTGAATGCTCGTATTTGCTCAAAAACCTCCTCTTTATTGTTTAGCACGAGCATGTGGTTCGCGTCGTTAAGCATCTGGAATTTGGCGTTCGGGATGACACCCGCGAGCTCCATCCCATGCGCAACAGGAACGAATGAATCGAATGCGCCATGAATTATCGTGGTCGGCACGGTGATGCGTTTCCAATCCTCGTCGTCGGCAAACGAATATACATGCTGAAGGCAATGCAGGTACGTGCGTACTCCGGTATTGCGGATATCCAGGTAGAGTCGGCGGTAATCCCAATCGCTCGTGTATCCCAGTACCGAGTAATCGATGTGGTCACCTCGCCAGTGGATCGATGGGAGTCTGGAAAAAATCGCGGTGACGAACGCGAGTGGCCAGTGCGTAAGACGCGAGCGAAGCATTCGATGAACCGCATAATTCGGGCTCATGAGAAGGGCTCTTTGCGCGCCACCCTTGTCCTTCAGGAGTTCGAGCGCGACTAGAGTGCCGAACGAGTGTGCGACAAGCATGTATTCCTCTATGCCCACATGCCTCAAAAGTGCGCGTACATCTTCCGCAAAAAAATGAAGGTCATACTCATGGTACTTCGACCACTGTTTGGACTTTCCGTGGCCCCGCAGGTCGAGCGAGAGAACGTTGTGCGAGCTCTCGAACGTTTTTTCGTATGGCAACCACACGGCAGAACTCCCGGAGAGCCCGTGTATCAAGAGAAGGGTGGATCGGTCCGCGCGGACTTCGCTGATCCGATAGTAGATGCCTCTCTCGCCAAAAAAAGACTCCTGCATGTAAGGATTATCTCACACGCTATACTGTCGGGATGAAGGTAAGCTTCGTAATGCCCGCTTATAACGAGGAGCAACTGATAGGAAAGTGCCTGGAGTCCGTAAATCGGGAGATAGAGAGGAGCGGGTACGAGGCGGAGATAGTGGTCGCCGACAACGGCTCGACTGACAGAACGAGGGGGATAGCGGCAAGCTTCCCGCGAGTACGGGTCGTCGTGGAAAGCTTGAAGGGCGCGAACCGTGCCCGGCAGACAGGCTTCAAGGCCTCAACGGGAGAATTCATCGCGAGTCTCGACGCCGATACTGTCGTTCCCCCAGGTTGGCTCACGACGGCAATGCGTGGATTCGAGCGCGACCCGGCGCTTGTCGCCATCACGGGCCCTTTCATCTACTACGACCTCCCCGCGTGGAAGCGGGTACCAACGCAATTGTTCATCTCCACCTACCCCGTAGTGAACTTTTTGATGCAGCACGTGTTCCATGCCGGCGCCACGTTGCAAGGGGGGAATTTTGTCGTTCGGCGCACAGCGTTAGAAAAGATAGGCGGACACAACACCTCTATCGAATTCTATGGAGACGACACCGATACGGCGCAACGTCTCTCGAAAATAGGTACCGTTCAATGGACATTCAAACTGCCTATATATACTTCCGCCCGCAGGCTCAAACATGAGGGCGTTGTACGCATGGGGGTGCGCTACGCGCTCAATTTTTTCTGGATGATCTTCTTCGGAAAACCGTATACGCTCACCTACAAAGACGTACGGCCATCTGACAAGGACGATCGTCGGCCTGCATGACGGTAGGCGGGGAACCCGACACACGCATCCGCGTGCGAACGGACGGGTCGAACCTATTCAGGGGCGACCGGTGGGGATCGAACCCACAACCGCCTGGACCACAACCAGGAACTCTGCCATTGAGCTACGGCCGCCATCGAAAAGAAACTATACAAGCAAACCCCGCATGCGTCCATCGGGGAAATTGTGAACTATGTAGTGGCAATTGCGACAAAGCCAAGAAAGATTATTCAGCTTATTATTCGTCCTATCCTTATCCTTGTGATGCACGACAATGACCCGCTTATCGGTAGTGCCACAAAATTCACACTTCACCTCCCTGCCCGCGCGAGTCATGATATTCCGATACGACCCTCTTCCGTGTCTCCACGCCGCATGACGCGTGCCGCTGAATTCCTTGTTTCTCCATATTGTCTGACATGATTTACCGCAAAAATATTTCTTACTTTTCGAGGCATTTATATACTTTGGAGTACGGTAAACGTCCTTGCCACATCCATCACACTTGAACCACGTTCCAGTACGCGCAGCTTCGTGCTGACACTTCGCTGAGCAGTATTTTCCTGCACCGATCTTTATAAAAAAGGGTTTGACCGCGAAATGCTTCTGACATCTTCTACAAACTACATCGACAGCCATTCCGCCATTGTAACATTGGGTTTCTGGGGGGATTATCTTTCCCACAAGCTCCAGTGTTAACCGTTACACCACGATCGCCATGCGAACATTGGAGTTATAACAAATTTGCACCTACGACGCGAGAAAAGTGGCGTTATCGGATCACCACCTGCACCGGCGCCGGCTCGGAAACCTCAACAACATCGAAGGCAACTCGACCGATAAGCTGTCCAAACTCCGTCACAACATTTACGCGCCACTTCCCAGAAGCGATATCGGACTTTATTGAGTAGCCGCGATAGCCGCCATCGCGGCCGCCGACGATATAAAACGGTATGGTCTCTTCCGTTATCCACTCGTCCGTATTTTCATCATACCGCTGCCACTCGTGGAAGACGGTCGCGTTGAGGCCGGTCGGTGCAAAAATGGCTGTGTACACGTACGCAGACTCCCCCGGCGTACTGTGAAAAACAGCGTTGTATCGCAAATACGCCTCATACCATTTTGTCGGCTCTCCAAGGAGACGGTATTCGTTTTCCACCCGCGTGGCACCGTGGTACACCCCGGCATCTTTCAGAGCAAGCGGCAAAGGCGGGATGGCGCCGGTAAAATACAGTACGTTGAACGTGACGAAGATGACCGCTATAGAGCGCGCGACGCTCGTTCTCTCCGTCTTCGCACGCTCCGGAACGAGGTACAAGAGAAAATAATAGAAACTCGTGATGACCACAAGGCTCAACGCCCCGCTTGCGAGGAACATGTACGGGCCTATCTTTCCGGAGACGACCGGCAGAAAAAAAATGAAGAAGGAAAACAGTACCGTGAAAAATATGCTGAACTGGAAGACGAAACGCGTGTAGAGGCGCACGAACCGCTCGTTGCCCACGAGGAGTGCCGCGATGATGAGAATAAATATCCAGCTTATTTCCACCGCGGCGCTCCTCGAATAGAGCGAAAGGTACCCCGCGAAAAGCCCGCCAAACGCGAACTGCGCCACGACCGGTATCATAGGCATCGTTGTGAGGATCCACGGATGACGGAGGCGACCTGCTTCCACCAGGTTTATGACGGTAATGCACAGCGCCGCGAGCACGAGGTAGGAGAAGAGGAGGAGGTTGCCTATCCAGAGATCGACGCGCCGCAAAAGGACGAAGTAATCCAAAAGAAGCGCCGCGATGAGAGAGAGCGGGGAAATATAACGCATGTACCAATGCGCCAGTTCCTCAACGTTTTTTGGGAGTTTCTGGAGATAGCGTTTGACCATAAACTACGCGTCGTCGCGATACGCGG
>Ga0209541_10014282_pt1 | contig 11990 bp, 9 predicted proteins | sample RifCSPlowO2_01_FD_184027 | JGI IMG/M metagenome (GOLD analysis project Ga0209541, IMG submission 184027) | Groundwater microbial communities from Rifle, Colorado - Rifle CSP2_plank lowO2_0.1 (SPAdes) (version 2) | ecosystem: Environmental > Aquatic > Deep subsurface > Groundwater | place: Rifle...
CACAGTTGGCTTTTACAGGTACAATTCAACACCAACCACATTAAGCACATTTTACTTAAGAAATTCTAACAGTGATGGTGCAGAAGACACCAAAATTAATTTGGGAAGGCAATATGATACCCCTATTATTGGAGATCTGGATGGAAATAATATAGATGACATTGGTGTTTACAGGTCATCTACAGGCAGGTTTTACTTAAGGCAGTCAAATGGAACTTTAATTCAAACTACATTAGGCAGCGGCAGAGGAGAGGACATGCCTGTTATGGGCGACTTAAATAAAGATAAAATTGATACCATAGGCATTTACAGGCCATCATCAAGAACATTTTATATGAGCACCTCAAACACAGAACCGATATATACACTATACATTTTTGTTCAAGGCATTGCAGGGGACAAGCCATTAATAGGCCATTGGAACTCAACTATCTCAACACAATCATGCAACGATGAAGATGAATTATGCACAGCAGATTCAGACTGCTGTTCTGGTTTAACATGCACTAGCGGAACATGCCAAACAACAATAACAACAACAAAAATAGATTCAATAGGTGTTTACAGGCCATCATCAAGCAGGTTTCTTTTGAGGAATTCTACAATATCTAATGACAATTTGATTATATATTCAACATTAGGCATTGCAGGGGACAAGCCATTAATAGGCGACTGGGATGGCGATGGAAATGATGAAATTGGCATTTACAGGAACTCGACAACAATACCCAAATTCATATTAAGGCTTTCAAATGGCTCAACAGCAACAATAATATTTACTGGCTCATTGAAAACAGACCTTCCTGTTGTTGGTGATTGGAATGGCGACGGCATAGACACAGTTGGCTTTTACAGGTACAATTCAACACCAACCACATTAAGCACATTTTACTTAAGAAATTCTAACAGTGATGGTGCAGAAGACACCAAAATTAATTTGGGAAGGCAATACGATTTGCCGATTGTTGGCAATATAAATGAAAATAATAATGATGAAATTGGTATTTATAGGCCATCATCAGGAACATTTTATCTAAGCCATCGAAATGGTACAATAACAAAAATAACATTTGGCAATGGTGCTACAGATAAGCCAATTATGGGGGACTGGAATAAAGATAAAATTGATACAATAGGTGTTTACAGACCATTATCAAGCACATTTTCATTTAAAAATTCAAATTTAGACAATGATCCCTTATATTCAAGTTTAACTTATGGCATATCAGGCGATCTGCCTGTATTCGGCCATTGGAACTCAACTATCTCAACACAATCATGCAACGATGAAGATGAATTATGCACGGCAGATTCAGACTGCTGTTCAGACTTAATATGTGACAGCGGAACCTGTCAAAGCGATGATGACGACAATGATGATGGCAGTGGAAACGGCGGTTCTGGCGGCGGAGGCAGCAGTGGAGGAAGCAGCGGTTGCATATTAGAAAATAGAAGCTGCGGTCCTTACTATGGAAGAAGCTGCTGTTCAGGATTGGTTTGTGACAGTGGAAAGTGCATAGAGGAAGAAAGCCCCCAAACAACAAGCTGCAGCAATTTATGCTCTCCAGAAGGAAGCAAGCAGTGTTACGGAGAAAACACATACCAAATATGCGATAATTATGATAATGATGGCTGCCTTGAATGGGGCTCATCAACAAACTGCCAGCAAGGCTATGTTTGTGAATATTCTAGTGGTTGCATTCCAAAATCTCAAGGAGAAGTATGCGGCAATGCTTATTGCAATCCATCATCAGAAACACAGGATAATTGCCCAGAAGATTGCATTATATCAGCATGCAACAATAATGGCATATGCAATGACTTTGAAAATGAAGAAAACTGCCCTGTAGATTGCTTCATTGAAGAAAAGACTTCAATATGGTGGTATATTATACCAGGCATAATATTATTAGCCATAATAATTGCAATTGTAATTATATTGTTGCTAAGACATTCTAGCAATGATGATGAAGCAGAGTTTAAGTCAAATAAAGAAGATTACTTCTATAAGACGAAATAAGCGTTAAAATTTAAATAATGGTTTTGAGCTCGGTGGGCTTTGAACCCACGACCTACTGATTAAGAGTCAGTTGCTCTAGCCAGGCTGAGCTACGAGCCCTTGCTAATTTTGTCTTTAATTGAGTTTTAAAGTTTTATGGTTATTAGAATTACTTAACCTTTATGTTTTTTTGCATCCATAATCCGTTTCATAACACTTTCTTTTCCCTTCCAATCCAGGCTTTTTTCTAAAACTTCATATATAGTAGAAACAGGTATTATGTTTATTTTCTCATTATTTTCCTTCGACAGTACAACATCTCTTTCATTTGTTTTTGGTATTATGACCCTTTTTATGCCTGCTTCTATAGCAGCTTCTATCTTAGCTGTCACTCCACCAATAGCCAAAACTTCTCCTCTTATAGACAAAGAACCAGTCATAGCTGTATCTTGTCTAACAGGTATTCTTTTCAATGCAGAGATTACAGCAACAGCAACAGCAACTGAAGCAGAATCTCCTTCTACACCAGATTCTGCTGTTTGCAAAAACTGTATGAATATATCATATTTTGATATTATGTCTTCTCCAAATAATTTTAATACAATGGCAGAAACATTTTTAACAGCCTCTTTTGCTATTTGCCCAAGTTTGCCTGTGGCAACGAACTCTGCTTTTTTGCCACCAGGTGTTACCTCTGCTTCTATTGGCAGCACTATTCCAGAATATGCTATGCTAGAGCCAATAACAGCAAGGCCGTTTACTCTTCCCGTTTTATGCCCTGATGTTACTATGACTTCATATTTTTTCTTATTCTCAATATACTTGTCAGCTATCTGCTGCTCAAGAGGCCTTGCAGTTTTTCTTGCCTTTTCTATATGGCTTCTTTCAACAATGCTTGTATTTTCTTCTCTCGCTATATCGCCGGCAGCTCTCACTAGTCCACCAAGCTCCCTCATCCTCAAAGTCAGCTTTCCAGATGTTTCAGCCATTTTTCTTGCCTCATTTATTATTTCATCAACAGCATCTTTGCTGAAGTGAGGTATTCTTTGGTCCTTTGAAACTTCTTGCGCGACAAATTGTACAACTTTGTTTCTATTCTCTTCTGTGTCATCCATATTGTTGTTCATGTAAACCTCATATCCATATCCCCTTATTCTTGACCTTAAGGCAGGATGCATATTGTTTAAAGTCTCAACATTTCCAGAAGCAACCAGTACAAAGTCGCAGGGTACAGCCTCGGTGCGAGTCATAGCTCCAGAAGATCTTTCTGATTGCCCTGTTATTGGATATTTCTTTTCTTGCAATGCAGTAAGCAATTCTTGCTGGGTGTGAGGCTGCAGTGTTGCAATCTCATCTACGAATAATACCCCACCATTAGCCCTGTGAATCATTCCAGGCACTACTCTTTCATGGGGTGGCGTTCCAAGGCCCCCTGACTGAAGCGGGTCATGAAGGCAATCGCCTAAAAGTGCACCAGCATGCGCACCAGTCCCATCAATAAATGGCGCATCCTTTTTTTCAAAATTATCTATCAGAAGTTTTGGTATCACTGCCTGATTCTCGCCGATTTTCATTCGCTTTCCTAAATTTATGAACAATATGAATCCAACAACAAAAACCATGCTGCTTATCATTGATGCAGCATAAACAACATCAGATATTTGCTTTGTCTTCCAGAGATAATAGGGTATTAAGCTTATTATTATTATTACAATGAACATTATTATATTCTGGTTCTTGAAGGAGGACATTGCTTGTATCTTTGCCCTTGTCATTATTTGCCTGCCCTGCCCCTTTGGCACTGTTTTTATTAGAGGAGTATTCTCATCTGTTATATTCGGATAAACAAGCACATCAACAAGCTTTTCCATTGGCATGAGTTCAGCCAGCGCCTGCCCTATTAAACTCTTGCCAGTTCCTGGATTGCCTATCAAAAGTACATGCCTGTGCTGTTTAGATGCCTTTTTGATTATATTTATCGCATTCTCCTGGCCAACCACCTGGTCAACAATGTTCTTAGGTATCTTTATTTCAGCAGTGCTTTTCTTTATCATGCTATTATCAAGGTATACTCTTTTAAAAAATTATCCTTTGGCAAATTTATACACCGAAAACCTTATTTGGGTGTTTGTTTGCGTTGAAGAGGGAAGCGGATAGGACAAATAATGAGTTGGAAAAAGCCCTTAAGGAATAAAGGAAAAGAATAAAGCAAGGCGAAGAAACTAGCGATCCGCTTTTGCAATATGCTCTCTCTGCTTCGGGTGATTTTGCCAAACTTTATGACAGAATTTTAGCAGCGAATGAATCTCTTCATGGCTATAGCGGGCCTGTTTTTGTTTTTAATTCAGGAACTGAAGAAGTTCAAGTAAGACGAAATACACACATAGTGTTTAAGCCAACCGAATACATTAATGGAATATGGACTTTTGTTAATTTTGGCTTCGCAACAGGAAAGGGACTCGTTGTTCTAACTAGCCCTCCTCACGAAAGGTAACAAATGATACAATAATGGGTGGAATAAATCCAGAAGTTTATAGATGTCAAAACAGGCACCTAAGCTACTACATACCGTCGGGAATCTATTTAGGAGATCCTTCGGTGGAGGTAGCATCATGGCGTCTCACGGAAAGCAATGGCTTCAAATCCACCAAGGCTCTCTTAGCTCATCTAAAAGAAACACGTTCTCATTGGATAGAGAGTAGAGATAGACCATTCCTAAGGGGATATTCTCGCCAACCATCACGAGATAGTTAACATCCTATCTTCTGAAATAGTTCATACTGCCCAACCAACTCCCCATACAACAAAAATCTTTATAAATTTCTTCATCACCACAATGAATCATGCGCAGAATAGTCATAAAATTCAGGAAAATAGAGGCCAAGCCAGACGTCAACAAAAGCAATCTTAAGCTCTTTATACATTACGATGAAAATAACATCCATAAAATATCAGAACAATTGCTTCTTGCTGACGAGCAGATAGGGCAATTCGTTTCAAGATTCATGAAAGGGCTAAGAACCTCTATAAAGCAGAATAATTCTTCATCTAGCTCAGAAAATTTCATGGATAACTTCATCACCATTATAGTAGATGAGCAGGAAGTTGGCGAGGCAGAGGAAAACATGGTAATTGCATTAAAAAAGCTCCGCGATAAAGTCAGGGGCTTTCGCAGCGTGAAGTCAGCAGACAATTACATGAACAAGTTCTTTGACATGTCAAAATTGGAAGTAAAATTATAATCATCTATATCCAGTACCTCTGCATGTAGGAATTAAGACTAGCTAATCAATAATGGGATTTTCTTAAAGTGATGCTATGGCGTCCGTAAGGCTCTTTTATATCTAAGCATAGAGCCAATGAAAATCGTATATGGTTACTTACGTAGGTACTGATATCTGTATCATACATCGCAGTGCATTACCTCTGATTAACAAGTCTTTTCATCATACTAAGAAATTCATCTGTCATAACAAGGCTATTTTTAGCTATTTCTTTTGAGTGTACATAATGGTAATCTGCATCTTCTCTTGACATCATTGCAGCATTATAAGTTTCTGTTTCTTATATTCTATATTTTCAATTGCCATAAAGCAAGTCCAATGGGCTTTTTATCTTCTTTAGTTCCTCTGTGCTTATGTGTGTATATATTTGTGTAGTTTGTATATTTTTGTGCCCAAGCAATGCCTGTATCTTTCTTATGTCAACCCCAGAATCAAGCAAATGCGTCGCAAAGCTATGCCTTAAGCTATGTGGGCTTATTTTCTTGCTTATGCCTGCCTTGAATGCTGCATGTTTTATTATCTTCTGAACATTCCTTGTCGTCAATGCATTGTCTTTTGAAAGCAGATAGCTATATCCCTTGTTTTTCTCCATATAATTTCCTAAAATGCTCAAGATGCTATCAGAGATTACAAAAATCCTGTCTTTATTCCCCTTGCCCTTTCTTACCCACCCTATTTTCTCCTTTAGGTTTATGTCGCCAGGCCTTAAGTTTACAAGCTCCGAAACCCTTAACCCAGAAGAATAAAGAAGAAGCATCATCAGCTTTGATTTTTCAGTTTCAGCAGATTCTATAAGGTTTCTAACTTCTTCTTTTGTCAAAACCTCTGGCAGCCTTTCATCCTTTTTTGGTGCCCTGAACTTCAAAAGAGGCTTGTTTAAAACATCAGAATAAAAAAACTTCAATGCAGAGATTGCAAGGCTTATGGTATTCTTTGATTTCTTGTCTATCATGCTCGCTACAAATGCCTTGCAGTCATCCTCATTTAATTCGTTGATGTCCTTGTCGGTTTTTTCAAGGAATTTATTGATGAACCATGAATAATCTCTTACTGTTACAGTACTTAATCCCTTGAGCCTAAGCTCTATACTCAATTTCTCAACAGATTTCTTAAAGCCCTCTTCTTTAGAATAATCTTGCATGAAAAATTAAACGAACTTCTGTTTAATAACTTTGCTTTAAATATTTCAAAATTTAACACCATTATTTCTTTACAGTAGTAAGAAACCTTAATAGTCGACGAATTAAATAATCGGTAGAGTTTAACATGAACTCATTTTTCTCCAAGAACACTTCTATACCACTTTTCAAATTCGGAATAGTATCAAACATATTTGAATTCGTTACATTGTAACGAATTGTCTTCCAACATGTTTCGATGCAATTAAGTTGGGGTGAATAAGGCGGTAAAAATTCTATGGCATAATTCTCGCCCAGCGATGCTAAAAAATCTTTGTGTCATCTTTGCTTTATGGCAAGGTCCATTGTCTAATACAAATACATACTTTTTTCTTTTATTTAATGTTGTAACAAACCTATTCATGAAATCAACAAATGAGTGTGCATTAAGCCGTTCAAACCATTCACTATATAGGCGTTTGCCATTGACTAATGCACCGAACATATTTGCTTTCTTATTGCTCCACCAAAAGTAAGCTCTTGGCAATGGCATACTTGACGATTGTACAAAAGATACATGCTTTAACTTTGGACTGGCATCAGATATTCCGATATCAGGTAGTTGGATAAGAGGCAGAACTTTCTGCAGCAGGGAAAATGAGTTATGTAATATCTTCTCCTCAGTTTCTTGCTGTTCAGGCACAGGTTTAACATGCCAAAATGGTTTGTGCAAAAACCAATAAAATAACATTTCTATAAGTTAAAACGGCCTTACCTCAATAGATTTATAAAACAGCCATACAGTCGATAAAGCATGGTTTTAGACAAGCTAGGCAGCAGCTTAAAGGAAACACTGAAGAAGATAGCAAGGTCCGTTTTTGTAGACGAAAAGCTCATAGACGAGTTGATAAAGGACATACAGAAGGCATTGCTTAATGCAGATGTAAATGTGCAGCTTGTTTTTGACCTTACAAAAGAAATAAAGAAGCGTGCATTGGATGAAAAGCCTCCAGCAGGTGCAAGCCAGAAAGAATACATAATAAAAATCGTTTACGAGGAGCTTGTAAAATTTCTAGGCGAGGAAAAATCCGAAATAAAAATAGAATCAAAAAAACCATTCAAGATAATGCTATTAGGTTTATATGGTTCTGGTAAAACAACGACAATTTCTAAAATTGCAAAGTATTATTCAAAGCGAGGCTACAAGATAGCAACAATGGCATTGGATGTTCATCGGGCAGCAGCAATAGATCAGTTAGAACAGGTAAGCAAACAGGTTAATGTCGCATGTTTTTCAGACAGGAAAGAAAAAGACCCTGTAAAAATATACAATAAATTCCAGGATGAAACAAGAAAATATGACTTGTTGCTTGTTGACACAGCAGGCCGTGATGTTTTAAGCCAAGACCTGATTGACGAAATAAAATCTCTAAACGAATCAATAAAACCAGATGAAGTTCTTTTGGTTATCAATGCAGACATTGGCCAGGCAGCAAGGAAGCAGGTCGAGGGATTTCATAATGCGTGCAAGATAACAGGTGTTATAGTTACAAAGATTGATGGCACAGCAAAAGGCGGAGGTGCCTTGACAGCAACAGCAATTACTGGTGCAAAAATAAAATTCATTGGCATTGGCGAGAAGCAAGATGATATAGAGGTCTTTAACCCCAAAGGTTTTGTTTCACGATTGCTAGGCATGGGAGACTTAGAGCTCTTGCTCGAAAAAGCCCAAGGCATTGTAAAGGAAGAAGATGCAGAAGAATTAAGCAACAAGCTTTTGAAAGGCGATTTTAATTTCATAGATCTCTACAACCAGATGCAGGCCATGAAAAAAATGGGTCCATTGAACAAGATTCTTGAATTGATGCCGGGATTTGGCAGCATGAACATACCAAAGGAAATGCTTGATGTCCAGGATGAAAAATTAAAGAAATGGAAATACATAATGGACAGCTGCACAAAAGAAGAGTTAGAAGACCCAGATATAATTGACAACAGCAGGGTTGAAAGGCTTGCAAAAGGCTCAGGCTATTCACCATCAGCGGTTCGAGATTTATTGAAGCACCATAAACAGAGCAAGAAGCTGATGAAGCTTATGAAAGGCAAGGATCCATCAAAGATAATGCAGAAATTCTCAAAGCTAAAAGGGTTCAAATTCTAAAAACCATAATTCTTTCAGCATAATCGCAAATTTTCCGCAATTTTCATGGCAGACTTTTTAAAGCATATAAAAATAGGGCCAATATGCTAAATCACCACCACAAGCAAATGGTTAATCATCTAAGGCTAAATAGCAGGAAAAGCATAAAAAACATTTCAATAGACATGAAAATATCCAGCCAAAAAGCACGCAGGATCAAAAGGCTTGTTGACAATTCAATAATACAAAGGTACACAATACTCATAGATTTCAATAAGATGCCAGAAATCATAAGAACATTTTTTATATTAAACCCCAAGATAACAGATCTAAGGAGAACAAGAATGTTTCTGGAAAGCTCTGATAGCATAAACAGCCTTCATGGCATTGATGATTTTGGCGCATTCTTTTTTGAGGCAATATTCTATGATGCATCTGAGCTTAATTCCTTTCTTGAACACCTTAAGAACTTCTCATTCAACAAGAAAGAATGCATGTACATATCAGAAGACCTAAAGCGCGAAAGTTTCTTGTTGCCCTGATATAAGCAATTATTATAAATAAGTCCCAAGCTATATTTGTTATAATGCATAGGAAAAAAAAAGGCCAAACCACGCTATTCATAGTTATAGGAATCGTTGTAATAACAGTAGTTCTTTTAGGAATTTACATCACGAAATCACCGATAAAAAATGAGCCAGAGTTATATTTTTCTTCAGCAGTTGATTCTATAAGGTATTCCATAGAAACATGCAACAAGGATCTAGCAGAAAAAAGCATTGTGCTTCTAGGATTGCAAGGTGGCCGTTACAAGAATGTTGTTAACCCAATACAGCAAACAGATAAAGATTATGGCCCAATAATGCTTTCTCATTTTTCAGTAAACAACAACTATGTTCAATTTTCTCTTGATGATGTTGAAAAAGAATTCAATGAATATTACAAGGACAACATGCTTTCATGCCTTGGAAATTTTGATGAGTTTAAAACCAAGGGCCTTGACATAAAGCCAAAAAACATGCTGCTCGATCTTGAATTCCTGGACCAGAGCACAGTATTTACACTGTATTACGAAGTTGTTGTAAGCAAAGGCACAAAATCGCATACATTGTACGATTATCCTCCTGTAGAAATCGAGCACCGTTTCAAAAAGGTTTTCAATGTTGCAACAGAATCAGCCAGGCAGCATGCCTCGACAAGACTCATTCCGATTAATTATGTGTTGAATAAGGACATCATATTGTCAACTTACAACATAGGCAGTTCAACAATATACAGGCTGGTAGATCAAAAAAATGATAAGGAGCGCAGATATGTATTCTACTTCGCAGTCAATTAAGACGGTTATTTTAATAATGCTATTAATTGCATTTTTGTTGCTGTTGCCAATATATGTCCAAGCCCGTTGTGAAGGCCGTGAAAACAGGTACTGCCCACCAGATTCTGAGGATCCTGATTATTATAGGTGCTGCAGGACATACTCATTTGATATGGGTTCTCTAGAGCCACCATCCTGTGATGTTTGCTACGCAGGTGGTTCAAAATACTGTATGGACAGAGAACCAGGAGAGATATACACATCAGATTGTTTTGTTGACTATCGTTATGGTGATCCAGAGGAGGATGGCTTGCCACAAGCATACAGGGATCATTTTAATTATTTTACCAAGCAGGATATTTTGAAGTTCCTGGATTTTTCACAATACAGTTATGGCATGTTTACAGCCCCTTATCTGACAAAACCTAATCCAGAAGATCGCGATTATAGTAAGAGAGATACGCTAATGGAATTTTTTCCTGAATTAAATGGAAATTTCTTTAACTTGTTAAGTCTTACTACAAAAGGCCCAAATTTTTATGATGCTAATCCAGAGGATTATGATTTTTTAAGCAAGGCGATAAATGAGTATTTAGGCTACAATGAATGCCTGGTTTGGGTCGATACAGGCAGTGACCGGTACTGTGACTCATTTAACCAAGGTCAATTCTTGTTTGATTTTGATTTTTACTGCCCATATGAGCAAGGCCGGCTTGGATGTAAAATAGACTATGATGCCTCATCACCATATTTTATATTTGGCTTAGGTGGAATGTCTGTTCCAACATCACAATTCAAGGAAGCAGTAAGAAAAGTATCAATAACATATGACCCAACAAATAAGATGATGAAGCTTTATCCAAATGATCCATTGGATCCAGCGCAGCAGGTTACAGGCACGTCATGCGGGGATAAGCAAGTTGGATTATTTTTTCTCACAAAGGATGGGTTTTTTGAATGCAGCAATACCCCAACCGAAACAATGGGTATTTTCAACATAGGCACAAAAATAATATACAATGGATATACAATCATCAACAATGGTTTCGGGATTCAGCAGGCAACAACCAATCCTGTAAAGATATTCTGGCGCAAACCATCATCAAATAATGAACAAGGCATGTTCATAGAGGAAAAAAATGGCAAGACTAAGTTCTATTTCCATAATATAAAAGGCGCTCAGCTGATAAAAGGCTGCATGACTGGCACAATAAAAGATGAAGTGCCATTTAGCACCATTTATAATACGAATGACACATGCCTTACCCCTATAAGAAATATTACGGTTCAGTGCAGCAACCAGAATTTTGAGTTATCATGCCGAAATAATGCAACAGCTTTCATTAACGACAAGTGCCTAAGGTATGTAAACACAGATTTCTGTTATGATTTTGAAGACCAATTGCCAATATCAAGGGGCATTGAAATGGACAAATGCTTCTGTGGCAACATAACAATCCAAAGCCAGGCAACAGGAAATGTTGATTGCATTGACAATGACTACGATGGCTTTTATTCAAAAAATTCATTGAATTGCCAGTTAACGCAGAATGAAACAGACTGCAATGATTCAAATTATAATATACACCCATTTGCCCCTGAAATCTGCAGCAATGAAATCGATGAAAACTGCGATAATATCAAGGCAAGCTGCAGGGAATGCCTCCAAAACCAGACAGATTATGACAAGGATTCTTTCTGTTCTGATTTGGATTGCAATGATTACGACCCTTCAATGCATCCAGGGGCCCTGGAAATATGCTCTGACAATATAGACCAGGACTGCAGCGGCGTTGACAAGGCCTGCGAATCAGCAATGCCATATACACAGCCATACTTAGCAAGCAATTTTGCATGCAATGATAACACCCTAATAAGGCAATGCTCTCTAAAAAAGCCGTATTACTGCGATGCAACATTGGATTTGGTGGAAAGGTGCGGCTTATGCAGATGTCCAGATAATGAAGTTTGCATGCCATCAGGGTCATGCCAGCCAAAAAATGAAGGTTCAACAGAAGGCGCAACGCAAGAAAATTTGGATAACTATACCCTTGAATATGCGCCAATAACAAAAGAAAATAGAACGCGTTCAACTTACGGCCAGTTAACAGCAGAGCCAACTCCGAAAAAC
>Ga0209541_10014285_pt1 | contig 11988 bp, 10 predicted proteins | sample RifCSPlowO2_01_FD_184027 | JGI IMG/M metagenome (GOLD analysis project Ga0209541, IMG submission 184027) | Groundwater microbial communities from Rifle, Colorado - Rifle CSP2_plank lowO2_0.1 (SPAdes) (version 2) | ecosystem: Environmental > Aquatic > Deep subsurface > Groundwater | place...
AATAAATTGAGATTAAATTTGCATTCTAACAAAGTTTTTATCAAAACAATCGCTTCTGGCGTGGATTTTCTCGGCTGGGTGCATTTTCCAAAGCATAGGGTATTAAGGACAGTGACAAAGAGAAGAATGTTTCGGAAGTTAAAAGAAAACAAGAAAGAAGAAGTGAAACAATCCTATTTGGGGATGCTAAGTCATGGGGCGGGGTATAAACTTACTCAAAAGTTTCAGGCATTTGACATCTTAAAACAGGAGAGTATACTGTATTTTGAAGGCCCGGCGGAAACTAAGGGCTTTTAAAATTACCCGAATTTAACGCCACGCTTTAAAGGACGATTGCGCGGCATGATTTCGCTAAATCACATATGGACAAAATCAAAGATTATTTAATAAGCACAAAGTCAGAAATGAAAGAGGTAAAGTGGCCGTCTAAAAAACAGACAATGCTTTTTACTATTCTCGTCATAATTATTTCAGTTGTAACGGCATATTTCCTTGGAGTTTTTGACACAATATTTACAAAGATATTAGAGAAGATTATTTAAAACAGCTAATAGGTTTTAGGTGATAGGTTATAGTGAATACAAATACTACAACCTACAACCTACAACCTACAACCTACCCGATGGCAAAACAAGAATTAACAGCGGAGCGTAATTGGTACGCAATCCACACATACTCAGGATATGAAAACGCCGTGATGCGAAACTTAAAACAGCGCATCGATTCTTTGGGTATGCATGACAAAATTTTTGATGTCATCGTTCCAACAGAAAAAAGTATAAAAATAAAAGGAAGTAAAAAAGTCGAAACCGAAGAAAAGATTTACCCCGGATATATATTGGTGGATATGATGGTGACAGACGATTCATGGTATGTAGTTAGAAATACTCCACGTGTTACAGGATTCGTTGGTTCAGGAGTAAATCCAGTCCCGCTTTCCAAAGAAGAAGTAGACAGTTTGTTTAGTAAGATGAAAGCGTCAGAAGGGCAGATGGAGCACAAAGTTGATCTAGATGTTGGCGAAGCAGTTATTATAAACGATGGACCATTTAAGGAGCTAGAGGGAAGAGTTTCAGCAGTTGACAAAGCTCGTGGAAAAGTTAAAGTGCTCGTAAGTATGTTCGGAAGAGAGACTCCAGTTGAGCTCGATTTCCTACAGGTTAAAAAGATTTAATAAAATAGTGATTAGGCACTAGGCACTAGGCACTAGCAAAAAAGCTAAAGCCTAATGAGCTAGCGCCTAAAATAATGGCAAAAAAAATAACAAAAAAAATAAAACTACAAATTGCAGGAGGGAAAGCAACTCCAGCTCCACCACTTGGGCCTGCACTTGGACAGGCAGGTGTTAACATTGGAGATTTCGTCACCAAATTCAATGCCGCCACTAAGGCTATGATGGGTGAGACTGTCGGTGTTGTTGTGAATGTATACGAAGACAGAAGTTATGATTTTATTCTCAAAACTCCACCAGCTTCTAGTCTAATATTCAAAGCAGCGGGTATCGAGAAGGGTTCAGGTAAGGTGCCATCAGTAAAAGCTGGTAAGATAACCAAAGCTCAGCTCAAAGAAATTGCAGAAAAGAAAATGGCAGACTTAAATGCCAATGACATAGGCGCAGCAATGAAAATTGTTGCCGGATCTGCGAGATCAGCTGGAGTAGATGTAGTTTAATATAAAATTTAAAACAAAAACCCCAGACAATTTGTTTGGGGTTTTTGTTTGCTTGATTCTTAAGTAGGCTTATGGTAATAATAGTGTGAACTTAAACTCTTTTATAATGAAAATATTATCAACTAAGGAAGTGTCAGCACTTCTAGCAAACTCTATTGATGGGACTAAATATTCCAAAAGAGCATTAAAACATATAATCAACTGTATCCATATTGCTGAAAGCAGAACGGGTGCTAGGTTAATTACAGTTACGGGGGGATTACTTCAAGATCCAGAAAATCAGGCCATGCTCATGGCTTTAAATTCACGTGAAGCTGGTGGTTTTTTAAAAAATCTCGTTGAAGTTTTGAATCGCGGTTCAGAAAAGTTTATGGAAAAGTTTTTTGTTGGCTATGGCCACAAAAGTATTGGCGACTGCGGTTTTGTTCCTCTCTGGATTGATGGCTTATCGATTGTTGCCACAAAGCAATTTGAAAATTGGCCACTTTATTCCGGACAGGAAACAAGCACCCGCTATGTTGATGTAACAAAAGCTGGATGGCTTAATCCTATTGCTCTTCAAAAAGGCAAAGATGATCCAGATGCAAAAAATCTTGATCTAGTATTTGGCAAGCTTTTTGATTTTTACAAAAAAGCTTTACCAGTAATGGATAAAATCGTAAGAAAACGTTTTCCAAAAAACAAAAAGAAAAAAGGAGAGACAGCAGAACAGCATAAAAAATACCTTGAAGCGTATAACAATACCGTTTTTGCAAAGTGTTGTGATATTTTGGGAGCTTATCTGCCTTGTGGTACAAGGACAAATATGAGTATTATCATGAATATACGCCAACTTGGCGAACATCTACAGCAAATGAGTTTTGATCCTATAACAGAAGTGTCGTGTCTTGCAGAAGATTGCACAACATTTTTGCGTTCCATATACCCGTCTTCTTTTTCAGGTAAGGTACGCGAAGGTCAAGGCGACTATTGGAAAACGGTCAGGAAAGAAACAGCTTATTACTTGATCAATGGTAGTAGCTGTCTTGGGTATGGGAAATATCCCGATTATGAGTTTGAAACCGATGTTTTACTTGATCCTCGCGAGTGGGGATGGGCTATTAATGGTCGTCCGCGCGGTTGCGAATTACCCAAAGAGATGAGGAAGTTTGGCAACTGCAAAGTCACTCATCTTCAGGATTACAGATCAATGCGTGATGGATATAGGCATCGTGATGGCACGAACCGAGTCCCGTGTGCCGTTATTGATTTTGGTTTTGAGGATTGGTATAAGGATCAAATGAGATTTTCTGAGAAACTTTTTAAAGAATCTGTCAGTGTGTTGAGGCAAATTAAGAGTTTCTATAAAAGCTCGATACACTCCGGAAAGTATGGAATCAGAGAAGCTATGTTAAATTATCAATATCTTATTCCGATGGGATACAAACAACCGTGCGAAAGAACAATAACTTTTGCCTCCATGGTTTATTATGTAGAACTTCGTACTGGGACAAGAGTTCATCCAACTGAAAGAGTCCTTGCTCTTAAGGTTGCGAAATCTTTAAAAGAACATTTCCCTAACCTCGATCTTCATATTGATGAATCAAAATCAGAATGGGATATAAGAAGGGGAAATGATGTAATAAAAGCGAAATAATAATAAAGCCGTTCTCGAATATTTTCGAGAACGGCTTTTGTTTTTTGTGCTAAAATTATTATATGCGGATTAAGATAAAAAGAATGCGGGAGGGAGCAAAGTTGCCCACTTATGCCCATGAGGGAGATGTTGGTATGGATTTATTTGCCGTGGAAGAAACAATAATCCCAGCGAAAGAGCGAGCTATTATTTGGAACGGTTTTGCGCTTGAATTCCCAACAGGTTTCGCCGCTATTGTGAAAGACAAATCAAGTACAGCTCGCGCAGGGCTACATGTTCTCGGCGGAGTATATGATGCAGGGTACCGCGGAGAATATAATACGCAACTTGTGAATTTATCTGATGAAGCTATAACTATTGAAAAAGGACAAAAAGTTTCTCAGCTTATAATTATGCCGGTTGAAATTCCAGAATTAGAAGAAGTATCAGAATTATCAGAAACTTCCCGTGGGGAAGGAAGATTTGGTTCTACTGGAAAAAATTAAAACAAAAACCGAGCCCTTCATTGAAGAGCTCGGTTGTTTTTATTCTACAGCTCCAATTCTTATCAGAGCGAAGACACAATAATTTATTATGTCTAAATAGTTTGCACTTGCACCTTCGGAAGCAATTAATTGTCCTTTGTTGTCTTCTATTTGCTTGAGTCGCAAAATTTTCATTAACATTAAGTCAGTGATTGAGCTTACTCGCATATCGCGCCATGCCTCATCATAGTCATGGTTTTTCTTTGCCAGTAATTCTTTGGCTTCATTGAATTTGTTTTTATACAATTTCATAACTGAGGCCTCTGTAATTTCTTGTTTTTGGCTGTCGATTTGCAAGAGTGCCATGATTGAATAATTAAGAGCGCCAATGTATTCTGATTTCACAGAGTCTTCAATTTTTTGTTCACCTTTTTCCTCAATACTTCTTATTCTTTGAAGTTTGATAAAAATTTGATCAGTAATTGAAGAAACTCGTAGTATTGTCCAAGAAAGTTTATAATCTTTAAATTTTTTTTCAAAGACATCAAAACATATTCTCATTACAGCACTAAACTGTTCATTGGTGTCAGGTTTCTTTGTTATAGTATTCATCTGTAAAAGTTTTAGGTTCAGGCTCAATATTACTTAAATATGAAGGAATGTAAAGCTCACGGTTTTTGTGCTAAAATTATTTTATGATTGGAAGTGAACTAAAAAATCTAATAAAAACTGCTTGCATTAATATTGGCATAGAGGTGGGAGAAATAGGGTTGGAGCATCCGACGGATTTAAAGCTTGGCGATTTTTCAACGAACGTGGCCATGGTTTATGGTAAGTCAGCAGGCCATGCCCCAAAAGTTTTAGCAGAAAAAATTGTTTTTGCGATAAGGTCGGACATTAAGAATTCTAAAAGGTCCGACCTTGAAGAAGTTATCGCAGAGATTCAAATAGCCAATCCTGGATTTATAAATTTCCATTTAACTCAAAAGTTTTTTTCTAATTCAGTTTTAGAAATAAATAAGTTAGGAGAAAATTTTGGCAGAAACAGATCGCTACAAGGCAAGAAAGTGATGGTGGAATATACACAACCAAATCCATTTAAGCCATTTCATATTGGACATCTCATGAGTAATGCCATAGGTGAGTCTGTCTCACGACTCATAGAATTTTCTGGTGCGGAAATTTTGCGCGCAAATTATCAGGGAGACATTGGCCCACATGTAGCCAAGGCTATTTATGGAATTCTTGAGAAGGGTGGAAAATATCCCGCTGGAACCGCAACCGAAGTTGCTTCCTGGATAGGAGACTGTTATGTTTTTGGTGCTGATAAACATGAGACTGATGAAAAAATCAAAGAAGAAATAACAAAGCTTAACAAAACAATCTACGAAGGAAAAGATGAGAAATTAAATGAACTTTATCAAAAAGGTAGAGAGATAACACTAGAGGCTTTTGAAGTAATATATAAAAAACTTGGCACACGTTTTGATTATTATTTTTTTGAATCAGAAATGGCACCTCTCGGGTTAGATATTGTAAAAGAGTATTTGGGTAGGGGAGTGTTTGAGCGAAGTGAAGGAGCAATAATTTTCCCTGGCGAGAAGCACGGTCTTCATAATAGAGTGTTTGTTAATTCACAGGGCATACCAACATATGAAGCAAAAGAGCTTGGCTTAACTAAGACAAAGTTCGAACTTACAAATATAGATCTCTCAATTGTTGATACTGCCACAGAGCAAAAAGATTATTTTCGTGTAGTGTTTCGTGCTATTTTCGATATAAATAAAGATTGGTTCAATAAGACAAAGCATATTACTCACGGAATGATGCGCTTATCTAGTGGCAAGATGTCTTCTAGAAAGGGGAACGTGGTTACAGGAGAAACTCTGATTAAAGACACAGAAGAATTGGTTTTTGAGAAAGTAAAAGAAAGAGATTTTGAAAAAGATGAAGCGAAACGTGTAGTAGAAGAAGTGGCAATTGGAGCTATCAAGTATTCAATATTAAAAAATGCTCCGGGGGGAGATATTGTTTATGATTTTGAGAAATCTATTTCTTTTGAGGGTGACTCGGGGCCATATTTGCAATATTCTTATGTTCGCGCAAATTCTATTTTGAAAAAAGCAATTGAAGCTGGAATAGAAGTGGGAGATGCGGTTAATATAAACGAAATCAATTTACTTGAAAAACTACTTTATCGTTTCCCTGAAATTATTTTGCATGCGGAAAAAAATTACTCACCAAATATAGTTGCTACATATTTAATAGAACTTGCTGGTGCATTTAATAATTTTTACGCTAATAATAGAATTCTTGAAGCAGGCACTGAAACCCCTTATAGATTGGCGACAGTAAAAGCTTTTACTGTTACAATGAAAAATGGCTTGTGGGTGCTTGGGATAAAAACTCCAGACAGAATGTAGTTAATATTAAAGACTCGTGATTTTAATCGCGAGTCTTTAATATTCTAGTTTTATGTTAATATTAAAAAATATGTCAGATGACAAGAAGATACAAAAGAGCGAATTGTCTAGAAAAGAAGAAGAAATTCTGAAATTTTGGCAAGAAAATAAAATTTTTCACAAATCTCTGGAAAAACCTTCACTAAAAGGTGAATTTGTGTTTTATGAAGGGCCACCAACGGCGAATGGTAAACCGGGTATCCATCATCTTGAAGCTCGGGCTTTTAAAGATGCGATTCTAAGATATAAAACAATGCGTGGCTATTATGTCCGTCGTAAGGCAGGCTGGGACACGCACGGTCTTCCTGTTGAGATTGAAGCGGAAAAAGAACTTGGATTAAAATCAAAAAAAGAAATTGAAGAATATGGCATAGCAGAATTTAATAAAAAATGTAGGGAAGGGGTTTGGAAATATTTAGATTTATGGGAGAAATTTACTGACCGAATTGGATTTTGGTTAGATCAAAATAACCCATATATTACTTATGATAAAAATTACATAGAGTCACTTTGGAATATTATAAAAAAAGTAGACGAAAAAGGCTTACTCTATAAAGATTATAAAGTGGTGCCTTGGTGTCCGCGTTGTGGTACGGGATTATCTTCACATGAACTTGCACAGGGCTATAGAGATGTAAAAGATTTATCGATAATTGTGCGTTTTGAGCTTACCAACGAGCGTAGCACATATTTTCTTGCGTGGACTACGACCCCTTGGACATTACCCGGAAATGTGGGGCTTGTGGTAGGTAAAGATATAGATTATGTAAAAATTTACCACAAAGAAGAGAATTATATTTTAGCTAAATCTAGACTTTCAATAATTGTTGGTGAATATAGTATTGTGGAAGAAATGAAAGGTAAAAACCTTGTAGGGCTTTCTTACGAACCACTTTTTTCATTTATAAAAGATAATATTTCTGGTCATGAAAAGGATAAATTAGAAAATGCATATAAAGTTTATTCAGCAGATTTTGTTACAACAACAGATGGTACCGGTATTGTGCACACAGCTGTAATGTATGGCCAGGATGATTTTGAGCTTGGGACAAAAGTTGGACTCCCTAAATATCATATTGTAAACGAAGATGGAACTTTTAAAAAAGAAGCAGGTTTTTTGGCGGGGAAATTTGTCAGAGACGAAGAGGTGGCGGTGGATATTATAAAAGATTTGGCAAATAAAGGATTGCTTTATAAAAAAGAAAAATATGAACACAGTTATCCGCACTGTTGGCGATGCAAAACACCACTTATATATTTTGCTCGAGATTCTTGGTATATAAAAATGTCTGAGTTGCGTGATAAACTTGTATTTGAAAATGAAAATATAAACTGGGAACCAAACCACATTAAAGAAGGACGTTTTGGTGAATGGCTTCGTGAAGTAAAAGATTGGGCAATTTCTCGCGAGCGATATTGGGGCACACCTCTTCCTGTTTGGGTAAACGACACAGGAGATAAAATAATAGTTGATTCTTTTGACACATTAAAAAAATATACCAAAAAATCTGGAAATAAATATTTTGTGATGCGACACGGAGAAACTGATAATAATATTCCCAATTTAGTGTCTTGTGATCCAACATCTCCCGATCATCTAAATGAGAAAGGAAAAAAGCAAGTTTATGAATCAGCACAAGAATTAAAAAATAAAAAAATAGATTTGATTTTTACTTCAGATTTTATACGAACATTAGATACGACGGAAATAATTAGAGAGGTTTTAGATATTAAGGAAGATCAAATAAAAAAAGACATTCGTTTAAGAGAAATACACGTGCCCTCTTTTTCAAGTTTTTCTTGGCGTGATTATCATGAAAAATACCCTAAAATAGTTGAAAATTTTGAAGCTAAAAGAAATGGTGATGAATCATATCAAGATGTTAAAAATAGAGTTTTGCAATTCATTTATGAAATTGAAAATAAATATTTTAATAAAAATATTCTTATAATTACCCACGGTATCTCAGCATGGTTTTTGTTTGCTGGAGCTTTTGGTTATGATAAAAAAGAAACACTTAATATGGTAAAGCCCGAAAATGATTTTCGTTATTTTTCAAATGCCGAAATAAAAGAACTTTTTTTTATGTCAATTCCGCATAATGAAAATTATGAATTAGATCCGCATAAACCTTTTATAGATGAAATAATTTTAGAAAAAGATGGCGAGGAGTATAAAAGGGTAAAAGAAGTAATGGATGTGTGGCTTGATTCTGGCGCAATGCCTTTTGCACAAGATCATTTTCCATTTAGTACGAAAAATATTTCTTATCCGGCAGATTTTATTTGTGAAGCAATAGATCAAACACGGGGATGGTTTTATACTCTTTTAGCAGAAGCTGTTTTGTTGAACAAGAGCGCGCCATATAAAAATGTAATTTGCCTCGGACATATTTTAGATGAAAAAGGGAAAAAGATGTCCAAATCTGTTGGTAATGTCATTGACCCTTGGTTTATGATTGAAAAATACGGGGCGGACACCTTGCGTTTATGGATGTATTCAGTGAATCAGCCGGGTGAATCTAAAAATTTTGATGAAAAAACAATACTGGAACTTCAGCGTCAGTTTTTCGGGCTCCTTTATAATGTTCTTGCGTTTTATGAATTATATAGAGATAAAAATATTGAAAATAGTAATAACATAGAATCCCAAAATATTTTAGATCAATGGATTATTGTTCAGTTTGGTGAAATTGTAAAAACTTGTACAGAAAAAATGGATAATTATAAATTACTTGAACCGGTGCGTGCAATAAAAGAATTTATTGGTGATCTTTCTACTTGGTATTTACGTCGCTCGCGTGATCGTATTAAAGTTGGGGACATAGAAGCAAAAATAATCTTATATTTTATTTTGAAAAATTTAGCAAAACTCATTGCCCCCTTTGCTCCATTTTTAGCGGAAGATATTTGGCAAAAATTACGTACAAAAAACGATTTTGAATCAGTACATCTTTGCGATTGGCCATTGGTCGGGAAAATGCCCGACCTTAAAGATGCCCCAAGGTCGGGCATTGAGGAGACCAAGATTTTAGAAAATATGAAGAAGGTTCGCGAAATAGTTTCTCTGGCTCTTGAAGCAAGACAGAAGGCGAATATAAAAGTACGTCAACCACTCGGTCAACTGAAAGTGAAAAGTGAAAAGTTATCAAGTGAATACATGGAGCTAATTGCAGGTGAGGTGAACGTAAAAGAAGTTGTTTTCGATGATTCTATTACAAATAAAGTCGAACTCAACATCAATATAACAAAAGAACTTCAAGAAGAAGGAAATGTTCGTGAGTTGGTGAGGGCTATTCAGGATATGAGAAAAACTGCAGGACTTACCCCGGGCGATATGATTAATTTATCTTTTGAAACAAGTGACGAAGGAAAAAATCTTGTAGAAAAATTTGAGAGTGATATTAAAAAATCTGTCGGGGCAAATAAAATATCTTTTAAAACCAATGATGGCACTGAGACAAAAGTTGGAGATATCACTTTTAAAATTAAAATTAAGATTGAAAAGTAGTAATGTTGTTTTGTTGAAAATATAAGTACTCATATTCTCGCGATCGCGAAAAAGTGAAGATGTGATATAATAAACAATGTTTATGATGAATGAAAATAATACAATTGGGGATTTTATTATTGCAATGCTGTTGTCCTCGCGATCCTCTGGCTCATTTCGTAGTATTTTATGGGAGAGAGCAAAAGAAAGAAGGAATTTTGATCGTCGTACTTTTAGCCAAAATATATATCGTTTAAAAAAGAGGGGAATTATAAGCACTGATAAGGAATATATAAAATTAATAAAAAGCGATAAATTTTTTATTTCTCAAGTTAGGGTTCGAAATAAAAAACCAATTGGGACAGAAAAAGTTTTAATTTCTTTTGATATTCCAGAAACAAAAAAGAATACTAGGGACTGGTTGAGAAAACAATTAAAAGATTGGGAATATAAAATGATTCAAAAAAGTTTATGGCTTGGAAAGGGGCCATTACCAGAAGAATTTTATAGTCATATAAGGCTTTTAGGAATAAAAGAGAATATTAAAGTTTTTAAAATTAGCAAGAAACAATAGGACTCACTTTGTCGCGATCGCGAAAAAGTGAAGATATATTTGAAAAAGTAGTGTACATTCTTTTAAATAGTTTGTTGTGTTAAAATTGAAACATGAAAAGAGTTTTTATTATACATCAATGGATGGCGGGTGCAGATGGAGATTGGTATACTTGGCTTAAGAATGAATTAGAAAAAAAGGGTTTCCAAGTTTTTTTACCTCAGATGCCAAATCAAGATGTTCCAGTCATTAAAGAAAGAGTAGATTTTTTGTCTTCCTTGGTCGGAGCTCCAAGCGAAGAAACATATTTTATTGGCCACTCTATTGGTTGTCAGGTTATAATGCGCTATTTAGAAACCTTGCCAGCTGATGCGAAAGTTGGTGGAGCCATTTTTGTTGCAGGATGGTTTAATCTTGATGGTCTTGAAAATGAAGGACAAGAAATTGTTGACATAGCCAAACCTTGGATTGAGACCCCAATAAATTTCGCAAAGATTAAAACAATTTGTTCCAAAATAGAAGTTTTTCTTTCAAGCAATGAACCGTATAATTATGTTGAGGAAAATAAAAAAATATTTGAAGATAAACTTGGAGCCAAGGTGCAAATAGTAAACAATAGAGGACATTTTATGGAAAGCGATGGGGTTACGGAAATTCCAGAAATAATATCATTATTTAATGTGTGGTAAATTAAAATGATTCATGAAATAAAAAGAACAAAGGGTTTTGTTTTGGGGAGCTTCAATTCACGAGAAGCTGATAAGATTTTTCTTATTTTCACTAAAGACTACGGACTCATTAAAGTACGTGGTATTGGTATTCGTAAAATTGAATCTAAACTCCGTTATAATTTGCAAAATTTTTATGCAGTCTCACTCAATCTTGTGAAAGGACGAGAGGTTTGGCGTGTTACTCACGCAAGACGTGTTTTACCAGTTACACCCATCCTTCGGAATAGGCAAAGATTTATTTTAATTTCAAATTTATTTCGTTTAATCAGTCGTTTAGTTCCTGAGAGTGAAATAAATATTAAACTTTTTTCTCATATTGCTGAAGTTTATAAAATGTTACTTTGTGAGCCGCTTAGTATAAGCGACATCAAAGACCTTGAGTGCATAGTAGTCCTTCGCGCTCTTCATAGTCTTGGTTATGTGGGGGATAGTAAAGATATTTCAATTTTTGTAACAAGTGCATTAACTCGTCCAATCATTACAAGTGTTTCATCAAGGCGTGGGAAAATAATCTCTGAAATCAATAGATCTCTTGAAGAAAGCCAGCTTTAGTTTTTTGGCAAAATAAGCGTTTTTTGATATACTCAGAGATAATATGGTAGAAGATCCCAACAAAAAAGACAAAAAACCAGATGGTAAAATGAATAAGCTTGAGAATTTGAATGAATGGTTATATAGCCGCAATGCATCAAAATTGCTTCATCGAAAAATGTCCCACCCACTTTCTAAAGTGTCTTATGGTGTTTCTACTGCATGGAAAAAAGCAGAAGAAATAAAAAAAGCCAAAAAGTTTTCCGTAACATCTGCTTTTAAAATCTTTTTTTTAATAGCACTTTTGGTTTTTATTGCTTCAGGGTCATTTGCTGTTTATAAGTTTTATGGCGGAACAAACACTTTTTCCCCCGAGAATATAGACATTCTTATTACGGGAGACGCTTTTGTTTCATCTGGCTCTGATTTAAATATTGACGTAGCTGTATT
>Ga0209541_10014286_pt1 | contig 11988 bp, 8 predicted proteins | sample RifCSPlowO2_01_FD_184027 | JGI IMG/M metagenome (GOLD analysis project Ga0209541, IMG submission 184027) | Groundwater microbial communities from Rifle, Colorado - Rifle CSP2_plank lowO2_0.1 (SPAdes) (version 2) | ecosystem: Environmental > Aquatic > Deep subsurface > Groundwater | place: Rifle...
CATTTACGAGATTTGCAAGATCAGCGCCTGAGAATCCCGGAGTTCGAAGCGCAATACGATGAAAATCAATATCCTTTGGTAATTTCTTAGTACGAGCATGAATTTTTAATATCTCTTCTCTGTCACGAATATCGGGAAGATCAAGCACAATGCGTCTATCAAATCTTCCGGGTCTAAGAAGAGCTTTATCGAGAACATCGGGCCTATTAGTCGCTGCGAGCACAATAACCTTAGTATCACGATCAAATCCGTCCATCTCAACGAGAATCTGATTTAGGGTCTGCTCACGTTCATCGTGACCTCCTCCTAGCCCAGTACCTCGTTCCCTACCTACCGCATCAATTTCGTCTATAAAAAGAATAGAAGGCGCGGCTCGTTTCGCGGTTAAAAACGCATCCCTTGTCCTACTCGCACCAACTCCCACAAACATTTCCACAAATTCAGATGCCGAAATATAAAAGAATGGCACTCCGCTTTCTCCTGCAACTGCCCGAGCAAGAAGGGTTTTGCCTGTGCCTGGTTGGCCAACAAGGAGCACTCCACGAGGAATTTCCGCTCCGATATCAGTATATTTTTTGGGATTTTTAAGAAAATCAACCACCTCCCGAAGTTCTTCCTTTGCCTCTTTGAGTCCAGCAACATCATTAAAGGTGATTCTCTCTTTCTGAAGGCCGGTAAAAAGTCGAAGTCCTGAACGACCAAAAGTGAACGCTTGATTAATACCTGTTTTCGCTTGTCGAAACATGAGCCAGAATATTGCAATGATAATAATAAGAGGAAGGAGTGAGGGAATAAGCAGCTCGAGCCAAAAACGAAGACCTGATTTTTCTTCGATTCCGATTGCGACACCCTGCAACATATCCGCATTTACTCCAAAATTATTAAGAGTCTCTGTAAGTCCTGCCTCGCTTTCTTTTTTAGAAGACAGAAGAGTATTGTCCTTTAGGGTAATGTTGAGATTTTCGCCATTTACCATAATCCTTGAGACCTCTCCATTCTTTATCTTACGTACAAGCTCATCTATAGTAACGACAGCAGGATCATCCCCAAGCATCACGAACGCAGAAAAGAACGAAGCAATAATAATAAGACCCAATAATCCAATAAAAATGTTTTTTGCGAATATCTTCATAGATAAATTATAAACAAATAAGTACTCTTAAGAAACAATAACACACCTTATTAAAAAAAATCGCATTCGTCAAATTGACTCAAACAACATACTTGAGTAATGTATATATACCATGAACAATGATGATAAAAATAAGATGAACACAGGAAAAGGAGACCACACTCGAACCAAAGAAGAACTCGAGAAGGAAAAGAATGACATCGAAACTCAATTGAAGCGCTATGAAAAAGTTCCAGATTTCGGAGATGATATAGATAGTTTTGAAGAAGAAACAGAGGAGGCAGAGCAATATAGCGCGCAACTTGGGATAAGGCAGGCATTTAAAGAACGCCTTGAAGAAATAGAAACTGAATTAAGAAAATTTAATACCAAAGAATAAATATCCTCATAAAGAGGATTTTTATTTCCCTACCCACATCAGAACGCATGATACATACCCTTGCGACTCTTTATTCAGCAGAACTCGATGGCCTTACTGCCCAATTAATAGAAGTAGAAATCGACCTTAATGTTGGCCTTCACAGCTTTAATATCGTAGGACTTGCAGATAAAGCAGTCTCGGAAGCAAAAGAACGTGTAAATTCAGCTTTAAAGAACGCACACACGAAGCCCCCTAATAAAGAAAATAGAAAAATTACCGTAAATCTTGCACCCGCAGATATCAAGAAAAGCGGCTCTCATTATGATCTTGCCATTGCGATTGGGTATCTGTGCGCCACAAAACAAATAAAGACATTTAATACACAAGACAAACTATTTGTAGGAGAATTATCACTCGATGGAAGAATACGACCAATACATGGAGTATTGAGCATTGCACGACTCGCAAAGAAACTCGGAAATTATGAATTATACCTTCCACTCGAAAATGCCCGCGAAGGCGCACTCATTGAAGGCATATCAATTATTCCCGTCACCACACTCCAGTCATTAATTGATCATCTCGAGGAACGCATCCTCATTAAATCCATTCCTCACACAACTCCTGAGATTAACACATCATTAGACTTCCCTGTAGATATTTCAGAAATTAAAGGCCAGGAGCATGCAAAACGAGCACTCACAATCGCAGCAGCAGGAGGACATAATCTCCTTATGATCGGCCCTCCCGGCTCAGGAAAGACAATGCTCGCACAATCATTGCTTTCCATACTTCCTCCACTCGACACAGAAGAAAGCATTACTGTTACCCAAATTTATAGCGCCGCAGGACTCCTTCCACATAATCATATTATTCAGGAAAGGCCTTTTCGTTCGCCTCACCACACAGCATCGCCCGTGTCAATTATTGGTGGAGGGCAAAATCCTCGACCCGGAGAAGTAAGCCTTGCTCATTCAGGGCTCCTATTTCTTGATGAAATGCCAGAATTTAGACGAGATCTTCTTGAGGCATTACGACAACCTCTTGAAAATGGAACCGTACACATTGCACGCGCAAAAGGCACTCTTACATTCCCCGCACGATTTAGTCTTATTGGAGCAATGAATCCATGTCCGTGTGGTTATTTCGGAGATACCGTGAAGGAATGCACTTGCGGAGCATTTGAAGTTGCGCGCTATCAAAGAAAAATCTCTGGGCCACTTCTTGATCGAATTGATCTCCATATCAATATTCCACGACTCAACAAAGATGATCTCATAAAGAAAGGGGATCACACCCTACGAGAAACACTCAAAAAGCAAATCACACAAGCACGAACATTACAGAAAGATCGTTTCAATCGTGCGTCAATTAAAGCACTTACCAATTCCGAACTTTCATCAAGGCACATAGAAGCTCTTATAAAACTTTCTCCGCATGCAAAAAATCTTGGCGAGAAACTCTTCTCTCATTCAAATATGTCCGCCCGTGCTTATTTTAGAATTATGAAAATTGCCCAAACCATCGCGGATCTCGAAAAATCAGAAACCGTAGAAGAAAATCATCTCGCGGAAGCATTTCAATACAAGACAAAGAACTTCCTTAATGCGTGAGAAGAATTGAATTATGCACAGGGCTGTGGATAACCCGTTGATAAGTTGTTTTTAGTACTTTGCAAATGGGTTTTTTGCCCCATATACTTCAAAATGAAGGTGGCATCCCGTAGGGCCATGAGTATTCCCCGTATTGCCAATAGTGCCGATTAATTGACCTTGTTTTACAAGATCTCCTGTTTCTACAGACAACTTCTCAAGATGAGCGTAAAGGGTTGCTGTGTCATTCGGATGCTCAAGCTTAATGAAATGCCCGTATCCTGCATTAAGGCCAGAAGCATAAGCCTCCACCACAAGTCCATCCGCAGCCGCATAAATAGGAGTTCCGCATTGATTCGCGATATCAACGGCATTATATGAATGAGTTTGGCCCCAATTCCAGCCAGTAGTGGGAATACGAAAATAGCCTGGAAGTGAGAGTAAATCTTCGCGTACATTAAGCGCCGTCTTTTTCCCAGTAAGAGGCTTGCCTTGAGGAATAACAATTTTTTCTCCTAAAAGAAGTGCGGCTTCAGAATTCCCATTTGTCGTACGCAACTCTTCAAGATTTACAGAATAAAGGTTTGCAATAGATTCAAAGCTTTCGCCTGCGACTACCCGATGAAGTACCCCCGTAACAGGCAAAATAACGATTTCTTGACCAGGCCGCAACGATGACTTGCTCACGCCCTGATTTGCCCACATTATCGTATTTAGAGAAATTCCAAATTGAGCGCTCAGCGAAGAAATGGTGTCGCCTTGCTTGATCTTATAAAGCATGAGCCCATTCCTACTCGGAATGACGCCGCTTAGGGGGTTAGGTGCGCTTATGATTGATTCATAGAATGTACCGTATTGAATTGCATGAGAAAGAGCAATGCCATCAACCACTGCAGGGGATTGAGCCACAAGCATATCTTGTCCACCTTCGCTATAATGCAACTGCCACTCTTCATTTTTGTCATTAGGTCCGCCTAATGTCCTCAGTTCTTCATCTTCAATAAAAGATGCGGTAAGAAATTGAGCAGGGACTACATTACCTACGCCCATAAGAAATGCAACAATAAATACTGCGCAAAATACAAACAAAGAGTCGGGGTAGTTCCTCTTTAATCTTCGAATAAATCGTTTTTTTATTGTAGAAAGAGTACTAATAGTAGGGCTCTTTATAATAATAAAAGACCTTAATTCATTTCATATCTATCCTTCACAACAATCAGTTTCTAAGGCCTATAATATAGTATAATACCACACATAATGGAAAATCTCAATAAACAACAAGAAGAAGCGGTGCTTCACAAAGATGGACCTCTTATTATTGTTGCAGGCGCTGGTTCGGGAAAAACAAAAACGCTTACCAATCGTCTTGCGCATCTCTTACATGACGGAGTGCCTGCCTCTCAAATACTTGCCATTACCTTCACTAATAAAGCCGCGCATGAAATGAAAGAGCGAGTCACACGACTCATAGGCACAAAAGGCGAAGACTCCATGCCCTTTGTGGGAACATTTCATTCATTTGGAGCGCGTGTTTTAAGGAAAGAAGCACATCATTATGGACGCACTCATCAATTTATTATCTTTGACTCAGATGACAGCAAAAAACTCGCGCAACGAATCATTAAGAAAATACCCGAATTCAAAGAGACGTGGGGAGCTTCAAAATTACTTGGAGAATTTTCGAAATATAAAAATACCCTCAATACTCCTGAAGTGGGAAGCGACGAAGAATCTCAGATGCTTTATAGTGCATTTTCCACCTACGAGTCAGCACTTTTTCACAACAATGCTTTTGATTTTGATGATCTTATAGAAAAAGTAGTAAAGCTCCTCAAAAACAATCACGAGATTCGAAATCTCTATGCAAATAAATTTAAATATATTCTTGTTGATGAGTATCAAGACACAAATCACAGTCAATATGAGCTCATTAAGCTTCTTGCCGAAGCCCACCACAATCTCTGTGTAGTAGGGGACGATAATCAAGCAATATATAGTTTCCGTTATGCGGATTTTAAAAATTTCCTTAATTTTGCAAAAGATTGGCCTCGTACCAAAATAGTACTCCTTGAAGAAAATTATCGGTCGACACAAAACATTATCAAAGCCGCAAATTCCCTTATTAAGCACAATGAACTCAATAAAGCTCAGGGTTTAAAAAAGGAATTATGGACAGGAAATATAGCGGGGGATCTTATTACAGTCGGAGAGGCATCTCATGATCGAGGAGAGGCAGAATGGATCGCCGAAGAAATAAGTCACATAAAGAGAAATCAAGAAGAAATAACCGCAATTCTCTACAGAACCAATGCTCAATCAAGAGCAATCGAACAAGTACTTATTGAGCGCAATATTCCTTACGAAATTTTTGGAGGACTTACATTCTATGAAAGAAAAGAAATCAAAGACGTGCTCGCGGGGCTTCGATTTGCTATGAACCCCAATGACTCGGTAAGCAAAGAGCGCATAGAAAAGACTTTCGTAAAAGCAATTCGCACTGATCTTGTTATAAATCTCCCCTCACTTAAAGATCGGAACACGCTTGATATTCTTGGATTCTTTCTTGAACATTCACGCTATTTCGAATACCTCGATAATAACTTTCCAAACGGAGAAGAGCGCAAAGAAAACATTACTGCATTGCTTGATTTTGCCTCACTCTACCCCAATTCAGCGGAATGTCTTGAAAAAATCTCCCTTCTTCAAGTGAACGAGGGAGAGAAAAATCAAAGAAGTAGGCCCCAAATACAACTCATGAGTATTCACATGGCAAAGGGACTTGAATTCGCTCACGTTTTCATCGCAGGATGCAATGAAGGAATTCTTCCCCATCAACTTTCGTTTGGCAAAAATGAGGATCTTGAAGAAGAACGTCGTCTTATGTATGTTGCAATGACACGCGCAAAATTAAAATTATCGCTGAGTTTCTATGGCTACGCATCGCGCTTTCTCTACGAAATACCACCAGAACTTACCCTTTATAAAAGTATCAAAGATACCTTCTCGTCAAAATCTTTCTATGAAAAAGACGATGATGAAGTTTATATTGATTAATCCTCGATGCATACCAAAAAGAAATTAGGGCAGTATATACTACACGATTCTTCGGTAACCCGATGCATTGTTGATGCTATAGAAATTAAGACAGGAGACACAATCATTGAAATTGGTCCCGGAACGGGATTTTTAACAAAAGCGCTTCTTGAAGAAAAATTATTCAGTACGCTTATCGCCATAGAAAAAGATGAGCGTTTCGCAAGAAATTTAAAAGATGAGATACAAGATCCACGTTTCGAAATTATAAAAGGGGATGCGCTCGAAATACTTAAAAAACCCTTCCTTGTGAATAAAATTGTAGGGAATATACCTTATTATATTACAGGGAGATTATTAAGAATTTTAAGTGAACTGAAAAAAAAGCCTGAACGTATCGTACTTATGATACAGAAAGAGGTAGCAGAGCGCATCGAAGCAGTGCCCCCAAAGACTACATTACTTTCAGCAATTACAAATCACTGGGCACATCCTCGTATTCTTAAAATCGTCCCACCGGGAGCGTTTACGCCGCAGCCACAAGTGGAGTCCGCCGTAATTCTTCTTAAGCCGAAAGAGCTCAAAGAAAGCCCGCTTGAATTCTATAAATTTCTTCGCATCCTTTTTACCCATCCTCGCAAAACAATACTCAATAATCTAAAAACTGGTGAATACGAAGAAGAATTAATACAAAAAGCATTAAAAAGTGCCGTTCTTACTGGCCAAGAACGAGGAGGGTCTTTATCGGAAGAGAATTTTAATGCCCTTTTTAAAGGCTTGTCCCGGTAGTAGTAATACGTCCCACACCTGCTGAGCTAGGATAGCAATAAGCCGCGGCTGTAGAGCACGTATAAACTCCAGGATTATAAAAACCGAGAAACCATGTTCCCATGGCTAAGAGTTTATATTGATAAAATAAAGGGCTCGAGAGGGTCGCGATACTAATATGTAGCGGACTTAGCGAGGTAACTCCCACCGTTCTTAAAGAAATCTCAAGATCGCCTTCACATTCACAATTTTCAATAAGAGTAATAAGCCCACCAAATCCAATATCAGCACCGAGCGCTTGAGTGCGAGGTATAAATACAGCACTTATTCTCTCAAAAATTGAGCCACTCCCTCTTGCGGCGGTATGATAATCCTTATTAAATTGCCTTCGATAATGCACAATTGTTTCCTGATATCTCCTATAATAATCCACAAAATCAGCATGAGATAACGTGCCTGATTCTTTTTCGAGTACCTTTCCCACAAGCGAAAGCGTGAGTCTTTCAACACCAATCATTGTTTTATGATATTGAATAAGTTCTCTTTTGATCCGCACCTCCCTAAGAAAACTGATTTTTGCTTCAATAAAATCTCGCGTAATAAGAAACGAAGGGATTAGTGTATTAAAATTACCTTCTCGCAAACCTTTATCAACCAAGTCAGCGGGAAATAGAGGCACATTACTGTTATTTTTTAGAATATTCGCAAGTTTTTTACGATCGAAATTCATCTCTTTGTGGGCACGATCTGCAAAATATTTAACATAATCAGAAAGACTTGCGATACCCCTTGAATCAATTCTTATTTCGTTATCAATGACTATAGGCAATTCAAGTAATCCACTGCGCACTTTAAGAAAGTCTCTAAATCGTAATCTTATTTCTTGAATAAATGACTGAGAAGGGATGATTGTTCTCGCGTGTGCAAGACTAGAATAATTAAAGAAAAATATAAAAAATCCCCACAAAAAAATAAAACATAATATTCGTCTCATGCTTTAATTATACACATTCTAAATTAATATTTATCCACTTTAGATAAACACATGCTTTGCTTATAATTAGATTATGAAAGCCATTCGTACTCTGGTGCCGTTTTTGATTATAGGGGGAAGTATATATATAAGTGCGTGGATCTTTTTAAATCACACTTATTTATCACAAAGAACAGAGATCACGCCAGTATTCTACAAAAAATCAAAGCCGTTTTTTGAAACGCTTTCAAGAACGCTTCTTAGTTCAGAGCCGCTCGTATTAAACGAAAACACCAAAAAAGAAATTGGGAATATAGAGCCTCTTAATCTCACCGCCGAATTCGCCCGCACCCTTTCTGCTTCGATTATTGGATCAAATACCAAAGAAAGCATTGCGCTTACGGAAAAAGGCGATCTCGCGCTCGTAGCACTCGAAGGAGAGTCACTTAATGAAACTATCGAAGCCGCCCTCAAAAATAATAGGGACGCAGATTTTTCAACACCGATTAATGAAAGTGACTTTATTGTCTCGAAAAAACCTTTTATGACAGCATTTGGAGAATACTCCAGTGAATTCGTGAAAACGATCAATAGATTTTTTGCACACACGAATATTATCGAAATTCTGGATCTCAATAATCCTTTATGGGAATCGCGCTCAAAAACGATCGTAATGAATTACGACGCATTTGTATCTCAGTTCAAAAAAATCCCTGTGCCTCAAGAAGCGCGTGCGCTCCACAAAGAGTTTCTTACTGCAATTCTCCGAACGAAGAACATTATCCACGCAATAAGAAACTACGATGAGGATCCTCTTAAAGCTACGATTGCAGTAAAGGCTCTTCCTCGCTCTCTTAATGCATTCACAAAATTTAAAGAAGAGATTAATGCATTTCTTGCTGAATTTTAAATGAATTTTTTACAGAAAAAAGTAGCAATCATGCTCCTAGGAACAATTCTTGTCTCTCAAGGAATTGGATTTTCGTATGCACAGGAAGTAGTTGAGGGTGTAGGCGCTGCCGCAGCAAAAGCAGCAGTTGTCGCGGCAAATGCCAAAGGCGAAGGTGAGGGTGGTGGACTTAAGGGAATGGTGAATACAGCTGCCGCAGCTGCGGCAGCGAATGTTCCTATTTTCAGCCAACAACTTACTGCAATAGGCAATGCGCTGAGTGAGGTTGCGGGAAATACCGAAGCAGGAAAAACAATTGAAGGAGATCAGACAATAAAGGAGGGCATAATCCACACTCTTAAAATCATTAGCCAACTTCTCGCAAAACGAATTCTCGATATGGTCGTAGACGATGTGGTGCGGTGGATTCAAAATGGCAAAGAACCACGCTTTGTAACCGACTGGGAAAAGTTCCAAGATGACGCAATCAACCAAGGAGTAGGGGAGGTTACACAAGCGCTTGGAGCAGGATTTTTGTGTTCTCCTTTTAGCTTTGATGTCCGTTTTGCGCTTGAAAACGTCACCTTCGCTCAAAAAGCAACATGCACACTCGACCAGATTACCGGCAACATAGAAGGTTTTTATGACAACTTTTCAGAAGGTGGGTGGCTTGCGTATTCTGAGGCATGGTCAAGCCCTCAAAACAATTACTACGGAATGGTACTAATTGCACAACAAGAAGCCTCGAAACGTTCTGCGGCAAAATTAAGCGCCGCTGTAAACGAAGCAATTTCAGGCCAAGGATTTCTCTCTGTGAGAGATTCCGCAAAGAAACTCATAATGCTTCCCGGATCAGCCGCGGGAGGGCTTCTTAAAGACAGCCTTGGAACCCCAATCCGTGTTCTTGAAGAAGTAGTGGGCGGAGGAGATACAATTCAAGCCTATGTTGATGCAATCGCAACCGCCGCAATTAATCGCCTCATGAAAGAAGGCTTAGATAGTTTAGGAGCAGTTACTGTTAAGTCAGCGCCTTCGTCTCCAAAAAAGCCTTGCGATAACACAACAGGACCCGATAGAACTATATGTGTGGTACTCCAAAAAATCGGCTCTATTCCAGGAGAGCTTGTGCTTTTACGCAATATGAGCGAAGTAGTTAACAATCTTTCGATATCCACAGCAAAAGTTCCCACCGTAGCGCGTGAACTAAACGAATGCATCGAAAGCCAACAAGGCACAGGAATCAATCTAGGAACCGACGAGGAAATAATTCCGCTAATTCCGCCTCTTAATGCAATACTTGCATATAACGCACTCATATCAGACACAAGCACGCTAGGAACTATCAAGGACGATTTAGACATATATAAAAAGTATATTGATGAAACCATTCTTATTCTTCAAGATCTCAACAGAGAAACTCAGGCACTACAGAGCTCCATTGCGGAACAAAACCTTGCGGCGTTTGATACTTTATTTAAAAAATTTGAGATTTATGAAATACAGCGCGCACAAAACCTTGGACTTAAACCTGAGACACTAAACCTCGATCATTTTAATGCTTTATTTCCTGTAGCCTCTCCTCTTGGGGAAGTAACAAATCCCGACGACATTTTTCGACGCATTCTTGAAGTTCAGGATATTATAGCTACACGAATAAAAGAAGCGGAGTCCGCGCTTAAAATATGCAAAGACTAGTTCCTTAATTACCAATGAAATCTTTTTTTAGAAACATACTGCCTCGACTCACTTTTGTTATTGCTTTAGGAATCTTTGCTTTCTATCCCTTCACGACTCATGCAATTATAGGTGAATTCATAGGTGGAATTGGCGAAAGCGCTCTTTTTACTATTACGGGTTGGCTTCTTTATGTGGTTGGATATATTGCAGGCATTGGTTTCACAGTGGGTAGTTGGTTCATTAACTACTCCCTTGATTTAAACAAAAGCGTTATTGTAAGTCCTACCGTTGAAGTGGGGTGGCTCATTGCTCGTGATTTTACAAATCTTGCACTCGTAATTGCGGTTGTAGTAATGGCATTTGGAACTATGCTTCGCGCTCCAAACTATGGCATCAAAAAGAACCTTGCAAACGTTATTATGATCGCCCTTCTTATTAACTTCAGCTTAACGATCTCGGGAGTATTTATTGACTTCAGTAATATAATTACCGACTTTTTTATAAAAAAGACGATTCCCACAAATTCCAATATTGGTTCCCTAGGAGATTCACTTGCGCAAGCATTCCAACCCCAGCGACTCCTTGATACAAATACCAATAAGCCTGCCGCAGACATTGCGAGCCTAGGAGAAGGATCACTCAGATACATAGGAGGGTTATTTTTCGGAGTTATTTTTACTATTCTTGGAACAATTACCATTTTTGGAATTGGCGCAATGCTTTTTGTGCGCTATATTACGCTTGCAATACTTCTCGTGCTTGTTCCTCTTGCGTATCTTTCAAAGGTCTTACCCGGTCTTGATGACTATACGAAAAAGTGGTGGGGCCATTTCTTTAATTGGCTTCTCTTTGGACCCGCAGCCACATTCTTTCTTTATATTACAGTTATTACAATCATAAAAAAGAGTCAGGTTGTTACGAACCTTACAGCAAATTCCGTCCCCCTCAATGAAATTCTCGGAAGAACAGGAACCACAGCACAACTTGGGGATATGATTCTTTCGTTGGGACTTATGATGGCGAGTCTTATAGTGGCAAAACAGTTGGGTATATACGGATCGGATACTTTTTTGGGAGCCGCTAAAAGCGTAACTGGGTGGGCACAGGGGAAAATCCAAAAATCTGCACGGTGGGCAGGAAGAAAGGCAGCCGCACCCGCAGTACGCGCAGCAACGTTTCCTACTAGGACAGTAGGTTTCCAAAAAAAAGTAGAGAGTTTACAAAAGAGTGATAGTTGGGTTAAGAGAAAAATGGGAAACGTTCTCCAGCCTGCTGGTAAGTTTGGGGAAGGTCTTATGAAAGACGCAGGAGAAGAGATTAAAGACATTCCCGACGATCAATTAGCTCTTAGGTTTCGTGACATGTCTCGCGATAAGCAAGTGGCAGCTCTCGCTCGCCTATCAAAAGCAGGAAAACTTGATAAAGTGCCGAATCTTGAAAGCTATATGACACCTGGAATGCGCGACGACTTTACCCGCTATGGCCAAACAGGAGCCTTTGTGGGTATGGAAAAGAATCTTGGATTTAATGCCGAGATGGCGGAAGCACAAAAAGCACAAAAGG
>Ga0209541_10014290_pt1 | contig 11986 bp, 8 predicted proteins | sample RifCSPlowO2_01_FD_184027 | JGI IMG/M metagenome (GOLD analysis project Ga0209541, IMG submission 184027) | Groundwater microbial communities from Rifle, Colorado - Rifle CSP2_plank lowO2_0.1 (SPAdes) (version 2) | ecosystem: Environmental > Aquatic > Deep subsurface > Groundwater | place: Rifle...
CCCTCGTTTCACTCGGTAAATTTTGGTATGCCCAAGGAAGGCAAGCTTAACCTCATAAAATATGCTCCGCCGCCGTCACGATTGCCGGTGTATCAGCGCGTAGATCCGCGCGATGTTTCTTTTTTTGGCCGCACAAACTATGAGGCGGCGCTTGAAGAAAAAAAGTTCATTTTTGGGATTAAGCGCGTTGACCGCAGGCGGCACATGTATCTCATTGGGAAAAGCGGAGTGGGGAAGTCAAAGCTTCTTGAACTGTTAATGCGGCAGGATATTGCGTATGGGCACGGGCTTTGCATTATGGACCCGCACGGAGATGATATCACAGCACTCCTCAATTATATTCCAGAGGAGCGTATTGACGATGTTATTCTCATCGACCCTGCCGATACCGCATTTCCCGTGGCTTTTAACCCTCTTGCAAATGTTCCACCTGAGCTCAAACATCAGGCAACGCAGGGACTCATTGAGGTTATGGAAAAGCAGTTTGGCGCGAACTGGACGCCGCGCCTTGAGCACGTCTTTCGCTTTACCTGTCTTGCGCTTCTTGATTATCCTCATGCAACAATGCGCGGGATGATCTCGATGCTGACTGATCGGAATTACCGCCAAAAGGTTGTCGAATATATCGAAGACGATATGGTAAAGCGTTTCTGGGCGATTGAATTTGCCGACTGGTCCGAGAAGTTCGATACCGACGCTATTATTCCGCTCGTCAACAAGCTCGGGCAGTTCATATCCAATCCTCTTTTGAGGAACATTTTTGCTCAAAAGGAAAATAAGATAAATATCGAGGAGATTATGAAAACAAAAAAAATTCTCCTTATCAATCTTTCCAAGGGGAAATTAGGCGAAGAAAATTCAAGTTTTTTTGGCTCCATGTTCATTACAAAAATTCATCAGGCCGGTATGGCGCGCGCGGCTATGCGCGAAGAGGATCGCGAGGATTTTTACCTCTATTCGGATGAGTTCCACAATCTCGTAACCGACACGTTTGAAAATCTTTTCTCGGAATCAAGAAAATACGGTATCTGTAATACCGTTGCTCACCAATACACTGCCCAGCTTACACCGCGTGTCTTGGCTACCGTGCTTGGGAATACCGGCACGATTATTGTATTTCGCGTTGGTGGAGACGATGCGTCACATCTTGAAAAAGAGATGACGCCGGTTTTTATGTCAAAAGACATGATAAACCTTGGGCAACAGGAATTTTATATCAAAATGACGATTGACGGCAACACATATGATCCTTTTTCGGCAGAAACCCTCAAAGTGCTTCCACCTCCATATCCATCGAATGCAGAGCGTATTATCGAATTAAGCCGCCAAAAATATGCGTACCCGCTTGAAGTTGTGAAGAAAAAAATTAAAGACGAGGAACTCACGATTTTTGGCGGGGAAGATAAGCGGATTTCAAGCGCAAAACCGGATACTCCACCCGAGCCGATTTTGTAAACTCCGGAACCAATTGCTTTTTTAACTTTCAGCGTTATAATAAGCGCATATGGGAACTATTACTATTAGGAAGAAAGAGTATAAAGAACTTCTCGACAAAAAGCTCAAGTATGAATACTTGCGCCAGATTCTAGAGGAGGATATTTTCGCGCCACCGCCGACACGGAAAGTAAAATCAGTACTGTTGGCATTCAAGACGACAAGGCGATATAGTCCTCAGTTTCTAAAGAGTCTGGGGAGAGCATTAAAACGCTCCGCCTACTTTAAATGATGAAAATTCTCCCGTTGCATCCTGACATTCTAACGTATTTGGAGAAGAGGGGGCTGGGAAAGAAATTTGAGAAACAAAAAAGTCTCTTTGAGCATAATCCCTTTTATCCGAGCCTAGAAACAGAGTTGCTTGAGCCGAGGAGTATGCGTATCTGGAGTTTCCGTCTCGATAAGAAATATCGGGCAATTTTTATTTTTCGAGATAGGGATCAAATTGAAATCCTTGATGTAAACAACCATTATCAATAGATATCGGGATCTCATAAAATTATGAGAAAACGTTTTAGGAAGAAACTCCATAGTTGTACGCTTTGTAAACCAAACAAAATGGGCAAGGAATGCCGTTGGAGCGTGAAAGAAACAGTCTTGCTTAAAGAATTTGAGAAAACAAAACAATACTATCGATGAATACATCCGAAACTTGGAACTGCCAAAACTGTCCCGTAAAATCACGAGCTTTTGTGAGTAGATTTTATGAGGATCCGCCTCGGGCGGGTAAAAATTTATGAATAAAGAAACTAAAGTTTGCCAAAATTGCAAAAATCAGTTCACTATTGAGCCGGAAGATTTTGAATTTTATTTACCCGCCAAAAATTTCTATGAAATTTAGGCGGGTGAGAATATGACCAGAGAATGTCAAAACTGCAAAGAGCACTTTGAAATCACAGACGATGATCTGGCTTTCTATTCCAAAATCAAAGTCCCTCCGCCGACGTGGTGCTGGCTTTGCCGGGCACAACGGAGGCTCCTATTTCGAAACGAGCGATATTTGTACAAGCGTAAAAGCAGTTTTAATGGTGGCGAAATTTTTTCCACATATGCGTCAGATATTCCTCATAAAGTATACGAAAACCCAGTTTGGTATTCAGATAAATGGGATGCGATAGAATATGCTAAGGAAATTGATTTCTCCCGTCCTTTTCTGACTCAAGTGAAAGAGCTAATCGTGGAAGTTCCTCTGATAGCCCGCGCGGTTGTCAATGATGTCAATAGCGACTATACGAATAATGCGACAGGACCTAGGAACTCTTATTTAATATTTAACACAACAAATACTGAAGACAGCATGTACTCGAACGGTATAGATTTTTCAAAGGATTGTGTTGACGTTTCTCATGTATCAAAGTGCGAGTTGTGTTATATGGGTTTTTGGCTCGTGCGGTGTAATCGCGCATTTTATTCAAGTAAGTGTGAAGATTGTACTGATATTTATTTTTCAAAAAATCTCCGAGGGTGTAATAATTGCTTTGGTTGCGTGAATCTGAGGGGCAAGAGTTACTATATTTTCAATAAGTCATATACCAAGGAGGCATATATAGAAAAGAAGAAGGAGTTTGATCTAGGCTCTTTTGCATTTGTAAAACATATGCTCGAGAAAGTTCGTGAATTATGGGTCAGCTACCCTGGCGATTATATTGATGGTGTGAAAAACGTAGATGTAACAGGTAATTACATTTTTAATTCAAAAAACGTAAAAAATTCTTATCTTGTTGTTGAGGGAGAAGATCTTAAATATTGCCAATATCTACAAACACCCGCGAATAAAAGTTGTTATGACTTCTCGATTTGGGGCAATGGGAACGCGTTTCATTATGAAGTTGCTCAGTCAGGTAATGGGTCCAATAATCTTAAATTCTGCGCCTCGTCGTGGACAAACGTCCGGGATCTGGAATATTGTCTTTTTTGCCAATCATGCGCCGATCTTTTTGGTTGCGTTGGTATGAGGAATAAACAATTTTGTATTCTCAACAAGCAATACACAAAAGAGGAATACGAGGCTTTAGTCCCTAGAATTATTCAACATATGACAGATATGCCTTACAAAGACTCGGTCGGCAGGGTATATGCATATGGCGAATTTTTCCCGTCGGAGTTCTCACCTTTTGCTTATAATGAATCAGTAGCGCAAGATCAGATCCCTCTTACCAGAGAAGAGGCTATCGCAAAAGGATACAAGTGGCGTGATCCAGTCGAATCGGATATTGTAATAACAAAGAAAGCTGAGGATTTGCCAGATCATATCCGCGACGCGAAAGACGGACTCTTAGAAGATTTTATCGAATGTGAGCATAAGGCCGAATGCAATGATCAGTGCACGAAGGCGTTTCGGTTGATCCCACAAGAGCTCGTTTTTTATCGCAATCTACAAATTCCATTGCCAAGGTTATGCCCACGATGTAGGACGGCTGATCGTTTACAGCAGCGCACAAGATTTACGCTATTTAAACGACATTGTACGTGTAGTGGTATCCGATCCGAAAATGGAAAATACCAAAATACCGTCTCTCACTCGCATGGCTCAAACCCCTGTCCCAACGAATTCGAAACATCGTATGCGCCAGACAGACCTGAAATAGTGTACTGTGAACAATGTTATCAGGCAGAAGTTATCTAGTATTGTGTTGTGTTCTTAATTGCTGTATTTTAGTAATATGAAAATAAGAAAAAGACAATTTACAGCTGTGTATCGGAAATTGGGAAAATGGTATATAGGCTGGGTGGAAGAGATACCAGGTGTTAATACTCAAGGGAAGACTTTTATAGAGACGAAGGCAAATCTAAAAGAAGCCCTAACTCTTATACTCGAGACAAACCGTTTTCTGAATAGTCAAGATAGATTGAAAGGAAAAATGATTTATGAGCCCGTTGAGGTTTCTTTTTAATCTATTTCCTTCTTGTGAAACGGATCAATCTACTTCGTTTTCTTCGTAAAGAAGGATGTATTTTTGTACGCGAAGGGGCGCATCACAGCGTCTTTTTTAATCCAACGACACGAAGAATCTCCACAATACCGCGACATAGCGAGATCAATGATTTTTTGGCGAGGAAGATTTGTCGTGATCTTGGGATTGGCGAACCAAGATAAATTTAATCCACGTTCAACATATGGAGAAAACAGAAACTCGCAATTGCCAAAACTGTCCCGTAAAATCACGAGCTTTTGTGAGTAGATTTTACGAGGATCCGCCTCGGGCGGATAAAAATTTATGAATAAAGAAACTAAAGTCTGCCAGAATTGTAAAACCTCGTTTACGATCGAGCCGGAAGACTTTGAATTTTATAAAAAACTTGGAGCGTCCCAACCAAAATATTGTCCGGACTGCCGTTTTAGAATAAGGTGTCTTTTCCGAAATGAAAAGAGTCTATATAGTCGCAAGTGTGATAAATGTGGGGCTCCGGTTGTAACAATATACAACACCAGGTCGCCTTACACAGTTTACTGTGTTAAGTGTTGGGATTCTAATAGCTGGGATCCCTATGAATATGGTTTAGATTATGATCCAAATAGACCCTTTTTTAAACAACTTGGCGAACTTTTGAAAAAAGTTCCTAAAAAGGCAACTTATGTGTCTTCAAGTAGCAAATATGGACCAAATATTAATAGTGATTATACCAATGTTGCCAGTGGGAATAAGGATTCTTATCTTATTTTTAATTCTTCGGGTTGCGAAGAAGCTTTTTACTCGCGTGGCGTTGTTGAATCGCGCGACGTGTCTGATATATATTTTGGTATGAATTTAGAGCGATGCTATGAAGGTATTAATATCGATCAGTGCGCCAATGTCCAGTATGCTCAAAATGTTGTTAGTTCGCTCGATTCACAATTTTTGCTTAATGTGGTAGGTCTCCAAAACTGCTTTGGTTGTGTCAACTTACGGCACAAAGCTTATCATTATTTCAACGAACCTTTATCAAAAACAGAATACGAGCGGAAAGTCTCAGCAATACGCGGAAGTTTTAAAAAAACTGAAGAAGTAAAAAAAGTGCTTTCCGAGTTCGCGCTCAAATTCCCGAGGCGCCAAAACAATAATATTAAAACGGTCGATTCAGTCGGCGATTATTTATTTGAATGCAAAAATTTGGTTCAGTGTTTTGAGGCCACTCGAACCGAAGATTCAAAATACTGTTTTTCGGTCAAATTTTTAAAAGATGCCTATGATGTAATTGGCTATGGTTACGATTCAGAGCTTTTACTCGAGTGTGTCGGAGTTGGTTTGTCCAGCAGAGTGGTGGGTACTTATTGGGCTTCGAGTTGCCATGATATCGATTATTCATATTGCGTAGAGTCGAGTGAATATTGTTTTGGGTGCGACGGCTTGAGACATGCGAATTACTCGATTTTAAATAAGCACTATATGAAGGAAGAGTATCAAAAATTGCGTGCTAAGATTGTAACTGAACTCCGCTCGAAGGGTTTATATGGCGGTTTTTTCCCGCTAGAGATCGCGCCGTCGGCTTACAACGAGTCAGTAGGGCAGGAAAATCTTCCGTTAACTCGAGGAGGAGCCGAGCAAATGGGATTTCGCTGGGAAGAGGATCTTCAAATGACAAAAGGCAAGGAAACCTTGCGCTCAGACGATATTCCGGATCATATACATGATGTTAAAGATTCAATAACTAGTGAAATTTTGGCTTGTATATCGTGCGGCAGAAATTATCGTATAATTCCCGCCGAACTCGAATTGTATAGAAAAATTTTGGTTTCTTTGCCGCGCCAATGTTTCAATTGCCGGTATCTTGAAAGAATCCGCGCCCGCGGCCCGTTTACGGTTTATGACCGTATTTGTGCTAAATGCCATAAACAAATTAAAACGAGTTTCGCTCCCGACCGACCAGAAATCGTGTATTGTGAGCAATGTTACCAAGCAGAGGTGGTATAAATATATCTCTAATTTCCTCCGAAGGCGGGCAAGCGTGCGAATGGTAGAATAGTATGAATTCTGAAACAAAAACCTGCCAAAACTGTCCCGTAAAATCACGAGCTTTTGTGAGTAGATTTTACGAGGATCCGCCTCGGGCGGATAAAAATTTATGAATAAAGAAACTAAAGTCTGCCAGAATTGTAAGCAAAACTTCATAACTCCGACGCACCATTTTAATTCTAAAAGAATATTGAAGTCGGAGCCCCGACTTTACGTCGGGGTCGAACCCGAACCACAGCACAAAAGCAAAGCTTGGTGCTGGACTTCGCTTACGCTAGAGTAGATACATGCCGAAAGAGGAAAAGAGAAACTGTCAGAATTGCCACGGAGAGTTTTTAATAGACGCTTCGGACTTCGAATTCTATTCCAAAATCAAAGTCCCTCCGCCGACGTTTTGTCCGCAGTGTCGCTTGCAAAGACGGCTCGTACAGTACAATGAACGGGTTCTTTATACTCGCATGTGTGACGCTTGTGGCAAGAAAATTATCTCTCGCTATCCGGCAGATTCCATTATGCCGGTTTATGACCATGCCTGTTGGCAATCAGATGCTTGGGACGCGCTGGAGTATGGGCGAGAATACAACTTTTCGAAGTCGTTTTTTGAGCAATTTTATGACTTACTCAAGGCAGTACCAGTGAGCGCAACGATCAATGTAGGCTCGACTGGGTGTGACTATTGCGGGTGTGTTCTGAATTGTAAAAATTGTTATTTGAGTTTTGCCAACTCGTGTGAGGACTCCGCGTATGTATTTGGGCACAAGATTATAGATTCTTGTGATGTCACATTGGGGCTTGAGGTTAACCAATGCTACGCAGGTGTGAATATTTCACAGTGCAACGGTATATTTTTTTCAGAGCAGGCCGAATCTTCGTATTCATCAAGTTTTTTATATGATTGCCGGAATGTGAACAATTCTTTCCTTTGTACTGGGCTTCGAAACAAAGAGTATTATTTTTTGAATAAGCCATTGACGAAAGAAGAGTACCAAGAAAAGCTCAAAGAGTACGATCTGGGAAGTTATAACATATGGCGCAAGACACAAGAGACTTTTAAAAACCTATATCTTTCAGCCCCACATAAATACGCGCATATACGACAATCCGAGAATGTGACAGGCAATAATATTCAGCAGACTAAGAATTGTTATATGTGCTTTGATACGGTTCGTGGAGTTGAAGACTGCAAATATATCAGCGGAGGGGGGCTTAATTTAAAAAATAGCTACGACGTACATGATTCAGGTACCAACGCACAATATATGTATGAGAGCGTTGATATCGGGCTTAACGCTTCTCATATGTTATTCTCGATTTTTTGCTGGGAGGGGTACAATATTGAATATTCAAAGGACTGCAACAACTGTAAAAATATCTTTGGGTGCAACGGTTTGAGAAATAAAGAATATTGTATTTTTAATAAACAGTATACAAAAGAAGAGTATGAGAGACTTGTTGGGCGCATCAAAAAGCAGATGGGAGAAGAACCATATATCGGTAAAGATGGCGTGGAGTACCGCTACGGTGAATTTTTCCCCACTGAACATTGCCAATTTGCCTATAACGAAACAATGGCGAATGATCATTTTCCGATTTCTGAAGATGTGGCACTCGTGCGTGGCTATGGGTGGGCAAAAAAAGAGCATTCAGAGGAGTCAGTAACTCTTCGGGCAAGCGAGCTCCCTGACCATATACGCGACGTGCGCGATGATATTGTGGATCAGGTTATTGAATGTGAGCACAAAGGTCAGTGTGATGAGCTTTGTAATACCGTATATAAAATTATTCCAATGGAGCTACGTTTTTTGAGAGAGAAGAAATTGGCTTTACCACGGTTTTGCCCTTCGTGCAGACAGACACAGCGAGTTCGCAGGAGAAATCCATACCGTCTCTGGCATCGCGCGTGCCAATGCTCGGGCCAAAAATCCAGCAACGGAGTTTATACAAATACCACAAACCATGCCCACGGAACGAATCCTTGTCCCAACGAATTCGAAACATCGTATGCGCCAGACAGACCTGAAATAGTGTACTGTGAACAATGTTATCAGGCAGAAGTTGTGTAGCACGTGTCCGCGTGCTATTCTATGCACATGGTTACAGTGACTATTCCAAAAAAGATCCAAAAAGGAGACCGGCTGGTAGCTATACCCAAACGTGATTACGAGATATTTAAGAAATGGCAGGAAGAGATTGCAGATGCGGTATTGAAGGTGGAGCGTGGTCGCGCTGAGTACAAAACTGGAAGAACGGTCATAGCAAGTTCACCGCGCCGCTTTCGCTGATCAATATGACAGTTGTTGTATACGTGCATTATACATCCGATTTTAGACGCGCGTATCGCAAGTTGCCAAGAAATATTCAGGACGCGGTTGACAAAAAGGACAAACTTTTCCGTGGCAATCCTCATCACCCTGGTTTAAAAACGCATAAGCTCCATAAGCCCCTCAAAGGACTTTGGTCATTTTGGGTTACACGGGATTATCGCGTCCTTTTTGAATTTATTAAAGATGGTGCGGTATTTTATGATGTTGGTACGCATGATATATACAGCTAATTTCCATTAAGAGTTAGGACGCGATGAAAAGCGCACAAAAAACCTGCCAAAACTGTCCCGTAAAATCACAAGCTTTTGTGAGTAGATTTTACGAGGATCCGCCTCGGGCGGATAAAAATTTATGAATAAAGAAACTAAAGTTTGCCAAAACTGCAAAAACCAGTTCACCGTTGAACCGGAAGATTTTGAATTCTATTCCAAAATCAAAGTCCCTCCGCCGACGTGGTGTCCGAGATGCCGCGCACAAAGGCGATACGCTCTGCGAAATGAGCGACATCTATACAAACGTACATGTAATTTGTGTCGCAAAAATATAATTTCTTATCTTGCTCCAGAGTATCCGTATAAAGTTTTTTGCCAGCCCGATTGGTGGAGCGACAAATGGGATCCAAGGCAATATGGAAGGGATTACGATTTTTCAAGGCCTTTTTTTGAGCAACTTGTGGATCTTTGGAGAGATGTACCGTGGCCAGCACTGGGCAATGGCTATACAACATTAGTAAATAGCGAGTATGTACACATGAGTAGCGATTCAAAAAATTGTTATCTTACAACACATGCAGACCACAATGAAGATTGCGCCTATTCGTCCGGTCTCAAACTTTCAAAAGACGTTTTTGACGCAACAATGGTACAGGGAACAGAGTTTTCGTATGAGTGTCTGAATGTAGTAAAAGGGTACCGTAATTTTTATTCTGTTGATTGCGAATCCTCTCAAGACATATATTTTTCAAAAAATCTTGTCGGATGTAATGACTGCATCGGTTGCGTAAACCTGCGCCACAAGTCATATTATATTTTTAATGAACCTTATTCGAAAGAGGAGTATACTAAAAAATTTACTGAATATCATTTCGGTTCTCGAAAAAATGTTGAAGTATTTAGAAAAAAAGCCGAAGATTTTTGGAGTCATTACCCTAGTAAGTATTATCACGGATCACATAATGTAAATGTTTCGGGGGACTATATTTATGAATCAAAAAACGCATTGTATTCATATGAAATGTTGGGTGTAGAGGACTGTAAATATTGCCAATTTTTAAGTACAAAGCCAAGCAGAGATTGCTACGACTATACAGAATGGGGTCAGGGCGCTGAATTGATATATGAAGCGGTTGTCGTGGGCGATAGTGTCAATAATGTTCGCTTTGCGTATACCGTTTATTCGTCGCATAATATCGAGTACTCGGCGCACAGCCATGGAAGTCATGATTTGTTTGGGTGTATTGGATTCAAACAAGGTGAATATTGTATTTTGAATAAGCAATATTCGAAAGAAGAGTACCGATCACTCCATGATAAAATTATTAAGCAAATGTCCGCGTTGCCCTATACAGATAAGAATGGACGTGTTTATGAGTATGGCGAATTTTTCCCGTTAGATTTAATCCCTTTTGGGTACAATGAAACAGCAGAGGAGTTTTTCCCAATGGGAAAGGAAAAGGCGCTTTTACAGGGCTATCACTGGAAAGAAAAAGATCAACAGGAATACCGGCAAAGCAGTTATAAAGTGCCCGATGATATAAATGATGTCCAAGATGATATTTTGGAAGCGCTTTTAGCGTGTGAAAAGTGCGGGCGTAATTATCGTTTGATCCAGATGGAGTTGAATTTTTATCGTAAGGCCGGGATCCCTATTCCCAGTAAATGTTATGATTGCAGACATTATGAGCGTGTGCGATATCGGTCGCCGCTTTTTGCTTCCGGGAAGCTTTGTAGTAAATGTGGAAAAAATATCATGAGTAATATCCCTGAGCATATCACTACTATTCTTTACTGTGAAGAGTGCTATCAAAAAGAAATTATTTAGCATGAACTCCAAAACTTGCAATTGTCAAAACTGTAAAACCTCGTTCATCGTCGAGCCGGAAGATTTTGAGTTTTATGCGCGTATCAAAGTCCCCCCGCCGACATTTTGTCCGGAGTGTAGGATGCAGCGCAGAATGGCGTGGCGAAATGAACGGTTGCTGTATAAGAGGAAAGACGCGTTTGGAAAAGACACCATAAGCATTTATGCTCCTAACTCGCCGTTCGCCGTCTACCCGCGTGATTATTGGTGGAGTGACGCCTGGGATTCTATGTCGTATGGTAGGGAATACGATTTTTCGAAACCGTTTTTTTTACAGTTCCGCGAGCTTCTAGAGGCTGTACCGGTGGCAGGTGTTTTCTCAAGTAATGTAGTCGAAAGTCCATATACGAACCACGTTGGTTTTTTAAAAAACTGCTATCTCACATTCGCTTCTTGGGAATGCGAGGGAGTATATTACTCTGATAAGGCCGGGTACTCAAAGGATTCTTTTGATCTTTACTTAACAGATAAGGGAGAACTCTGCTATTGGGTAATCGATTCCATTGATTGCTATAAGTTGTTTTTCAGTGCCGAATGTTCAGGTTGCGCGGATTCATATTTTCTTCTCGACTGCAAAAATTGTCAAAATTGTTTTGGCTGCGTAGGGCTTCGCAATAAGCGCTATTATATTTTTAATAAACCATATTCAAAGGAGGAGTATGAGAAAAAAGTCCAGGAATTTGATATTGGCAGTTTTCGCAATTTTCAGGCGGTTTTAAGTGAGTTTTCCTTGTTTAAATTGAATTTTCCTCACAAATACGCGAGACTCATAAATACTGTCAAAGTCACCGGAAACAATTGCGTGGGGGTCAAAAATTGTTTTCATTGTTTTGATATGCGGGAGGATGTCGAAGATTCAAAATATGTTACGCATGGCGGGTTTGGCATGAAAGATTCATATGATGGATATGGCGTTGGGATCTGTGAGCTCTTATATGAGGGGATTGATTCTGGCGTGGATGGCGGGTCAAAAGAAAAATTTAGTGTTGTTGTCTACGGCTCGCGTGATACGGATTATTGTTTCAATTGTGCGAATTCATCAGACCTTTTTGGCTGTGTCGGACTTCAAAAAAAACAATACTGCATTTTAAACAAACAATATACAAAAGAGGAATACAATGAACTTAAGGCAAAAATAGTTGAGCATATGCATCG
>Ga0209541_10014291_pt1 | contig 11985 bp, 15 predicted proteins | sample RifCSPlowO2_01_FD_184027 | JGI IMG/M metagenome (GOLD analysis project Ga0209541, IMG submission 184027) | Groundwater microbial communities from Rifle, Colorado - Rifle CSP2_plank lowO2_0.1 (SPAdes) (version 2) | ecosystem: Environmental > Aquatic > Deep subsurface > Groundwater | place...
CTGATTTTCAAAGGGCTGAAAGTTTGAAACAAACTGCTGAAAGAAAAAGAAATTCATTAAATGTAAATATTCAAAAAGTTGGTATTATGGATGAAAATGCAAATGATTATATTGAATATGGTTATGATATTCTTGCTATTTTAATAAGAGCGAAGATGCTTATTGATGGATTTAATGCTTCTGGTATTGGAGCTCATGAAGCTGAGGTATCTTATTTAAGAGCTCTAGGTTTTAATGAAACAGAGGTTCAATTTGTTGATCAAATGAGGTATTTCAGAAACGGAATATTGTATTATGGAACTCTTCTTGATAAAGAATACGCTGAAAAAGTCTTTGTATTCTTAAATAAAATTTATCCAAAATTAAAATCAATTATTAAAAATGGAAAATGATGAGATATTAAGCAAAATAGGATTAACAAAACAAGAAGCAAGAACTTATTTAGTTTTACTTAAACTGCAAGAGTCTCAGACGGGAGAACTATGCAAAGAAACAAATATAGCGAGCTCAAATATTTATAAAATTCTTGATTCTTTAATTAAAAAAGGATTAGTAAGCTATAGGGTTCAAAATAATATTAAAATTTTTATGCCTTCACCGCCTGAAACTTTAAATGAATTATTTTTAGAGAAACAAAAAAAACTAGAAGAAGAAAGAAAAGAAATAAATGAAGTAATAAATAACTTAAAGAAAGAAGGAATAAAAGAAGAGCCATATTCAAAATATAGGTATTATGAAGGTTTAATAGGGATAAAGTCAATGTGGCATGAAATCAATTCTTTGCTAACAAATAGCTCTGAGGAAAGAATTTATGGCGGAAAAAAAGAAGCGTATGAAAGACTTGTTGGTTTTTATGATGAGCACCATAAAATAAGAAATAAACTAAATGCAAACGCAAAGATTTTGTTTCCTTTAGAAGATAGAGAACTAGCTAAGAAAAGAAAAAATAAGAATACTCAAGTAGCATTTTATGAATTAAAAAATTTAGCTGAATGGGGGATAGTGGATAATATGGTTTATATACAGTATTATACTTCAAAAATTCCTAGAGCCTTTTTGATTAAAGATAAGATTTTTGCTGATACCTTTAAAGAAGTTTTTGACAATGTCTGGAAAATAGCTAAGATATATTAATGATATCTATGACTATGAATTTTTCTCTTCTGATGATAGTGCATTATTTTTATTTCTTTAGTCTTTTTCCCTTCTTTCCTTTCCAACCCAAATAAAATAAAAGAGCCTATTAAAGATAATAAAAAGACCATAAGAAAGCTAATTCTAAAATTCAAAAACTGGGCTATTGCTGCACCTGAAGCACCTGCTATTGCTGTTCCTATACTTACTATAGCTGAATAAAGACTCCATTCAAAGCTCTCGTGTTTTCTATCTAAATGCAAGCTCCATAATCCCAGCCAAGTTGGAAATGCCAAGCCGGAACCAATGCCGTGAATGAACTGAGCTAGGTAAATATATTTCATGGAAGTTGCAAAAATATAAATAAACGGAACTAAAGAGATTAGAAAGGTTCCAATTATTAAAAAACGAACTTTATCATCATGAGAATCAACATATCTTGAAAATGGTAGCTGTATAATTGATTTCGTAATTAGAAATATGGTTGTAGATAATCCTGCTGCAAAAATTGTTCCGTCTATTAAATTATCTTTAATAAAAATAGCTAAAATAGGATCAATTAAACCAAAACCAGTAATAATAAATATATCAGATATCATTAATAACTTAATGGTATTATTCATTTTTTATGATTCTTTTTTTCTATTATCTTTTTTATTTCAGCTGCTTTTGACTGAAAACCAAATTGTTTTCCTATTGATAAAATATAATATGCTGAGATTAAGAAAAATAAATATACTATTGTTGTTAGTATATATTCTATGTAAATCAAATTTCTTGAATATGCGGTCATAAAAGCTATTAATTTTATGAAAGACAAGGCAATCAATGCTATTAAGCAGGCTAAAAAACTATTTGTAAATAACCTTAAAGTTGATTTTGGTGATAGGCTGTATTTTGCTATTAAAGTCCATATTATTGCCAATACCCCTATACTTAATGAAAAAGCACCTACTGTTATCTCCAATGATTTACTAATAGAAGATAAAAGATATATAGCTACGATTATTGCAATGAATACTAATATGCTTTTAATATCTAATGTTTGTTTTTTTGTCATTTGAAATCCAATCTTATATCACAAAACTGTAATAATTCATTAATTAAATCTTCGTTACCCTTTTTTTGTAATGATATTATGATTCCTGTGACTTTCCATGCCCGCATTTTTCCTGACAGGAAATGAATGAACCTTGCTACTGTAGTTACATCATTATATATTAATAATGTATTTAAGCTATCAAAGAATAAAAACTTCTCTTTTCCTGGCAAAGAAGTAACTGCCTGATCCATTGAAATTGAAATGTCACTTAAATTTTCTGGAGTTCCTATAAATAAGCAATTTTTAGTTTTTTTAATTTTCTCTTGAGTTGTTTTTGTAATTGCATCTATGAAAATTATTAATCTTGTGTCAATTTTTTCTTTATTGAATATATTAGAAACAGTTTCATATGGCTTATTTAAAGTTACATAAACTCCTGGAATGTTTAGTTTTTGTGTTAGATACTTTATTAGTTTATTATTTGTCTTTTGATAGTTTTTTGCAGAAACTGTTGCTAAAACAACATTTTGTTTTAAGCTTTTTAATTTATCTAAATCCTCTTTTTCCATCAATATTAAAGAATCAAGTCTGTATTTAAAACTTTTTATTTAAAAAGATAAGTTTTTATAGTTGTATTTTTTAATATTCTTTATATGCTAGTTAAAACAGGAGTACCGGGTTTAGATAAAATCCTTAAAGGTGGGGTAAGAGAGAATGCTTCTATATTAATTAAAGGCGCTCCAGGTTCTGGTAAAACGGTTTTTGCTTTAAATTTCATAATTGATGGGGCTAAAAATGGTGAAAAAGGATTATTTATTACTACTGAAGATCTAGATGATATTAGGGCATATGCTAAAAGTTTAGATATGGATTTAGAAAAGTATGAAAAAGAAAAAAAAGTATTCTTAGTAAGTCAAGTTATTAGTTTAAAGAAACTTGTTTCTATTGCAACTCCACTTGATATAATCGAAAGAAATAAAATAAAAAGAGTTGCTATTGATTCGTTAACTATATTCAAATTTTCTACATGGGGCAATGAACTAAATTACAGAAAAGAAATATTGGATTTAATAAATTCCATGAGAAAAGTTTTATTAATTGCCATATCTGAGGAGGATTTTACTTCTGTGGATATAAATGGGTATCAGCCAGAAGAATACTTGTTTGATGGAGTTATAAGACTATTAAAAGTTAGGAAAAATAATAGATATGAAAGATGCATACAGGTTATAAAAATGAGGGGGCAGGATCATTCAATTGATATATATCCTTTAATTATTAAAGAAGGAGGGATGTTTGTTTATCCTGATGAAATACCTTTTGTATTATTAGAAAAAGAAACTGATTTTGGAAGTAAAAATGGCAAAAGAAGCTAGGGTTTCTTCAGGGGTTCCAGGTTTGGATCCTTTAGTGCAAGGAGGATTTAAAAGAAATTCTGTTAATTTAATTGCTGGTGAACCAGGAAGTGGAAAGACAATATTTGGTATGCATTTTTTAATGGATGGTTGTAAAAAAGGTGAAGCTGGGATATATATTACTTTTGAGGAAAAAAAAGATAAGATGTATGATGATATGCTCTCTATCGGTTGGGATTTAAAAAAATATGAAGAAAAGAACTTATTCAGGTTTTTAGAATACAGTCCTGAGCAGGTTAAAAAGATATTAGTTGAGGGTGGCGGTGTTGTTGATGCTATGGTTGAGAAATTGAAGGCCAAAAGGATTGTGATAGATTCAATTACTAGTTTTTCTTTACTTTATGAGGATGAATTAACTAAAAAAGAAGCTGCTTTGTCTCTATTTGATCTAATTGGGAAATGGAATTGCACTGCTGTTGTGACTTCACAGGCAAGATCTATAGATCATGAATCTATAATGTCTGCTGCTTTGGAATTTGAAGTTGATAGTATAATCTTATTATATCATATAAGAAGCAAAGATGAAAGAATTAGGGGAATTGAAATTTTGAAAATGAGAGGAACTAAAATTCCTGAAAAAACATTTGAATTAGTTTTAGACGATAAAGGAATAAAGGTTACTAAGAAGACGGTTATGTTTTAAAGTTATTATCTAAATTTCTGTTTTATAAAAAGGAATATCTGGAATAGGGTTTAATAAATAAAGTAAAAATAAAAACTATAAAGAATAAACTGAAGAAAAACAAAATGGTTTTTTAATCTAAATCTCTTTTACATTTTCTACCCCACCATATTGCATCTCTATAGCAAAACGCTTGGCTAATTTATTATTGCTTTCATCAATTTCAGAGATTTCTGATTTAGAATCTACAATTGCGCTTATTTCATATATTTGTCCTTCGTAAAGAGGAACCCAGTAAATTGATGTTGTGATCTCTTCTCCTGGTTTAATTACTTCTCCTCTGCCCCACATCCCCCAAAATCTTGGTATAAATTTTTGATTAAGTCTCTCTTGATAATATGTATAATACATACCAGTAGTACTTTTAGGGGCATTTACAATGACATTGAAAGGATGTGATACTGGCGCAGTACCAATATTTTTAAACCAGATAGTTATTCCATAATATTTTCCCCAGGTAAATCCTGTTGAAGTGGAAAGCCTATAGGCGTTCATCCTACTTACAATTAAATCTGGACCATTTTTTCTAGAGTAGGTTCCTTCACTTATTTCATTATAAGATGTACATGTTGGGTCATTTGGGTAATCAATTAAACCATCGTTGTCATTATCCATACCATCATTGCAGGCAATATTATTTGTTTCAAAATCATCTTCTGAAGAAGTACAACCTAGGTCATTTGGATAATCAATTAAACCATCTAAATCATTATCCTTGCCATCTTTACAAACTGTATAAATAATGATAGCTATTTCACTTGTATCTTCTGAAGAAGTACAACCAGGGTCTTTTGGGTAATCAACCCAACCATCGTTGTCATTATCTTTTCCGTCATTACATTCGGTTAGAAATGCAAATGAAGACGGGGAAAAAGATCTTGATGAAATAAACAAAAAAATAAATAAAATAGCAAGAATTATTGAAACTAATATTTTCTTAGAGTTTTCTGATTTTATTTTAATAATCTTTATCATTTATTTTTCTAATTTAAATTAAAAAATAAAAAAGTTTATTCTACAGGTGAAACTATTTGTCCTGTTAATGTGTGAGTTAGTGTGTTTGTTCCCACTGTGTAAGTTCCAGTTACTGAACCTCTAAATCTTGTTCCTACTGCACCTACTAAAGCATCACCACAAGTTATTGTCAGTTCTGGCGACAATGCTCCGTCATTAATTGATGTAGGATCTATTGCAGTACATGTTGTCCCATCAACATCAATGTTTAAAGTACTAAAATCAATACTATCCCCAATTCCGTTTCTTATGAATATATGGACTGTGTTGTCTGAGGCCTGTACTTTAAAGTCATTACAATCCAAACCTGGCATTAGCGTACAACTTCTTGGTAAAAATCTGCTTGGGTTTAAAACACCAAAATATGCTAATGCGCCTATTGCAATAAGAACTACTAGAATAGCCCAGCCATAAGTCATCAGGAACTCCATAGCTGCTTGTCCTCTTTTCATCAAATCACCTCGTGTTTAATAATTATTTTATGTATTTAATTTGATTTTACTAATATATAAATGTTGCTTTGTTATTTTTTAACTACTCTACAAAGAAAAACAAACTAATAAAAACAAAAAGACCTTAGTTTTATATATGAAAGGACAAGTTAGTATAGAATACTTAATAATTGTTGGAATTGTAATCTTTGTTAGCGTTCCTCTTTTTTATTATGCTACTAGAACTTCTGGAGAAAACTTAAGACTTAATCAAGCAGATGATACTGTTAAGTCTATTACTAATGCTGCTGATCTTGTTTATAGTTCTGGTTTAGGAAGCAAAGACACTGTTTGGGTTAATATACCTAGTGGTGTTACTGGAGTATCTGTTGCAAATAAAACCATAACTATGAATCTAACAATTTTTGGTAGAATATCAGAATATTTATCTTTTTCGAAGGCAAATTTAAAAGCTGCTCCTGGTTTTATAGGAAATTTAACTAATAAAGGTAATTTTAGGGTTGCTGTTGAAACTTTTAGAGATTCTGACGGGGTTGTTAAGGTATTATTAGGTGGATATTGTGGTGATAGTATTTGTAGTAGTAATGAAAATGCTGTTAGTTGTTCTACAGATTGCACTAGTTATTGCGGGGATTTAATATGTGATGCTGATGAAGATTGTGATTGTGGTGATTGCTATGGTGAACAAGATGGATGTGCTTCTGGAAATGTTTGTGATAGTCAAGGCAGCGGTGATTGTGTGAGTGCTGTTCAAATACAATGTGGAGATGGGATATGTACTGGTTTGCCTGGTGATAACTGCAATACTTGTAGTAGCGATTGTCCTATTCCTGCTGGTTACAGTTGTTGTCCTTACGATGTTCAACTAAATTATTATGTATTATGGAATGCTGCTTCGTGCCCAGAAGTTCCGCCAAGTGTAAGTAATTGTGGTGATTATTGTGTTTGGTTTGGAAATTACAATAATGGTGTATGCAGGCAGAACAAAGCGCAGTGTGTTAATAATGGAGAAGTTTATCAATCAGGCGGAGATGGTTATTGTATAGGCGGGCCAACAGGAGATTTTTGTTGTTGTATTCCCTAAAGCCTTTCTTTTAGAAAAAGAAACGCTTGCGAAAGAAAAAAATAAAAATGAAAAAAGGCCAAACTAGTGTTGAGGGAATTTTTGTTATAGGTGCTGTTTTTCTTATGTTTTTATTTATCTTAGGATATGGTTTTAATAAAAGAGTAGATAATCAAAATGCTGAAAAATTTATTTTACAAAGAGATACATGTATTAAAATTAGCAATTTAATAATGGGAGCATTTATTAATGGTAATGGCACTGAAATTATATCTGATTCCGGATATGAATTTGATCTTTTGAATGATTCTAGATTAGTTGGGGTTTATTCTCTAACAGAAGAAGGAGATCCTTCTGATTATGCCGGAGCGGACGTTGTTTTTTGCACTGTGCCAATAGGTGCGTTTTCTTCCGGACTAATACATGCTGGCGAAATTAAAGCAAAAAATGTAGGTGATTTTGTTGATGTTACCTAAAAAAGGGCAAGTGCAATCATTGGATTTATTTGTTAGTGCTACTGTTTTTATTGTATTAATAGTTACTTTAATTTTGGTTTGGGATAATTTTTCAAAAAGATTAGATGCTAAAGTTAGTTATGAAGATTTGTCTGAAAAGGCCATAAAAATAACTGATGTTCTAGTTGAAACAAGGGGGGTACCTGATCAATGGGAAAATGATGCTGATAAGGTTAATGTTATTGGTCTAGTTAGCAATGATAGAGTCTTGTCAAACAATAAAATAGAAGAATTTATAGATATGGAGTATGATGATGTTAAAAAACTTTTTAATATAGAAGCTTATGATTTTTATTTTAGGATAATTGATTCTAATGGTGCTATAATACAAGTTGATGATAATGATGCTGAATTTGGGAACAAACCAAGTCTAAGTTCAAAATTTGTTATAACTATCCAAAGGGTTGTATTAAAGGGAGGTAGTGAAGTTGTATTGGAATTTACATTGTGGGAATAAAGGGCAAGTTTTTTCATTAGATGCTATAATTGCTATATTTTTAGTTATGATAGTTTTAATAAGCTCTTTTTTTATGGTTAACAAGGAGAATGAGGAAAATTATGAGCTATTGCAGCAGTTCAATCTTGCTAATGATGTATTTACTGTTTTGGATGTAAATGGAAAACTTGATTCTTTAAATAAAAATAGTATAAAAACTAGTATAGAAACAATATTACCTAAAAATTTTGATTATGCTTTTAGATTAGAATGCGAGAACAAAATAATTGAATCTAATAGAAGTGTAAGTAGCACTTTGGTTAAAGGTGAAAGAATTGTAGTTACTAATAATCTTGATTTATGTATAATGAGGTATGGTGTATGGCCAAAATAAAAGGGATGCTATTAACCTTGGGTTTTTCTATAGTTGTACTTATTTTTTTAGGATTTGCTTTGATAATATCTAATAGTTTTAAGTCTTCCAGGGAAAGAGTTAGCGATTATATTGTTTTTGAGAAAGCAAAAGTATTAGATGAGTCTGTGCAAGAAGGTTTTAGAAATATCTTTGATAGTGTTTCTGGAATAACTATAGTTAAGGGAAGTACTGTTAGTTTTACAGAAGAATTGCCTAACAGCAATGATATTAATCTTAAAAAAAATTTAACTAGGTATAATAATTTTACTAATTCTAGTTATCCTATTAATATTAACGTTAGTATATCTGATGATATGGCTTTATGGATAAGACCACATGATATAAAGTATTATCATGCTGATTTTGGTGATGATATCATTAAGGTTCAGCCAAGAACATTTAATTTTAATAAATATAAAGTTGATATTATAACTAGTAGGATTTTAGATGGGACTTCTTGTTCTGCTAGTGGTAGTTCTGGTGGTAAGCTAGATGTAACTGTTAAAGGAGCTAGCGGGACTAGCTGTAATTCAAATAGCATAGCAAATTTTAAACTATATGATAATGCTGATGTTTTACTTGCATATGTAAATATAAGTAGTGATATATTAACTATCGATTCTGAGATAAGAATAAATATTACAACGAATATAGTAAGCTTAAATGATTTAGGCAAAGAAGTTGATATAAAAACAGATGAAAATACTTTAGTTATGAATTTCACAGAGTATAATTTTTTTAAAAAAACAGCTGTTAGGATGTTGTAATTATCAATCAATTAAAACAAAGGATTAATATAGTGCGGAATGATAATTAAATTTAATGAAAAAGGGGAAAGAGATTAATAGTTATATGAATATTAAAAATAGAGAGAATACTGGTAGAATGACAGATAGCGTGGTTAATAAGAGTGATACTACCAATGGGAAAAAGATTAAAGGAAACCAGTCTGTTGTATTGGAAAAGACCAAACCTACAAATAAAAAAGTAAAAAAATATAGCGAAACACTAAGGAGAATTGAGGAAAAAGGAGGTGCACTTGCGGAAATTGTAAAAGACAAGTTTTCTAGAATTAAATCAGTTAAGATTCCTGGGTTAAACCTAAAAAAGGAATTTTTCAAAAAAAGCACACAAAATAACTCCTTACCGCAGAAAGAAACTGCAGAAAAGAAAAAAATAATCTTACCTAAAGTTAGGTCTATTTATGAAACTGATTTTGATAGGCTTTATGATGTTTTGCAGAAAGAGAATATAGCGACTTTAAGCCAGGTAGCAGAAGCATTTAATGTAAACAAGGAAATTGCCCAAAGATGGGGCGAAACATTAAGCGAAAATGAATTAATAGACTATCATATACCTGCTTTTGGCGAGCCAGAGTTCAGGAAAAAAGGCATAAATGAGAATAAAGAAAAAAAAGTAATAAGTAAAAAGAAAAAAGTAATTATTAATTTAACAATAATCGGGGTTTTTTTATTAGTAATTGGTGGTTTTTTTATTATAAGAAATATATCCTTTAATAATGATACATCTATATTAAGATTAATGCCTCCTACTGAAAAAAATATTGAAGAAATAAAAGTCAGTGAAAATATTAAAAATTCATTTTCTGGAAATGGAAGCTATATCTGTAGAGGTTCACTTGGTTGGTATTACATAAAAGATCAGTTTTTAAGAGTTGAAAGTATTGATAAAAAAGCAATTGTCGTTATTAAATCTGGTTTTATGTACACTTATGATAGTATTAATGATAAATGGATAAAAACTGAAGCAGAAAAAGGTATTGTTCTGCCAGGCTCGGGGAAACTGCCAAAAGAAGACTTAAACTGCAAGGAAAGCGAGTTTGATTATAATTTATTTAATGTTCCAGAGGGGAAAATAGCATGAATGTAGTTGAAAGCTATGATGTCAATGCAGATGGGATAGTTATAAAAATAACAATTGAAAAAGTCAAGAATGTTGGTTTAACTTATACTGTTCATATACCAGAAATATCTAAATTAACATCTGTTTTATTAAATGAAGTAAAAAATAGGCTGATAACAGAAGTTAGTCTTGGAGCACAAGAGATTTTAGACCCTAAGATAATAGAAAACTTAAAAGAAAGATTCAGAAAAAGTTCTGAGACGGTTTTTAAAAGCATTGTCCCAAACATAAAGAAAGAAACTGTTGATTTTTTGACTGGAATTTTGTTACATGATATGCTTGGATTAGAGGATATTGAATTTTTACTCAACGACGATGCTTTGGAAGAAATTGTAATTACCTCTTCATCTGAGCCTGTAAGGGTTTATCATAAAAAACATGGATGGCTGCAGACAAATATTTCTATTAAAAATGAGTTAAAAATACAAAATTATGCTAATACAATTGCTAGGAGGGTTGGAAGACAGATTACAACATTAAATCCTTTATTAGATGCGCATTTAGTTACAGGTGATAGGGCTAATGCGGTTTTGTATCCTATATCCAATAAGGGAAATACAATAACTATAAGAAAATTCGCAAGAGATCCATGGACTGTGACTGATTTAATCAAAAATAATACTTGTAGTTCTGATATATTTTCATTAATATGGTTAGCTATCCAGTATGAAATGAATATTTTAATTTCTGGTGGGACTGCCAGCGGAAAAACCAGCTTCTTAAACGTTTGCATGCCATTTATACCGCCAAATCACAGGATATTAAGCTTAGAAGACACCAGAGAATTACAATTGCCTAAGTTTCTATATTGGGTGCCATTGACTATAAGGCAGCCTAATCCTGAAGGCAAAGGAGAAGTGACTATTTTGGACTTATTAGTAAACTCATTAAGAATGAGACCAGATAGGATTATTTTAGGTGAAATAAGAAAACAAGATCAAGCTGAAGTATTATTTGAAGCTATGCATACCGGGCATAGCGTTTATGCTACTGTTCATGCGAATTCTATAAGTGAAACAATAAGAAGATTAGTTAATCCTCCAATAAGTGTTCCTAGGAACTTACTTGAAGCTGTAAATCTTAATGTTGTTATGTTCAGAGACAGAAGAAAAGCCATAAGAAGATTATACCAAATTGGTGAATTCTTAGTTGAAGAAAATGAGGAAATAAGGCCGAATATTTTGTATAGGTGGAAACCAACTGATGATACTTTTGTGCCTCACTCAGAAAGCATTAGGTTATTTGAAGATTTAAATTTGCATACTGGGATGACAATACAGGAATTAAACTTGGATTTAAAAGAAAAAAATAAAATTCTGAGATGGATGGTAAAAAAGAACTTAAGGACTGTTGATCAGGTTGGGGAGATTATGAATAAATATTACGTAGGGGAGAAAATAATTTGACAAAAATTAAAATTCCTTTTTCATTATTACCATTTGACATGCTAGTGAAAATTTCTGGTGTTTTTTTAGGCCTTGGTAAAAAAATAGAAAATAATTTTCCTAGCTTAAAAGTAAATATTGAACAATCTGAAATTAAGATTAATGCTGGCGAATATGTTAGCTTATGCATAACCGCTTCTATTGTTTTTTTTGTTTTTATCAATATTATCTTTAGCATATTATTATTTTTAATCAAAATTGAAAATTTTGTTTTGTTATCTATTGGGGTTTCTATACCAATCACTATTTTTATTTTCATTCAACAAGTTTTATACCCCAAATTAGCGGGTAATAAAAAAATAAGAAACATAGAAAGAAACTTACTGCCTGCCTTGCAGAATATTTTAGTGCAGTTAAATTCCGGTGTTCCATTGTTTAGCGTTTTAGTTAGCATTTCCAATGAGGATTATGGCGAAGTTTCCAAACAGTTTGCTGTGGCTGTCAAGAAA
>Ga0209541_10014292_pt1 | contig 11985 bp, 16 predicted proteins | sample RifCSPlowO2_01_FD_184027 | JGI IMG/M metagenome (GOLD analysis project Ga0209541, IMG submission 184027) | Groundwater microbial communities from Rifle, Colorado - Rifle CSP2_plank lowO2_0.1 (SPAdes) (version 2) | ecosystem: Environmental > Aquatic > Deep subsurface > Groundwater | place...
TCTTGTAGATGGAGATTATGGAAATTATAAATTAACTTTAAGAGCAGAAAAAGGTTTTAGTTTTAATGCATTTACATTCGGATGAAATTCAGCAGCCACTAATCAGCATCCGCTAAACTCTCTTCCACCATCTTCAGCTTCTTCAAGAGTTCTAAAGCAAACTAAGTTCTCAGCTTTTATTTTCTTGGCAAACTTGCAGTCAGGTGTATGATACTTGTCAGAATCCTTGCTGGCAACAAACAAGCAGTTTTCTTTATTGTCTATGCAGCTCCAAACCCCAAGCTTGTCTTCAATTGCATTTCTCTCCAGAATTTTCAATTGTTCATATCTTTTCGTGTCGCTTTTATATTTGTCATAAACTCTGGCATATCCTTCTTCAACTAAGATTTCATTTATCAAAACCATCTCGGAGTTTTCACTTTCATTTAAGTAAACATATCTTAGCTTTCTTCCATACTTGTCAATGTCGGTAATATCTTTTTCCAGGAGAACTTTCTTTTCAAGCGCTAGTTCTTTTAATTTATCTTTCGCTTCCTGGTAATAGCACTCTCCTGTTTCAGGCGTATTTATCCCACTGAATCTTAACCTATCACCATTAGCAAGGTCTAAAGTATCGCCGTCTACAATGTTGACGACAAGAAAAGGCCCTTCAAGTTTTTCAATTTCCAATACAACGTTTCCAGTGTTCGTAATGCACCCGCCCAGAAAAATCAAAAATGCGAAAATAAAGACTTTGAATCTCATGTAAAATCAATTGTTTTAATAATATTTAAGCATAGCTAATTCAGAAAAGTTTTAGGAAAAATTTATAAATGAGGTTGTTCATATAAGTTGAAGGTGATTTAAACGAACTTGACTGAAAAAAAGGTGATTATTTCTGCAGTTGCTGTTATAGTATTTATAGCATTATTGTTTAATGTTGAGCGCATTACAGGATCGGCAGTCATAGCAAGAAATCATGTTATCTCATTGTCCTCGGATGGAGAGAATTTTTTTGACAATCCTTCAGGAAGCTCAGTCGTTATTTCAGCAGGTGATGCTTTATATGTAAAAGTAACTCCTTCTGAAGCTAACAAGCGCGTTTTTATTTATGACTCAAGACATTCTTCTAAAGCAGGCACATTAAGAATGAATTGCTTTGAAAAATCAGGAAGCAGATGCACCTCATCATTGTCAATATACAAAACACCAGTAGACCAATGGAAAAATGGGATTTACACAGTAAAAGTAGCTGGAGTTTCGGGCAAAGCAGAATTTGCATTGCAGGATTCTTTATATGGAGGAAGATAATTAAAATGGAAAAAAAGACAATATTTTGGATTATGGGGATATTAGTAGTTGCAGCTGTAGTTTTTAGTTTTCAAAGTCTTACAGCCAATGTTGCAAAATCAGGAACACCAGCAGTTAAATCTCCGATTTTAAAAGTTTTAAATGCAAATGCAGCCGTGTCAGCAGGCAAGGATCTTTTAATAAAAGCCGATAATATCAAGTCATTGAGCTCATCAAAGTTATATATTTATTCTGAAGATGAAAGTTATTCAGGAGTAAGCTTTGAGTTTGGAACTGGCGACTGCGAGTCGGCAACAGCTGGTTATTATGGATGTGAAGCAGGTTTTAATTTCCCAATTTCACAATTGCCAGATGGAAGGTATTTTGTCCAGGTCAAGGATGATGCATCTGGAGGATTAATTGGCAATAAAGTCTTTTTCACGGTTTCAGATTCAAAATATCAGGAAACAGGAAGGTAAAAAATGGAAAAAAATGTTTTATTTTGGGCAATTGGAATAATTGTTGTTGCAGCATTTTTGTTCAATGTAGGAGAATTTACTGGAAGCGTTGCAAAAGCTAAAATTGATCCTGTTGTTACAATCACGAACTCTCCAGTGATGCAAGGATTCAGCGTTTTAGTAAGTGTCAGGGATGGAGAGACAACGTCTCAAGAATTCAAAATCTATGAGAGTTCTGGAAAATATACAGGGAAAAGGTTTTTTGCAAGGGCATCGAAATGTAGCAGCAGGAAAGCAGCAGGAACTTATGACTGTGATTTGGAATATAAAATCCCGGCAGCAATGAATGCAGGCAGCTATTATGTCCAGGCAAAGAATAGAAGGGGAGAGATGGTTGGCAACAAAGCTTTGTTCACAGTAGCCTAAAAATAAAAAATAAAAATTATAATCAAAAAATAGGAGGGTAAAATATGGATCAGAAAAACAAGACAGTGCTTTTAGTTGCTGCAGTAGTAGTTGCAGTTGCATTAGTCGCAGTGAATTTTGACAAGATAACAGGAGCAGCAGTTAAGAATGTTGATGTTTCTGTCACTCCATCCGTAACATCTGGAGATCAAATCACAGTGATGGTAAATGCAAATGGAAACAGGGTCAAGAATGCAATCGAGCTTAGAAAAGTCGGCGGCAGCGAGGTTAGAACATGTCAGTTCGAGAATTGTGACGGAAGCTGGTGCAGCAAGCCAAGGTTCGGAGAGTCAGGAAAAACTTTGATAGCAAACTGCGTGACAAGCCCTGGTTGGGAAGGCGGCTTTTATGCACTGTTGAAAGAATACCAGACAAGTAAAGAATTGGGCAGAGCTTACTTTACTGTAACATAAATCCCTCTTGTTTCAAGAGGATTTATTTTTTATTATGAAGCTATCTGAAAAAGTTTATAATTTATGTAGACAGATTCCAAAAGGGAGAGTCAGTTCTTACAAGGCTATTGCTGAAAAATTAAACACAAAAGCTTACAGAGCTATTGGTAGAGCTTTAAGAAATAATCCTTTCAGCCCAGTTGTACCTTGCCATCGCGTTGTATCTTCTTCAGGCTTGATTGGCGGCTTTAAAGGAAAAACTTCTGGAAAAGAAATTAAAGAAAAAATAAAATTACTTGAAAGAGAAAACATTAAAATTAAGAATAATAAAATTATTAATTTTGAAAAAATTTTATATAAATTCCAAGATATAAAAAGTTAAATAGCCATAAACTAATCACTCTTATTATGAATTAGTATAAAACAGTTTTAGTAATAATCGCATATGGCGGATTAGTGCAATTTATTAATTGGTCATTTACATCCTTAAAATTAGATGAAAACTTATTGAACGTCCTACCATTTATAATCTCAAATATAATAGCAATTTTAACTATTTTAACAATAGTGGTGATACAGATGCAGAGAAAAAGAAGAATACTATGATAAAATATTTAAAGAATAAGATAATAAATAAATGCATGAATAAAAGAGGTTATATAGATGCAAGGATTATTTTATTCTTAATAATTTTACTTATATTATATCTTCTTTGGAAATCTGGGAAATTAGGATTTTGAAAAAGTTTTATTTAAGTTTGAATAGTTCGTTTCTAATTCAGTAATTTGCTAAATATCGGTTATAGTAGAATTTAACCAATACCGATACATTTATAAGTCATAGAGTTTTAATGAAGTTATGATAATTGAAAGAGAATTGTATGAAAGGATTTTGGAAAAGAAAAAAAGGCTATCTTCTATCAGGCCATTAAATAAAGAACAGTTAAAGCTGATAAAACAGCAGATGGAAATAGAATACATTTACAACTCAACATCGATTGAAGGAAATACATTAAGCTTGAATGAAACGAGATTGATTTTAGAGGAAGGGATAACTATTTCAGGAAAATCTTTAGGAGAACATTTAGACATAATCAATCAGAAAGAGGCAATATCATGGATTGAGGAATTTATAAAAAACAAGGCTAAAATAAAGGAAAGTGATGTTATAGAACTTCATAGATTGACATTAAAAGGAATTTCTAATTACTGGGCTGGAAAATATAAAACCTCGCAAAACAGGGTTTTAGGATCAAAATTAAAGACAACACCTCCTTATAAAGTGCATTCGGAGATGGATAATCTTGTTTATAGAATCGGAAACAACAAAGAGTTTAACGCAATAGAATTAGCAGCATACGCTCATCATGAATTAGTCAGAATCCATCCATTTGTTGATGGCAACGGAAGAACTGCAAGATTATTGATGAATCTAATCTTAATGAGGGGAGGGTATCCTCCAATAGTAATTGCAAAAAAAGAAAGAAAAAAATATTTTGAAAGTTTGGAAAAAGCTCATTTTGGAAATTTTAAAGATTTCTTTGATTTCATTGCAAGGGCAGTTGAAAGATCTTTAAATTTATATTTAAATGCTTTAATTCCGACTACAAAAAACAATGAATTAGTTCCTTTAAGTGAGTTGGCAAAAGAAACAAAGTATTCTCAAGAATATCTGAGCTTGAGGGCGAGGCAGAATAAATTAAACGCGACAATGATTAATGGGACATGGTACGCCTCAAGAAATGATATAAAAGATTACCTGAAAAATAGAAAATATCGGATAAGTTAAAAGATAGATTATACCGATATATTAAGATTTATAGAAATTAAGAATAATAAGGTTTCAATATCCAACTCAAGTCCGCTACAAGGAATATCTATCCCAAAATTTTCAAGCACAATAGGATGTATCTCTCCTATGATTCCAATCACTTTTCCATTCACAATTATCTTTCCACATCTTCCCAAAATAAAGCTTCCGTTTTCATTTTCTTTTATTTCATATTTAAAATCTAATAAAGAAAATAAAGAGTCTAAATTTTGTTTAATCAAGGTAAAATTTCCAGTAACAATAATTCCTAAGGAATCTTTATCTTTGACATCATCAAAAACTTTTCCAATTTCAAATATATTCTGCGGGTACTCATATCTTTTATTCTCGCTCAAAATTTTTAACAGCCCGGGTAATATTTCATTTCTCAAAGTATCATAATCCTGATTCACCGGAGATTCAACTTTAACTAATTTATTTTTGACATTCATTTTTTTATTCAAATCATTTTCATTACTTAAGCTCACAGAACTGCATTCCAGAAATCCAAGTCCAATCAATATTTCAGAAATCTTTTTGTTAAACTTGCTTCTCTCGCTTTCTCTTCCAATAGTGCTTACATTAGGTATTTCCTCTTTAAAATTCTCATAACCATATGCAATTGCAATATCTTCAACAAAATCAATTTGATGCAGAATATCAGTTCTATAACATGGAACTAAAACCTTTCCATTAGAATAATCATATCCCATTTTCTCAAGTAAACTTTTGATTTCATTTTCCTTTAATTCAAGTCCAAGCATTTTATTTACATATTTAATATTCAGTTTTTCCTCTTTAGGATTTAAATCAGGGCTTATCTTTATTTTGCTGTCTTTAATCTCAACAGAATATATCTCTCCATTAATGTCCGCTAAAGCAGTTACAATTATATTAAGGCATTTGCTTAAAATTTTATAATCAAAACCTGAGCATTCAACAAAGACTTCTTTAGTGTCTTCAGTAACTTTCCCAATATCATCAGAGTTAATTATCGGCGGCATTGATAAAATATTGTCATTAGCATCAATAAATATCGGATAAACTTTCTCATTTTCCAATAAATGCTTATAGTCTCTTCCAGTTGGATGCAGCTCCAGTATCTCTTTTCCATTTAGCACTTGAGTCATTTCTAATGGCTTGAATTTTATTTCCTCAGGTTTTTTAGCTAAATATTTAATTGGAAATTTTATTTTTTCTAAAGGATAAACTCCAATCGCTGCTTTCTTTCTATTCCTCCCATAGCCAACATGTAGCTTTTCTTGAATTTGAATTATGCTTTTTATTTTTTCATCATCTAAATTTAGATTTTTAACAACAGCGCATGCAGTTTCAGGTCTTACGCTTTTCACGCTCTTGTCTATTTCAACAACGTAGTTTGATTTTCTAGAGTTGTATTTCCTCAATCCTTTTTTAACCCCAATAAATGAAGAAAAAGCCCTTGCAAATCCTTGTTCTGATAACATATCAGGCCGGTTTGGAAATACTTCTACAATGATTTCATTTCCTTCTATTTTCTCAAGATCAGTTCCCAGCATTGAGATTCTATTTTTTAATTCTCCTAAAGGAAGTTTTTTTCCTGCTAATTCCTCAAATTGTTTTTTATTTAATGTTACAGTTGGCATTTTATTGTTCTTTAACTTTCTTATCAATCTCTTTTTTTAATACATTGATATGTAATTCAAACTTTAATTTTAATAATTTCCAATCTTCATATTTCAATAATTGTCCTCGATAATTAATTGCATTTCTTTTCAGCCTGATTACTTCAAGGAATTCCCAGTCAAGCTCTAATTCTGGATGTTTAAAGCACAAATACGCATTCTTGCATTGATGATTGTCTGCTTCAATTCCTTCAAAAAGTAAATATGCTTCAATTAGTCCTCTTAAAGATTCATAATAATCTCTAAAAACAAATGTCCAATCAGTGCTCTCTTTTGGAATATCTTTAGACTTGCTATTAATGAATTCAAGTCCCTTCTCAGCGACAATTTTTAGTGATTTAATAAGCTCCAAATCAAATATTTTTTCTTTTATACTTCCTGTTCTCATGCATAGCTTATATGTTTTATCAAGATTATCTATTGTGATTTTCATCTATTTAACCCCCTATAAGATCTTGTATTTGGCCTTTTATAATATAACCATTAATTATGTTATTAATAAGCCCTGTTTCAATTTTCAAAATATCTTCTTTATTTTGAAATGTATGGAACTCGATATTTCTATGTAATTTAAGTTCATAAAGATTTTTATTAAAATTTGAAATTTTTCCTAGAACAAAAATATCAATATCTGAATCTTTATACCAATCTCCTTTAATCATACTTCCAAATAAAACAATTGTTTTTGCAGTTTTTAGAGATAAGAGTTTCGGAAAAAATCCGCTTTTGTGGAGTTGATCAAGAAAATAAACCCTTTTTAGAGAATAATACACTTGATTATTTGCTCCGACTGTGAAGAAGGGAAATCTATTTTTCTCTTTAATATGGTAAAGTAGTCCTTCAGCTGTATACTTTTTCAGCCATTTGTTTGCCACTAATTTTGTAACTTTTGCTTCTCTAATTATTTCTTGGAAATGCCATTCTTTTAAAGGGCTGTTTTCCAGAATTAATTTCAACACATTTTCTTCTTTGCTTTGGCTTGCCATAATTGGTATAACTGAGATATACTATTTAAATCTTTCTATTAATTCTTAATTTTTTTGGATTTTCTGAAATCATGGATTATTTTATTTGTATCAGACTCCTTCATATCTGATTTTTTTGCCTGTTTTTTTAAAGGCCTGGTTATTTGTGCAAAAGTTTCCATATTATTTAATTTTATCATGAAATCATCCACTTCCATATTGGAATAAGTTTTATTTTTCCTTCATTAAATCTAATTTCTTTGTCTTCATTTTTTGTTATTAAAATTCCTTCATTTTTCTTGAACTTTTTCATAAACTTATGTTCATTGCAATGTACATATCTTTTAATAGTTAATTACCACATATTTATAAATTTATCTGTTATTACCACATCCTAGGACTTTTAACATAATTTTCTATTTACAATAGAAGAAAGTTTCTATTGACAATAGAAATATTTATAAACTATTAGAAATCTATAATGTCTATGATCCGCAAGGAAATACTTATGGAAATAATAGAATCCCAAAGAAACTGGATAATAAAATTAGATAAAGGCATACCAAGGGAAAAAATTCATGACGTAAAACTATTTGACTCATTTGCATTTGTAATAACAGGAGTTAGAAGATGTGGCAAGAGTACTATGTTGTCTCAGATGCTTAGTAAACAAAAAAACTTTTATTACCTAAATCTGGAAGACCCAAAAATGGAAGATTTTGAATTAGGAGATTTCAACAGGATTGATGAAATATTCAATGAATTCTATGGGCAGGAAGGTGTTTATTTCTTTGATGAAATACAAAATATTCCTAAATGGGAGAGTTTTATAAGATTTTTAACAGATAGGAAAAAAACAGTCGTTTTAACAGGCTCTAATGCCTCTTTGTTAAGCAAGGAACTCGGAACAAAATTAACAGGCAGAAATATCCAGCTAGAACTATACCCCTTTTCTTACAAGGAATTTTTAATTTTGCAGAAATTAAAACCAGGAAATAGCTCTTTTGAAGAATACCTAAACAACGGAGGATTTCCCGAATTCATAAAAAGAAAAGATAAAACAATACTTCAGGAATTATTGAAAGACGTTGTTATGAGGGATATAGTAAATCGTTACAGCATTAAGAACACATCCATATTAAGAAAACTCGCAATTTATTTAGTAAGCCATGTTGGGAAAGAATTTTCGTATAATTCATTGAAAAAAATGTTTGAGATTAAATCAGTGCAAAGCGTTATAGATTATGTATCTTACTTGGAAGATTCTTATCTAATTTTTACCGTCCCAAAATTTAGTTATTCTTATAGAAAGCAACAAATAAATCCGAAGAAGATATACTCAATAGATAACGGTTTATCAGATATAAACTCAATCACTTTCGGCAAAGATAAAGGAAAAATGCTTGAGAATAGTGTATTTTTAGAGCTTAAAAGAAGATATCAAGATGTTTTTTATTATAGGGATGAAGGGGAATGTGATTTTATAGTAAAAGAAAAAAAAACTCTAAGTGCAATACAAGTATGCTATAAACTTGATGAAAATAATGAAAAAAGAGAGATGAAAGGGCTGTTAAAGGCTTTGAAAGAACTAAAATTAAGAAATGGGTTAATTTTGACAAATGACCAGGAAGACGAGCTTTTAATCGATAATATGAAAATAATAATAAAACCTGCATGGAAATGGATGCGGGATAAATAATATTTTAACAATGAAGGCTTATATAAGACAGCCGGGGGATATTAAAGAAATAGTTCAGAATTTTTATTTATACGTAGAAGAGGTTTTGAAATAGATAAAAAAACAATTATAAAAAATAAACTAAAGCAATTTAAAAAATATGCAAGTAATGAATTTCCTATTACAAAGATGTATTTTTTTGGATCTATGGCTTCTGGAAAGCCCCGCAAATATAGTGATCTTGATTTGATAATTGTTAGTCCAAAATTTGAAAAGTTAAATTTTTTTAAAAGAGGGGCTAAAATGTACAATTATTGGAAGTTGGATCATCCTGTTGATTTTATTTGTTATACTCCAAAAGAGTTTAATAAATTAAAAAAGCAAATAACAATTGTGAAAGAAGCAGTAGAAACAGGAATAGAAATAAAATAAAAATATTTTATTTCATCCACATTTTAATTTCTCTTAATTTTTTAATATCATTTTTATATAATTCCCTAATATTATGAATATCATAATAATCCATAACTAATCTGCCTTTCAGAATAAATCTCCCTAAAATCAGGGAATAAAGTCTAGAAAATGCGGAAGAATTCACATGCGAATCTATAAAATCTTCTCAGAATTTTTCATAGCCAGTTTAGCATCTTCCAAAGTCAGATTTAATTTCACATTATACTCTTCTAATAAATCTAAAAAGTCGCTTAATGTTATCCCAGCTAATCTAGCTCCCAACCCCAAGCTTATCTTCTTATTTTTATATAAATTTATAGCTTTCATCTTTCTTCCATCTTCTAGCAAATCTCTAACTATTACAGATCTATTTTCATTCAGCAATCTGCCAAAGTAATCCAATTCTTTTATTTTGTTTAATCTTATTGATACAGTTTCCATTTTATACTACCTCCGATTTAAAATATTGATATATCTCTTCTGAATATCTTCCATATCCATATAAATTTTCCAATTTCCCTAAAGCCTCAGCTTTCACAAATTTCTTTTTTTTATATAGTTTAACAACAACTGCCATTGCAACAGTGAATGGAATCTGTTCAATCTTGCATAATTTAATCAATTCTCCATCATCAGTTAATATTAATTTTCCTCTTTCTTTTTTATACAATGCATAAACCGCAGCTTCTCCATCATCTAATTTAAATTCTCTGATTATATTTTCATAATATTTTTTATCAATGTCCAACACTTTAATCTTGCCTTTCTTAATCTGATTATTTATTGATAAAACTTCAAATGAGTCTTTATTCTTAATTTCTTCATGAACAATTTTTGGTATTAACACTCCGGAAATAGTGTCTAAAAAAATATTCAAAACACTAGCTTTTGCAAGCAATATTAAAGTTGATGTGTTTGATACTATCATATTACACTTGTAAACATTTGCAATATATAAGTTTTTCTATAATACGAGAGATATAATCTATTTCATCCACATCTTTATCTCTCTTGATTTTTTAATATCGTTTTTATATAATTCTCTGATGTCATGAATATCATAATAATCCATTATAATTCTGTCAAATCCTGGCCCCCATGCTAACACTGGAATGTCTTTTCCAAGCAAAGGAACAACTACCTCTGGACGAAAAATTCCAGCTCCTCCTAGCTCAATCCATTTTTTATGAGCTGGATGGAAAACATCGATTTCAACACTAGGCTCAGTATATGGAAAATAAGCAGGCCTGAATCTTGCCTGTGGAAATCCCATTTTCTTGAAAAATTCTTTCAAATAGCCAAGCAAATGCCGGAAGTTAGCATTAGGATCTATCACAATTCCTTCAGTCTGGTTAAATTCAAACCCATGGCTCCAATCAACAGCTTCATTTCTAAAGTTTCTTCCAATAGCAAAAAACTTCCCTTTCTTATCTTTTAATTTGTATAAAGTTTTAGCGCTTAAAACAGTGGTATGCGTCCTCATGACTAATTTTTCAGCCTTGTTAACATCCCATTTGTACTGCCAGCCCTTTGAAATTCCAGCTCCGTTTTCATGCATTTCTTTTATTTTCTTCATTAGCTCTTTCTCTTTAATCTCGCTTTTTCTATCTAAAAAAATGCTGTCCTGCAGTTCTCTGGCAGGATGGTCTTGAGGTGTAAAGAGAGCGTCAAAATTCCAGAAGCTTTCATTTATTATTTCTCCTTCCATTTCTTCAAAACCCATGTCAGTCCATATTCTCTTGGCATAATCTATTGCCTGATTAACAAAATGCCTTTTACCAGCATAGATTTTAGGAACATTCAAAGAAACATCGTATCTTCTGAATTTTTTCCCTTTCCACGATTTTTTAGCCAGCATCTCAGGTGTTAAATTCTCAATTAAATTTATATTCAAATCTTTTTTAATTATCTTTTCTCCAAGTTTAGTCAGCTCAGCACTAACTAATTTTTCTTTATCAGTTTTAATTAATTCTTTTCTGTCTCTCAAATCTAAAAATATTTTTTTCTCTTTTTCATCAAGTTCGTCTAAAGATTTAGGTAAAGACTCGAGAAATTTCTGTTTATTATTTATGTCTTCAAATTTATCTTTTATTCTTGTTATCTCTCTTCCAATTTGAATCAAATTATTTTTCTTCAAATAGCCCAAACAAAATGTAATTTCATCTTTGTCAAGTTTAGCTTTCTTTATTAATTCCTGCATGTTCAATGGTTTGTCCAAGGCATCTAAAAATCTTTTTTCAGGAAGTTTTTCTTTGACATATTTTTCGCCATTAGCTCCGATTTTAATTATTTCTTTTTCATCTTTCTTTATCTCAACTAATTTTTTATTCTCCAGCCACTGCAGCGCCCTTAAAACTTCAATGTCTTTCAGTTTGCTTTTGTCAGAAATCTTATTAGCAGATTTAAATTTCAAAAAAGGAATTACTTTTCTTTCCAGCGGATGCAAAGATTCAATTATTTTATCTTCATCAGAAATATGTTCATCTTTAATTGTTGTTTCTTTGTTATGAATTTCTTTTTCAAATTTTTCCTCAATGTCTTTTATATCCTCGGGCAGATTTTTCCCTAAGTATTTGCTTTTTTTAAGAAATTTGTCACCTTCCCTTATCGTATGGAACAAGTACCAATATTCCTGCCCTTTAATTTTAACTTTTTTCCTGTAAACCATTCAAAAAGTTAATTACCACATATTTATAAATTTATCTATTATTACCACAGAAAAATTTATATATGAGTACACACTATGAGTACACATGACAAATGTAAATATTTCAATCAAGAAAGAAGCATATGATTTTCTAAAAAGTTTCAAAACTAAAGATAAAAGTTTCT
>Ga0209541_10014293_pt1 | contig 11982 bp, 10 predicted proteins | sample RifCSPlowO2_01_FD_184027 | JGI IMG/M metagenome (GOLD analysis project Ga0209541, IMG submission 184027) | Groundwater microbial communities from Rifle, Colorado - Rifle CSP2_plank lowO2_0.1 (SPAdes) (version 2) | ecosystem: Environmental > Aquatic > Deep subsurface > Groundwater | place...
TTTGGCCGCAGGGCGTGGGGATCCAGTTGTCGTTTGAGCAGTAATTGGAACCGCCTGCGAAATTGCAGGTGTTTGATCCTGTTGGCCAGGGGCCGCAGGATGCGCTGGCTGGTTCGGGGAGGATCAGGGCAAAAAAAGTTAAGATGATTATTAAGCCAAGGTTTTTTGTTTTCATCTGAGACCGCCCCTGATGAATTAGTTAGGCATAAGGCTTTTAAGCTTTGAAATGTTGAGGATTTTGTTATAGATATTCTTGGGAAATATTTGTAATAGGGGATTGGACAGGTGGCTTTTTAAATCTTCTTTCCTTATAGGAATTTGTATGCCCCTGAAAGATTTTGTCCCGGAACGTGTGTACAAGACTCTTGCAAGGTTTGCAGGTTATGGGTTATTGGCTCTGGCTGTTGCAGCGCCTGTTTATCTTATGGATAGCAGATACTCTGCAAGGCTGGAGAGGCAGATGGAGGTTTTTGAACAGAGGTTGCAAGAGTCCAGGGAGCAGGACATGGGGAAAATCAGGGATTTTCTGGACAGGTATGTGGGCGTTGTTGAGGGTATGGGGAAGGAGATTAAAGAATTACAGGAAGGCCATAAAGATACTCGCGAATGCACACTAAGATTATCAGGAGATTCTTTGATTCATCAAATGTGTATCCAAGATTTGCAAGACAAAACTGGATTTAAAAATAATTATTTAATCAAGAAATAAACAATTCTATCTTTTAACTTTCAAACCGTTTAGTTTACTCTGTGATATAGCTTGCCGTATAGTTATTTCATTACCTTTTTTATTATCAAGAATAACTATCGCTCCTTCGTCGTGGGACAAAGCAGCGGCATCCGCATTAACCGCAATAGATTTAACAACCTTCTCGCTCCCATCAACCAACACGACCTTATATTTCCCGGCAGCGACATCAGTGGCAGGTATATCCCTGAATTTCGTGTTTGGGTCAACATCCACATACTCAGCTCCCCCCGCTGGCGGCGCGGCGCTCAACTGGAGATCTCTGGGAAGGTCTACTGTTGTAAATCCATCGGCTGATATTTCTAACTTTGTTAATTTATAAACTCCCGTAGGATTAATTGCACTAGCATCATTAACTACAGCAAGATCCCACTTGAATGTTCCTCCTGTGACTTGAGGTTCTACAGTGACTTCATCTTTGTTTACATTATCGTTATATACAATCTTCACTTTTGCAGGCGGCGTGCCTTGAGTAACCTGACCATTTAATGTGACTGTATGCTTTTGTGTTTTCGGATCTACAGTGTCGTGCAGTGTAACGCTCACGAAATCCTGTTCCTGTACGCCTGCCCCGATTGGTCTTCCGTCTATTTTCCAGCCGCCTGTTTGGGCAGTGCTTCTTGCAGACAGTGTGAACTGCACATCTTTCTCTGCTTTTAGAGCAGGATTATCTATTGCTGTAACCCTTATTTTTCCAGATAAGGTTGATGAAGCGCCTGAAGTATATTCGTAATAAGTTTTGGAAACCGAAGAATCGAAGCTTTCAGTTGAATATTTCACAGGCGCTTGAACTGACTTCAATGTAATTTCACCCAGATCTATTGCGCCTCCGCTGGATTGCACAAACTCTGCTTTAAGGCGAAGGCCTCCGAAGCCCTGAATTTTGAATTTTATTGAATATTGGCCTGTTGTTGCTGGTGCTCCTGCTGCTGCCTGTAAAGGATTAATTTCAATGGCATCTACTATCTTCAAGCCAGCTGGATCAGATTGTGTATCAAGTTTCAGCCTCACACCAATGCTCTCTGTCATCGGCGTCCCTGTAGCCGGGGTCTTGGTGCAGGAATATACTATTGTTCCTATTTTATTATTATTAATGTTTAACCCATTCAGTTTTATTTCCTTATCTATATCTTCGAAATTAACGTTTTGATTAACACCAGCGCCTTGAAGAGAGCATACACTAATGTCATCGTCAGAAGATTTTATAGTATTTTTCAAATATAGGTAAACATCAGTTAATTTCCAGATGACAGCATTTGGCACACCATCCTTGTCCCTGATTAATTTCGCGTCCACTTTTCCTGTGCCTTCGCCGATTTTTACCCCTGTTATCTGCAGCCCTAGCTTTTCTGTTGGGACGCCGGCAAGCGAATCTGGGTCAGCTTTTATGTCTTTAGGGACAGCGGACAAACCAGACCTTCTCAGCTGGTCGCAATCTGACCTGTAGGTGACTGTGTAAGATGGGTTTGCTGCCTGCACTTTCGGGCACTTGAAGTTGAAGGTGTATATCCCGTCAGCTGGCTCGCCTATGTTGAAGACAGAGGCTGCGTTTTTCCAGTCAAAGCTTGTGTAGCCTACGTCAAAGAACTGCTTGAGGGATCTTGGCTGTTCTGTCTGGGAACGGTTTATTTTGCTGTTTATTTTTGCAGCTTCATCTTTTATGTTGTCGACTTTGCTTGTGAGCTGGGTATTTGTGATTGTGGACACTGCCTTTAAAATCTGGTCTGCATAAGATGCGATTAGGTCAGACGAAGCTTGGATGGATCCGCTGCCTGCGCTGTTTTCTTTTATCTTTTCTGCCTTGGCGCGGAGCTGGCCTGCTGATTCATTAGTATTTGAAACAAGTAATTGCATGGACAAAATCAGATTGTACTTAGACACAAATATGGTTCATGATTTGTTTGTGAACCAGGCAAAAGCTTTTAGAACAGGATCAAAACTTGAGGAACCGAAGAAATTCACTTTCATGTTGGCTCACCAAGACAAATTTGAATTCATTACTTCATTTCTAACAAAAGCTGAGATTATGAGAGAGCTCGTGTCTGGTCATGGGATGGGCATGGATCTTGTCAACAAAACATGGGATCAGTTCATTGGCTCCCTTAAAGCAACATACATCGAAGAGTTCAAATTTGATGGCCAAATAGTGGAGATTGTAGGGAGAACCAGAATGAAAAAGAATACAATGGTGAACTTCTTTCACCTGTTCATAGCTATCAGGGAGCAGGCTTATTTTGTGTCTGGAGACAAACCAATTTTGGACAAGGCAAGGGAAACTGGTGTATATGACAAATTGCTGACTTATATAGACCTGCAAAAATTAGTTACTGAGCTAACTCATCATCATCGTGGAGAGTCTTAGCTAACTGTTCGAAAAAATCCCTGTTTCTCTCAACAAAATCCAGCCATCTTTTTGTGGTATCCATACAATTAATAGGTAAATTCCAGTATTTAAATAGGTTTTGAGAGGGCTTTGCCCTTTTTAAGCCTTCTTTCCTTATAGGAATTTGTATGCCTCTCAAAGATTTTGTCCCTGAATACAGGACACTTGCAAGGTTTGCAGGTTATCTGGCTCTCGCAGCTGCTGTCGCAGCGCCTGTCTATTTGTCCAATAAGGAGTATCGCAGGCAAATCAGGGATCTAAGGGAGGCTGTTGAAAGGCTCGAGGACTCGAGGGGAACTGACCAGAAAAATGTCAGGGATTTTCTGGACAGGTATGTGGGCGTTGTTGAGAGGCAGGGGAAGGAATTGGAAGGGCATGGCAGAAGAATGGAAGTGAGAAGTAAAGAGTTAGATGATAGGATAGATAAACTTTCAGAAGAATCTCTGTTTCATAAATTACATATTCAGGGGCTACAAAACAAAGTTGGTGTTAAATGATTATTTTGCGAAGACGAAAATTTTTATTTTTTAACTTTCAAACCGTTTAGTTTATTCTGTAATATGGCTTGCCGTATAGTTATTTCATTACCTTTACCCCTATCAGTAATAGCTATTGTTCCTTCGTCGTGCGACAAAGCAGCGCCATCTGCATTAACCACAACTAATGTAACAATCTTCTCTACCCCATCAGCCATCACAACCTTATATTTTCCGGCAGCGACATCAGCGGCAGGTATATCCTTGAATTTTGTGTTTGGGTCAACGTCCGCATACTCAGCTCCCCCCGCTGCTGGCGCGGCGCTCAACTGGAGATCTCTGGGAAGGTTTACTGTTGTAAATCCATCGGCTGATATTTTTAATTTTTCTAATTTATAAACTCCAGACGGTTTTAGCGCTGCAGCATCAGTGACTACAGCAAGTTCCCACTTGAATGTTCCTCCTGTGACTTGAGGTTCTACTATGATGTCCTTGTTGTTTACATTATCGTTATATACAATCTTCACTTTTGTAGGCGGCGTGCCTTGAGTAACCTGACCATTTAATGTGACTGTATGCTTTTGTGTTTTCGGATCTACAGTGTCGTGCAGTGTAACGCTCACGAAATCCTGTTCTTGCACGCCCGACCCGCTTATTGGTTTTCCGTCTATTTTCCAGCCGCCTGTTGAGGCAGTGCTTCCTGTAGTCAATGTGAACGCGACGGATTTTTCTGCTGTTAATGTTAGCCTATCAAGATCTGTAATTCTCACCTTTCCTGTCAGCACAGGTGAAGTACTTTGTGTTACTTCGTAATATACTGAAGGTTGAGTGTAAGAATCTTGATGATATTCGCCTGGGGTTGGTAGATTAGTTTCACCTAATTGTATTGGTTGTCCGCTCTCAGGGATAAATTCTATTTTCAGGCGGCTTTTAGTAGTAATTTTGAATTTGCTTATTATGCTGTATTTCCCTGCTCCATTATTTTTATGTTCTACACTAGTTAACTGCAAAGAATCTGGAGCCACTTTTGGATCTATCTTTATTTTTATAGGCTGTTCAGCTGCTTGGTCTGTCCTGGTTCCGGAGGCATCTAGTTTCTGGCAGGAGTAGATGAGCTTACCTTCAGCAATGTTTGGTTTTATAGTTATTGGGATTTCCGTGTCGGATGGTTTTAAGTTTATAGGATCCATGAAGTCCGCTGGATCTGACCTTAGTTGGCACAATACTCTATCGCCTGGTTTCATTGAGTTGCCAACGAAAACTGTGATCCCTGTGGTTTTCCATGAAACAAATATCTGTGTTCCATCTGAATCTACAGGATGATATTTGCTGTCCTCTTTCAATAAGTCTATTACTTTTGTAGGATCACTATCATCTTTTACTGTGACGCCTTTAATTACAAGGCCCAGTTTTTCAGTAGGTGTTAAGAATGGAGTTTTTCCTATATCCGCAGTTACATCAGTTGGATCTTTTGGCCTTGAAGGCAGTTCATTGCATTTCGTCCTGTAGTTCACTGTATAAGTTGGGCTTGTCCCCTGGAGCTTTGGACAATTGAAAGTGAACCTGTATGTTCCGTCTGCAGGTTGCCCTATATTGAAGATTGATTGGGCACTTCTCTGCTGGAATGCGACATTCCCGAATTCAAAGAACTGTTTTAGGCTTCTTGGCTGTTCGAGCTGGGATTGTGTTGTCCCACGGTCTATTGTATCTATATCGCTTTTCATGCTGCTCGTTCCTGTAGCTAAAGTCAAGTAGTCTAGATTTCCAATTTTGCTGTCCAGGCCGACAACCTGTGTTACAATTGAATCTGCTGAGCCTTTGAGGGGCTGAGGCGTCGATGCATCATTTCTTATCAGAGTTGCGCTATTTTTTAGTTGGTTCAAAGCGAGGGACACTACTCTTCTGGCATCTGCTTTCTGCTGGTCAGTTTGCGCGATCTTCAGGTCATTCGCAGAAGCTTCAAGGGTATTTATCTGGCCTTTCATGTCTGCCACATATTTTCTGAGATTGTCTATTGAGAGGACCTGATCAATTGTTTTTGTGTAAGTTATATCGAAACTCGGGCCGCAGTTTGTGATTGTTCCTGGCCCAACGTTGAAGGAGACCCGGTCATCTGAACATATTTCGTTTGCGCGAGAGATTTTGTCCCCTTTATCTGTTTCCACATCAAAGGAGAAGTCTAGCCTTGCGCCTTGGCCAACTAACCTGTCGTACTGCTGGGATTTTGTTTGCAGTTGCTCGTTCATTCCTGTTAATGTTGAGCCAGCATTCTGCATGAAGTTATTGCAGCTCACGAGATTGGATATGCAGCCCTGGGCAGCTGAAGCTGCTGCTTGAGGATCAGTGCTGTCGCCGTTGCATGCGCCTGTGCCTATTGAATTCAACTGCAGGTCTGTGCAGATCCTGAACTGCTCCATCTGGGAAAGCGCTTGCGCTATCTGGGAGTGGATTGTGAACATTGTTTCTGCGATGTTGCAGACAGCGAGGCCTGCTTGTGTCAGGGAACCTGCAGCTTCATTGAAAGAGCGCATGGTGTCTCCAAGAGTTGCCAGAGCATTTTGCTGGGCTCCCTGTACGCCGATATTGAAATTCTGGGTTACAGCTTTCGCATCAGGTGTAGAAGGCTCGGATAAAGGTTCTTGCGCAGGTTTAATTTCTATAAACTTGTTATCCTTAATTTCATACGAATGAGATCCATCTATTACATTACCGGCTGTAATAGCAGTTATTGCTCCACTCGGATCCTTATTTATCTGAGAAATCGAATATCTTGAGTTGTCTGGCAACGTGATTGTATCGCCTGTTTTCAGAGAACTGACATCTGTTTTACCAACCGGGAGAACGAAATTTACATAAACTGGAGGAGCAGGTGGTGGCGGATTACTTGCTGCATCTGCTGCGGCTGCTCTCGCGTCTATGGCTTGTTGCCTTCTACCTGCTTCATCTAGTGCTGTCTTTGTTCTTAGGTCTGCTTCAGCTTGAGTTGCTTTAAGCTTAGATTCCTCTGTGGATATTCTACTATTCAATATAGAAGCATCTTGCTTCTGTTGTGTATAGTCATTAACTCTCTGTGTATAACTTTCCCTGAAGCTTTCGAGGGGGCCTTGGCCACCATATCGATTAAAGTCATCCCTCAATATGTCTTGACCTGTTGCTGCTTTGAGGGCTGCCCTATCATCTATTTTAGCTGAACCTATTGTTACAAAATCCGGCTTTGCATTTGCATCAAACACCAACCTCACTCCAATTGATTCTGTTATTGGCGTCCCTGTAGCCGGGGATTTTGTGCAGGAGTAGGCGATTGTTCCTCCTGTTGTTAATCCTTTTAACTCCACTTCCTTGTCTTCAGAATTAACCTGCTCGTCTACTCCAATTTCTTTGCCTGCAATTGAACAGACAACTGTATCGTCTTCTGTTGCTGTTATTGAGTTCTCAAAAGACAGGAAGACGCCTGCTGTTGTCCAGATGGTTGCGCTTGGCTGGCCTTCTGGGAGGCGAACTATTTTTTTAAGCTTTCGATTCAATATTATTTTATGATACTTCTTGACACATCGATTTACATAGAGTTTCTTAAAGATGCTTCAATTGAAAAACTTCTCGAGGAATTGTCGCAAAAGATATTCATTCAATCCTGCGATCCTATAGAAGAGGAGATTCACGATGCTTCAGAGTTTTTGAGGAAAACCGATAGGAGAAATCAGGCAGAAGATTTGAAATTAATATACAACAAAATTCGACAGGGTACTATAAAAAATTCCCCTAGAATAATTAAATTGGCTGAGGATTATCAGAAAGCGGTAGATTTGTCCAGAAAAAAGCACAAAGATATGGAGAATGATTTTCTTATAGTCGCATCGGCTTCTGTGGCTGGGATTAAGAATATTCTGACCTTTAACAGAAAAACCATGGCTTCACAAGAAATAGTAAAGGTTTACGATATAGTTAACCCGAAAAATAACTATAGAACACCAAAATTTTTAACTACACGAGAAGCCTTAAGCCTGTTCCTGAAGTCTCTTTAATCTCTGGCTAGCCTTAGAATCTTCAAGGACAACCTGCTGCATTATTTTGCGTGTTTTCTCTACAGACGCCTGCCTGATAAACCTCGTAAATTCCACAGAATCCATCATCTTCCCGTTGACTTCAATCCATTTTTCCATGATTATATATAGGTCTGGGGTTTAAATAGCCTTTTTTATTCTCGAAGAAGGTGAACTCTGTGAAGTGTTGGGTGTTATTATCGGTCTTCTGCCCTCGCTCCTGGGCCTTCAACCGCTGTCTCTAATGAGACTACAAAAACTATATTATTGAAGACACCTTTGACAACCAGAAATGGATGGCTGCCCATAAAGATCTAGGTGATTAGTTCGATTCCGTACCAAATCCCCTTAATATTATATCAACCAACAACTTAAAAACATCTTCGTTCCGGTGGTTGAACCGGAACTCCATTTCCTTCAGATATAATGGATAAAAATGTTGTCAGACAACTTTTCCGCTATCATGTGCCTATATTTTGGTACGGAAGTTAATCAATCACCAGATCTATGGAGACAGGAATTGGGGTAACAAGAACTTTTTTTGATAGTCCAGAACGCTGAAATCCTGACATAGTGGATGGGGTTTGGGAGGGCAGTTTCAGCAAAAAATATTACGGTCTGTAAATACCGTTTCTGTTTCTCATAATCTGGCTTCTGAGTGTTACTCAGATTTTGCATCACTTATTCTTTTTGCTTCCTAATTTCAAGGAATAGATGTCCATATACATTCCTGTAAGATCTTCCATTTCATCAACAAGCTTCTTTATGTCTTTATCCCCATCAGCCTCTACAATAGCTTTGAATGCTGAAAGAGCTTCTTTTCCTGCTTTGCCTGACAGGACGACCCAGCACGCTACTATTGGGCATGAAGGGATTGTCAGCAGGTTGATGAAAGCGCTTCTTATTGGTTGGATCACATTAGGCATTCTGGGAAGCTTTACAAGCTTCTGGAAAAGCTGTACGGAAGTTGTCTCCCCAAAATTGCCAATCGCAATTTTCACATATTTTTTGTTTCCTGCCTGTTCAGACAGTTTGATGCCTACCAGATCCTTGCCAAGATGCGTAACAATATCCTCATTTGGAGGGACAAGCAACATGTCTAGGTCAGCCTGAACTTTCTGCATCCATGGATCCTGAACAACGTTCTGCCTCTTTTTTCCAAAACCTAACATTTTAATCACCCTCTTTTTGCACACTCTGCATATAGTTCGTCAAACATGGCCAGAGCAGGGAAACCAAATGCCCCTATACAATCCTGCTCTGATAACACTTCCCTGATCTTTTCTGGGTTGCTTCCAACTTCCTTAAGCAAGCCAAGCAGCCTCTTCTTTGCATTTTCATATATGGCCCTGTCTGATTCGCCCTGCTTTTCCATCTGCTCTTCAGTAATTGTGCAGCCTACTATTTTGGGGACCAGGGTACTGAGTATACCAATCACTTTTTCGCGTATTTCCATCTGCCTTTTTGTGAGTTTGGCTTCGAAAGCTTCTTCTATTTTTCTTTTCCTTTCGAGACGTTCATTCACGGATTTGTTTACTTCCAGTTCCCTTTCCCTTTCTTCCGGGGTTAGGTGGGACCAGTCTAACATATCATTAATCGGAGCTAATTTATCCCAGATTTCAAAATATTCTTTTGTTCCGAATTTATGTTTATCCCGTTCAGTTTTAAGCTCTTTTGCTAACTTCTCCCATTTCGGTATCATCTCTTTTATTTTCCCTTCTTTTTCCAGTCTTTCAACTTCAAGTAGCTCTTCTGATTTTTTCATACGATCTTCATTACCTCCTTATATGGTTCACGAAGAGAATTAATTTCAGTTAATTGAGGTTCTAGATCAGGCGCTTTTTGTATAAGAGTTTTCAAAAATTCTTTTGTTGCGTCGTCTCCTTTCGTCACAGCCAGCCACTCTGCGGTAACAGGATGCCCGTATGGATTTTCTTTTGGATCCAGCATCTTTTTTAATTTCGCAATATCCTCTGGGGACAGGTTGGGTTTCTTTACAAGGTCATCAATTAATTTTATTTCATCCCTCGATGATATAAACTTCTTGTAAGTGTCCTCATAAAACTTTGCCCTCTGGGGGTCAGCTTTCTTCATGAGTTTGTAGTTTATTATGTCCTCAAGCTGGTTCTTCCCTATGTCAACATAATCGTTTTCTGTCTGCTTCACATACCTGCCTGCAAAACCCCCTTTATCTGCAGCTGAATCAACAAGATTCTTCACTTTCACAATTTCGCCTGTGACCAGCTCTATCTCGTTTGCAGAGTGCATGGCTTCATGGTGGACTGCAAAGAACAGTTTGTCAGCAGTAAATTTCTTTGCATTCGAGAGATTGATAACAATCTCCCCAGTTTTCTTGTTATATGCTGCCACCAATCTTTCCTTTGGTATCATCTCTACAAAACTAATCTTTGTTACACTGTCAAATTTGGTTCCCATTGACCTGAGCATAGTCCTTATGTTTTCTGTGCTCCTGTATTGTCCGAGAATTCTTTCAACGGCGTATATCTTGTCCAGGTCTTTATAATCTATATCCAGCCTTGGGACTTCAATGCCATGCTTTCCTTCAACAGCTGTTGCTAATTTATCGAGATCTATTTTTATCTGTTCTGGCGTTGTTCCCTTTAATTCCGCTATTCTTTTTGCCTTCCTGGAAGCCCAGTCTACAGACTCTGTCCCAATTGCCCTGAACTCTTTTATATTTTCAGGCAATTCAATTGTATTTTTTGGCTTCAGCCTCCCAATCCCTTCCTGTATTTTTGTTCTTGCAGCCGCATTCTCCCCTAACCTTGCAATATTTGCGTCCAGTTCGCCCTGGATTTTAAGTAGAGGGGAAGTCGGTTTGAGGGCCGGCCTCAAAACTCTTGCTATAGCGCCTGCGTTGGCAAAGCCGACCAGACCGATTGTGATTAAATCGAATGTGTCTAGAGGCTGTTTTGAGATTGCGACTTTAGAAAATATGTTTGCGATTGTCGCGACGTCTAAAGCAATCATTGCCGGGATTACAAAGCCTGCTCCGAAGCCGCCTGTGATTATTATTGAGGCGACTAAAACAGCGACAGTTGCAACGCCTATCATTATGTCAATTGTTTCATGTTGGTGGGTGGAAACCCAGTCCCATGTTTTTTGCAAAGAACCAATTGGATTTGTTGCGAAATCCCAGAGGGTCTCCCCAATCCCTTTCAGGGCTCCCCCAACCCAGGATACAAATCCTCCAATAGCTGACCCAATCTGGTCGAGTAGAGTCCCTGTCGACTCAACCTGTCCGCCATACGCTACTATCGCATTGCGTGAAGAAGTCAGGGATAAAATAATATTTATCTGGGCGAGGTTCTGCTGGGCTATCTGGAGATCGTCTGGAGTTAATGCGCCTGATTTTATGAAATCTTCTAATCTCCTTTTGTTATCTGCTAAAGACTCCAAAGAGTCAGGGAGCTGTGAAGACTCTCCAGGAAGGTAATCTATCCGCCACCAGTCTGGGCGCTCGCCCTCTTTTAGGGAGAGGACGTTGATTAAGAATGATTTTTTAACCTGATCCTCATCCTGCAGATCAAGGGCTTGTATTGTTATTGTGTGCGCTCCCCCTGCCTTCGGTTTGATGACCCAGATGACTGGGATGTAACCCGGATAGTCGGCTGATGTTGAATCTTTTTCAGCTGAGATCCCGTTGGTTAGTTTTTGGCCTTCTTTCAGGGATGCAGGCGTGTTCAGTTCGAGGCCTGTATATGCTCTTGCAGCCCCGGATTTTTCGAAATTGTATAGCCTGAAGTAAACTGAGACTGACTTTTCGCGGGGGATGTTTGCGTATTCATTATACTGGTTCTTTTTCACTTCGAATTTGCAGGATCCACTGTCTTCTGGAATGTCATAGCAGAGCTTGATCTCCCTGATTTCCGGATCTTTATTTGGGATGATTTTTATTGGGATTTGTTTTGTTGTTTCTTTACAGGACCAGGCATCACAGCTGTTTTTGTCAGCTATTTTTATCTGGATAGAGTTGGCTTGCGCGTCTTTTGGCAGTTGGATCTCCTGGACAATTGTGTTTTGGTTTGGGCTTATCTGGTTATATTTCCATCCTGAGAACTGGTTCCAGGTGTCCACTTTGAAATTGTTTTCTGAGAGTTTAGTTTCCAGTTTTATTTTCGAGCCGCCGAAGATTTCAGTTGGGTTATTTTCTGTGTGGTCTTTACAGATGAACTCCTGGTTTTCTACCCCGCACTTTTTGTAGGTGGCTGACTGGAGAGAGGCAGACTCTATTTTCAGGTCAGGCTTTTTTACTGACACTATTTGGTTGTATGCATACCAGTACTGCTGATCTTCTGTGCCTGACCTTGGGTC
>Ga0209541_10014294_pt1 | contig 11981 bp, 10 predicted proteins | sample RifCSPlowO2_01_FD_184027 | JGI IMG/M metagenome (GOLD analysis project Ga0209541, IMG submission 184027) | Groundwater microbial communities from Rifle, Colorado - Rifle CSP2_plank lowO2_0.1 (SPAdes) (version 2) | ecosystem: Environmental > Aquatic > Deep subsurface > Groundwater | place...
TTTCGGGCAGGTATCGCCTTCTTTATGTTCGGCGATTTCCTTGTTTTGCGCGTAAAAACAATTATCGCAGTAATAAATTAAATCTTCGCCGAACTCGGTTAGAACCTGGAACTCGTGCGAGTATTTAGAAAAGGTTCCGCCGGAAGCCTCGGTAATAATCGCCTTTAAACCGCAGCGCTCAAAAATATTTAAATAAGCGGCCTGAGCTTTTTCGTAAAACTCCTCAAAATCTGTTTCATCCGCGTGGAAGCTGTATAAATCTTTCATGGCAAATTCCCGGCCGCGCAAAAGCCCGGATTTGGCCCGCGGTTCGTTGCGGAACTTATCCTGGATCTGATAAACCGCGCAGGGCAAATCTTTGTAGGAAGAAGCGAATTTTTTGACTAAGGGCGTAACGACTTCTTCGTGCGTGGAGCCCAAAGCGAAATCCTTGTCCCCGGCGCCTTTTAATTTAAACAAGACATCCATCTTGTCCCAGCGCCCGGTTGTCAGCCAATTTTCTTTCGGACACAAGGCCGGCATGTAAATTTCCTGTCCGCCCAGCTCGTTGATCTCTTCGCGGATAATCCCCTTGATCTTATCCAGTACTCTTAAGCCCAGGGGCAGATAAGTATAAATCCCGGCCGCCAATTTATCGATAAATCCCGCGCGCGTCAAAAGCGCGGCGTTTAAGCTGACCTCGTCCTTGGGCGCGTCTTTTAGGGTTTTGGTGAAGAGTTTGGATTGAAGCATATAGTGGATAAGTTGTTAGAATATTAAAATATTAAAGATTATTTTTTGCCCAAAATTAGCTAATATTTAAGGTATTGACAAAATTATGATAATCACGCTATACTGGGAATAGTAGATCTTGGGTCTACCTGATTTTATTCAAAATCCGTCCCTAGGGGGCGGGTTTTTGATTTATCTAAATTCTAAAATGGACTAAATTGCTATAATCAACAATGACGATATTTCTATCTTTAGCTTGCTCAATAGTTTCAATTATCTTTTTAACTTCTTCTTTAATCATAATTTTAGCTTAAGCTGACCTCGTCCTTGGGCGCGTCTTTTAGGGTTTTAGTGAAGAGTTTGGATTGAAGCATAATTTTAGCTAAATTTAGTCATTATTTTAATTTATCCACAAGTTCTATTGATTTTTTTCTTTTTTTGTGCTACCATAATGATATAATCACGCCCCAGAGAGAAATCTCTGGGGAGTTTTTATTCCAAAAATTCTTTAAATCTTTCAATAAAAACAAAGCCGGGCTTATTTATTTTACAATTTCATTTCCTGGTTGCCCAGACAAACTTGATGGGTCATATTCCAAAATAAATCCTTGGCGTCATCAAGCGAATTCAGATCAGCCGCGGTGGCCAGCAATGATCTTATATTTTCCCGAAATTCTTTTTTGGAATTATCCGACGCTTCTTTACAAGTATGCCCCTTAATTAAAGAATTAGCCACTTTATTTGAGGGTTCTAAAAATTTTTGCGCCCTTTTATCGTTCAACGGATTGGCTAAAAAACGGCGGTCTAAATTAAGAAAGAAATACTCATCATAGCCGATAAAGGCGGTGTTGGCATCCGCGCAAGCCGCGCCCAATTTTTTGGCCGCTGAACAAGCGACCGCGTAAGTAATTCGATTCTTCAGTAAACCCTCATTTTCCCCTTCCTTAACCAAAATTTCATTATCATGGCCGGCAATAGAAAAATCATCGCCATGGCCGTTCAATAAAACTAAAGAAGGGTCAACTTTTTTCACGCGACCCTCAAATGCTTTTTTATTGGCGGAATCCTTACGCAGATCAATAACGTTATTGCCTTTACTTTCAGCCTTGTCAATAATTTTCTTATTCCAATGCGATAAATATCTGGTTAAAGGATCATGCTCCGGCCGAGTAATTAGAATACTAGGCATTCTCGTGATATAGTTCATTAATTATGCCGCGCTTTAAGGCTCTTAGCCATTCCATTTCAACCCGCTCAATAGTTCTGCCGATTTTATCGCCGCGGTTCACGTGTTCAATCAATTCATCCCGGCTGAAAGTCCCTTCATTGCCGATGCACTTAATCGTATCCGGTGAAATTACTTTCAAACGCGCGACGACCAGTTTCCTGATCTCCTCGTCGTTGGAAAAATTAATTTTTTCTTTTTTGTCATTTTTTGGCATATTTAAATTAGTTCTAATTTTTGCAATTTTTTCAAAATAATCTCGCTTTGCTTGGTATTATTATCAACCTCAAAAAATGCCACATCCCAGGTGATCGGCTTGCCGTCTTCTAAAACCGCAATAATCTCGCCCCTCACGCCAAGAGGTAAATTGGCGTATATTTTAAGAAATTTTTCTCTATTGCCCAAGTCCATATTTTATATCTAAATTATAACAAATAATTCCGTTTTTAACAACATTTAGCCATAAATTTCAGTTGGTGACATTTTGTCACGACCAACAACCCCCGCGCGCGTCAAAAGCGCGGCGTTTAAGCTGACCTCGTCCTTGGGCGCGTCTTTTAGGGTTTTGGTGAAGAGTTTGGATTGGAGCATGGTTAGCGAGTTAAGTAAATTAAGTAAATTAAGCGAGTTAAGCTGTGATTGCCATTTTCAGTTGTACGATTTTTTCGGACATCTCAAATAGGAATATTTTTTGCCTAAAATTAGCTTAATATTTTAAAATATTGACAATTAATTATAAATAACTTATACTACTTATGTCTTTTGGTTCTGCTATAGAACTGAAAGGGTATTACATCCAAGGGCCACCCTCCACGCGGAGGGTGGTTTTTTAGTCCTCATAAAATTTTTATTAAATCAGCAAAAACTTTCGGATGATATTTTTCCCAATCATCCTGCTTAACATAAAGCATTTTATAACTGATCCTTTTCTGCCTGTCGTTAGCATCTTCGCACCATTGTTTTAAACGCTCAATTTTTAAGGGATCATCAAGGTCTTCTCTACCTTTTGTTTCAATAATATAAACGGTTTTATTGTCTATTTTAACAAAAAAGTCAGGATAATAATAAGCAATTGAACCATCGGCATTTTTGTAATCAATCTTAAAATGAATTTCATAGTAGTTTTTGGCGTAAGAGATAACATCGTCGCATTTTTCCAAAAAATCAGCAAATTCCAGCTCAAAATTGCTATCCCCGACTATCTTATTAAAAACGCTTTTGCGCGGAATTAAATAAGAGCGGTCATTGACGACAAACGGCCGGCTATCCGAAACCTTAATATAATTTTTAATCTCGGTATCCCCTTTATCTTCTATGGTCAACTGATTAATTTCTTTTTTAAATGTTTCCCGAATAGTTTTAATTACCTCAAGCTCGGAAAGATTGCGCAAAATATTCAAGTCGGAAAAATCCACCGGCTTTTTAAATAAATATTTCTGAATATAATCCTTCATTTGGCCAAATAATATATCATAGCAGCCAAACATCCTTAAATCCCTCATTACCGTCTGGGCAAAAAAACCAACGACTGACTGATGACTAGGCTCAACACTGGTGTCCAACACTGTTGTATGATGAATATTATCATCTATCACATCCTTAAAAACAATCTCTTTCTTTTCTTTGTCGCTAAATTCCCTTATTTCCAACTGCGGCCGGGGAAACTTAGCCACGTCTAATTTTGCCAGATGAATATATTCTCGCTGAATGCGCGGGGTAAGAATTGGCAATTCTATATCCAAATTTTCTATGTCTTTTTTGGTATTAGCCTGGTCAATTTCAATTATAAGCGGGGCAATCGGCTTGCTGGTGGCATCCATGGCTTTTCTGTCCAAAATTACGCCCTCGCTCTTGATTGATTCCACAAAATCCATAAAAGCGGGGGTACCAACCACGCTGACATATTCTTCAATATCATCCCGCCCGAAAAACATCCGGCGCAAGCCGCGACCCAAGGTTTGTTCAGGTAAAATATTGGCTTTAGAAGAATAGGCGCGCAAGCCCACGATAGTCGTAACATTTCTTACGTCCCAGCCTTCTTTGAGCATTAAAACGGAAACAATAACTTTAAAGGGGCTTTCCGAGCTATCTATGGCATTAGCCTGATCTCGCAGTTTAATTAACTCCTTTTCGTCTTTGCCTTTTACTGTTTCTGAAATTTCGCCGCTTTTATTGGTATGAATAGTCAAAATAGCGCCCTTAAATTCGCGATAATTTTTTTCCAAATATTCGGCCACATCATCGCAATTTTTGGTATCATCCGTCATGATAAATAGTATTGATTTTTTGCCAGTGGGTGCCAGCGTCTTATACGTCTTACGCCATTCCTCAATGCCCAATTTGATATAATCCTCGTATCTTTCTGAATATAAAGCGCTTTGGTTTTCTTTTAGTTTTACTCGGCTCGCCTGATCGGGCAAAACTGGATTCTTTACCACCCTTTGCTTAATGGCTTCCACTAAAGGATAGTCGGAAATCGTCTGAACGAAAATCGCGCCATTATTATGCTTGGGCGTGGCGGTAACGTCAATCTGCAAAGCCAAAGCGCCACCCTTTAATTTCAGCCGATTATGGATATCCTGAATTGATTTGAACCAGGCCAGCCGGTCGTCATGAATATGATGCGCTTCGTCGTTAATGACAATAAGTTCATCAACATCCCTTATGATTTCACCTAAATCAATTTTTGATTCATTGGTTTTTCCTACAGGCTTTGGACCCAAAAAGTAATCTGCTGTATTCTCATCTTCAAAGCTTGATTCTTTAATATCGCCTTCATAAACTCGATGGATATTTGTTAAAAATATATTGCCAGTTTTTAAAATGGCGCCGACTTCATCCTGCAAATGCAGGGTTATTTGAAAATCATCCTGCCAATTCTGTCCCTGGTAGCCGTTATCAGGCAAAATCGGATCTTCATAAAAAATCTTTAAGCCGTTAAAATCTGTTTTTATTCTTTCCAAAACAATAATGTTCGGAGTAATCAGTAAAAAATTCTTGGCTAATTTAGAATCGGGTTCGTATAGCTTATGAAAATAGGCCCAGGCTAAAATCAAGCTCATGACTTTCGTCTTACCGCTGCCGGTCGCCATTTTAATGACAAACCTTAACCAGTCTTCGGGGAACATATTGGGGCTGACTCGGCCTAAAGTGTCGTATTTTAATAAATCGTATTTGCTTTCTACTTTAGCAACATCATAAAGCCAAACAACGGTTTCCACGGCCTCGCGCTGGGCAAAATAATACCTGAATTTCACGGCTATGCCTTTTTTATCAAAAATTGTATGTTCTTCTTTAAACCACCAATTAAGCAAAGCGATTGAAGTCGGGCTGGCCCCCTGGTAATTATCATCACGCCAAACCTTAACCTGCTTTCTTAAGTCAGTCACTAACGGCGGCAAAAGCTTTTCCGAGCCCTGCTCGCGCAAATCCTCGTCCGCGGGAAACCAGCGGACGCCAGGATCTAATATCTCATATGGATTGACGGGAAAATCTTTGTGTAAGGCCATATTTTAGCTAAATTTAGATATTTATAACCACTCATATGTATCTAGGTGATAAGTGATAAATGGTATTGGTATTGACAACCTATGTAGATATGCTATTATAATAGCAGAGTATCGAAAAAGGGCGTCGACCGTTAGGACGATGGCTCTTTTTCATTTGTGCAAAAAGGCAATCTTAATTTCATATCTTTGTCAACAAAAATATTAAAATCTCTATTTCTGAAACCATGAATAAATTCTTTGGCTCCAAGATTGTATTTAAAAAATTCAAGAAAAGCTTTTTTGTTTTTATCACCACCTGCTATAACATTTGCTGCAATTTTTAAATCATAACTAATTGCGCCTATAATTAAGTCTACCATTTGAAGTAAATCATTAGCTCTAGAATCAATTCGACAGACACCAGCAAGGGCCAATCGACCTATATTACTATTAATTCCTTTTTTTATATTAACTTCAAATCGCACATGATTGGGCACAGTTACATGATCTGCTAATAAAATTAATATCTCTTTCGGGGCTAAAACAGCCTCCTTTAATAAACGAAATGTAAGTCGTTCATAAGCAAGCCATGGATCAGATCCAAATTCTTTTTTAAAATATTCACCATCTTTATCTACAGAATACGAATAAAATTTAATGCTGCGCGTATCAAGAAAAGAAGTGAGCGCAAGCTTAGCAAAGTCAAGATTATTTTTTGATAACTTATTGAATTTTATCTCGTCATGAAAATTTTTCTTTTGCCTTTCATAAAAAAGTTTATTCATTAAATAATAAGGTTGACTCATTTTAATAATCCCTACAGTGAAAAATGGGTCTTTGATATTATTTAAACTGCCTGTCTCGTCCAAAAAACAAAATTTTGTCCAGATTTGATCATAGTCTGAAAGTTTTAAATCATTTGTAATTTTATCCTTGTTGAATTTAAAAAAATTCATATTTTTATATATTAACCTCTATTACCTTAGTCGTATCATTCCCGAAAATATCCACGACTTTAACCGCGATTTTGCGGCGGCCTTTGCCCACTTCCTTGGCGGCCGATATTAATTCCAATTTTCTGTCTTTTTTGGTGCGGAAAGACTGCCATTCATTTTCAAAGACATAGTCGCCAGTCCAAACTTCCTCAAAATCATCAATGCTTATCTGTTTTGGATCAGATAAATTGTCAATACTAGCCTGGCCTCCGTTTTTCTTTACTACTCTGATAATTTCTTTCTTGCTTTCAAAGTCAAAATCAACCGCCCAATAATCAACCCAGTCGGTCCATTTAGTCGTTAAATCTTCTCGCTCAATAATATCGGCATCTTTGTCTTTATGGATTTTTATCACCTTGCCATTTTCAATTATAATCTTCGTGCCGCCCGACTTTAGTTTTTCTTCTATTTCACCAGTATCGTCCTGATTGTAAAAAACACTGAAATCCAAAAGCTCAATGGCCACGGTATTTTTCTTAATTATCGGTTTGGCTTCTATATAAGCGACTTCATAAAATTTGACTTGGCCTTTTTCCACGGCTCGCTTATCAAATACTTCACGAGGAATAATCCGAAATTGTAAATCAATCCCTTGGGTTTTATAAGCCGAAAAATCTAAGCCCATTTCATAATCAAAACCTAAAATATCCGCTTTAGTAATCCCCTTTTGCTGACATTCTTCTATTATTCCATTAACCAAACCAGAGGACACCGGCGAATTAACCGGCCCGACGGCGACTAGCCGATCGCGCTTTTTACCGACAAAATTGTTAAACGAATTAACCGGCTCGGCTTTATAGGCGGCCAAAATTAACTTAACAAACTCGCGCTCTTTCCTTTCCTGTAATTTTCTTTTTTCTTCCGCCCGCAAATCATTATTAACCGCGGTAAAATATTCCCGCTCGTATTTGCCAACATTTAAAATTTCAAAAGCTCGGAAACCTTTGCCCTCTTTTTTTAATTCCCGCTGAACGCCAATCATTCTTTTTCTGGTGGTATGGATAGCAAATCTACCTAAATCAGAGCCAATCCATTTGCGGCCTAATTTTTCAGCTACTGCCAAGGTGGTACCTGAACCACAGAAAAAATCAGCCACTAAGTCACCTTCATTTGAAGAAGCTTTGATAATTCTTTCAATTAGTGCTTCTGGTTTTTGAGTTGGATATCCAATATTTTCAATTAAACTTTTTGTGGCTACGGCTATGTTCCAATAATCCTCAGGTATTTTTCCTAGCTCATTTAATTTAACGTCTGATGTAAAACTTGACCCCTTTAATCCTTCTTTATAATTAGCCAGCGTCTTTTCACTATAAGGGATTCTAACTTTATCTTCGTTAAAAATATAATTATCCCCCTTACTATAAAACAAAATTGTATCATGCTTTTTAGAAAACATTCTTGAACTTTTTCCTCCAGACGTGTAACACCATATAATTTCATTAATAAAATTATTATTACCAAAAACTTCATCTAATGCTAATCTTATATGACTATTCACGCGCCAATCACAATGCACGTAAATACTGCCATTCTCTGATAATAAATCATACATCAACTTTAATCGTTCATAAATCATGGCAATAAAACTATCCGCGCCCTTGCCCCAAGTATCGCGATAAGCGATTTCTTCAATGACTGAAGGCTTTTTGGTAAATTCCTCATCGCCGATCTTAATATCCAAAGAAAAATCTGCGCCGACGTCAAACGGTGGATCAATATAGATCAGTTTTAGACCGCCTTGGGCTTCAATTTCTTTTCTTAATGGGCCGTTTTTAAGTGACGATAAAATTAGTTTGTTATCACCCCAAATCAGCTTATTAGTCCAGCCCTGAATCTGCCGGCCGGATGTGTCAAAAAGCGAGCCCTGCATCTTGATTTCTTTTTCACTTCTCGGCTCGTCAATCTGCTCAATCGTCTGAAACGGCAGGACTATATTAGCGACTTCATTGGTTTTACCGTTCCAAACCAATTCAACCTCCCGATTTTCCTTGAATAACAAAAATCGGTATTTATCAGGCAAGGGTTTCCCGGCCTCTAAATACTTAATAATGTCGCGTTTTTCGTTGTCGGTTAATTGGGGCATATTTTTGCTATAGTTTTACTATCTCTATGCTATTATTCCTTGTTAAACAATTTTCCCCAAAATCCCTTCTTCTCTTCCGGATTTCCTAAGTCTGAACCGCCCGGGCCTTGTTTGGCATTGTCCATCGCGTTTTTTATCAGCCCGGACAGACGGTTCCCCTCTTCTTCCACCCGGCCTCCTTCGTATTCGCCATTATGCGCGTGGGCGCCGGCGTAAGAGGGTTTTTTTGGTCCAGATGGAGGTTGATTGACTGGCGGTTTCCTTTTTCGTTTATTTCTCGCTTTCTAACCAGGCTTTTAATAAGAATATCGTCTCGGTCCGCAGCTTTGCCCGGGCCCAGTCTTTTCGCGGTTCAGTCAGCATTTCTCCCAGACCATCAAGAATATGGCGATTATCCATTTTCTCCAAAAGTTCCACGCTTTTTACTAAAACTTCACGGAAAGGCATTTTGGCCCGGGCTTCAACTAATTTCCTGTTTATCGGCCAATTATTCTTGGCGAAAAAATAAACGTCATAAACATCGCGGCTCGTCTTGCCGATACGCTCACGCATCGCCATCAGCTTATTGGCGAACATGTCCTCCCTGACCATCACCAGCATTGAGATGCCGAGCAAAGTTTTTAATTCGTATTTAGAGCCGAAATCCCGGCGATTGATTTCAATCTTAATATTTTGGGATTTCAAATCATACGAGATAATCGTAATAAGATTAAACCTCTTGATTCTTGAGTCAATAATATTGCCGTAACTCGCGGCTATTTTCTGAATTTTCTCAAAAACTTCCCGCTCCTTGCTTTCATCCAGGAGATCAAGGTCAATATCAACTGAATTGCGGGTTAAGTCGTAAAACATAAGCGCCGCGGTGCCGCCCTTAAATCCCAGGCAGGGAGACAGCGAGGTGTCGGAAAAAATATCTTTCAAAATTTGCAATAAAATATTTTTATGTTTCGGGTAGTCTAACGTCATAGAGCTTTATTGTTATCCGATTTATTATCCCGGTAGTGCTTAAAATATTCCGCGACTTTTTTAGCCATTCTCTTATTGCGGTATATCGGCAAAATCTCAAAAACCTTGTCCCAGTCCAGGACGTCCAGGTGATCAAAATGATAATCCCGGCTGATATATATCCGGTCCAAAAAAGCCCTTTCCTTGGTCGCCATGGATACGTCGTTTGCGTGTTCAATGCCAATCGTATTGCTTAAGACATAATCTTTCATTCTTAAAAAAGATATTTTTTGGCCATCGGCTTTAATCTCCCGGGTAAGATAAGAAGCGACAAAGATATTTCCGTAATACTGAAAATTTACTCCCGCGCGGGTCAGCACCGTTTCAAAACTGACGTATGAAGGCGTATAGATTCGGGTAGCCAGCTCAAAACGATCATAGTTTTTGTCTTTGGCGTAAATACCGCGGCGAACTCTTATTAATTTTCCGTTTTTCACGTAATTGCTCAATCTTACTCTGACATTGGCTTCTCCTTGTTCGCCCCACAGCAAAGCAATGTCTTTGGTGGAAAAGACAGTTTTTGGAGATCTTAACAAAATCTCAATATATTGGCCTTTTGCAGGTTTATTGTCCATATATTCACTGGTAGTTATCTTAAAGCTTACTTCCAGTACAATTATATGTTATTTTGCAAGTAAAATCAAGGCGGCGTTTGAAAATTAATCTGTCTCAACGATTTTTTATATGATCTATAAAGCAAGCTAAGCGGGTTTAGCCTTGGCCAAACAACCGCCCCCAAAATCCCCTCTTCTCTTCCGGATTTCCTAAATCCTGTCCGCCCGGGCCTTGTTTGGCATTGTCCATCGCGTTTTTTATCAGCCCGGACAGGCGATTCCCCTCTTCTTCCACCCGCCCCCCTTCATATTCCCCATTATGCGCGTGGGCGCCGGCGTAAGAGGGTTTTTTTTGGTCCAGATGGAGACTGATGAATTGGCGGTTGTCGCGGTCGGTTTCAACATAGGCGTGAAACCGCGGATAAAAATCCCCGCCCCCGCCCAGGCGCTTGGTGTAGCTGGCAATGCCGGTGTTGGGGTCGTTAAATTCGCCGTAGCCGGCGCGGCGCATGAAGGTCCGGGGGTTGTCGGAGAAATCGAAGGGGAAAGGTATTTTCATAAGCGTAGTAGTAAGCAAGATAAGTTTTCAGCCCGCTTCGACCGCGAAGCGTGGCGAGCAAGATAAGCAAGATAAGGACTAAGCGAAATAAGTTTTTGGCAAGATAAGCAAGATAAGGACTAATGGGGAAGATTTTTCTTTTGAGATTGAATGAACCGATAAAGAAGTTTTCCGGTTTGACAGGCTAAATCTTCCGCCTTTTCAAATCTTTCCCGGTCCATAAATTTCAATTCAAAGCTCAATAACAATTGGTATTTCAATTCTTCCAATGAGCCCTCCGCGATGTTAAAAAAATTCAAGCTGTCTTTTAGGGATTTTCTCCTTAATCCTTCGACTACATTGGACGGAACGGAAACTGCCGCGCGCCTGATTTGATTCGCCAGACTGAATTTTTCACTAATGGGAAAACTGCCGGTAATTTCGTAGATTAGCTTGGTTAAAGCATGGGCTTTTTGCCAGACCAAAAGGTCTTTGAAAGTACTAAACGCCATAATTATTAAATGTTAATAATTAACTGGCGCCATGTTGATTGTATATAAAATTTATCTTATTTAGCCCTTATCTTGCTTATCTCGCTTATCTTGCTTATCTTGCTAAAACAGCCCGCCGACCTTCCCCCACCAGTTAATAAACCCGGAGGAAAGACGGAATAAATCGCGGAAGGTGACCAAAAGCAAAAGCAGCATCAAGAGGGCAAAGCCGATATTGTGAATCAAATTTTCCACCTGCTGATTAACGGGCTTTCGCCTAATGGCTTCAATTAATAAAAAGAAAACCCGGCCGCCGTCCAGAGCCGGAAACGGCAAAAAATTAATGACCGCGATAATAATAGACAAGACGGCCGTAAATTGCAAGAGGTAAAGCAGGCCCATTCTCGTGGCGTCGCCCACCAGCCCCGCGATGCCGATCGGGCCGTAGACTTCGCCGATCATCTGCTGGGAAACGATTAAATTTTTGATTATTGAATAAAAGCCGTAGATCACGCCGCCGGCCATTTTGAAAGTTTCAATAGTGCCGTAATATCCGGCCGCGTACCAGGGATAGGAAATAAAGCCGGTTTTAACCAGGGCCATGCCGATGCCGCCCGCTTTAGTTTCCGCCAAAATTATCGGGGTGGCGGTTTTCTCCAAAACCGCCTTATCCCGCTTGATTTTCAGATTAACCGGGATTCCCACTTTTTGATTGAAATATTGCCGCAGAGCCTCAATTTCAGTGAAATTTTGGCCATCTACCTCTAAAACGCTGTCGCCGGCCATGATTCCGGCCTGCGCCGCGGGCGTTTCGGGCAAGACTTCCATGATTCTTATTTGGATGTCACTGACTCTGGCCAGCTTGGGCAGGACCTGATCTTCAATCACCTG
>Ga0209541_10014295_pt1 | contig 11981 bp, 10 predicted proteins | sample RifCSPlowO2_01_FD_184027 | JGI IMG/M metagenome (GOLD analysis project Ga0209541, IMG submission 184027) | Groundwater microbial communities from Rifle, Colorado - Rifle CSP2_plank lowO2_0.1 (SPAdes) (version 2) | ecosystem: Environmental > Aquatic > Deep subsurface > Groundwater | place...
AACATTATCACGTTCGTTATCAATAACATCGGCTCCCGCCCAAAACCTTTGACAACCACCAATGACACTTCAATCCCGGCCATCCACAATTGATCTCGTCTCCCCAAAACAATCTCAAGCTCTTCCTTGTATCCTTCTTCATCAATTTTGACCTTATACTTCTGTGTGTATCGAATCCCTCTTAATATTTGCCGTATCTTTCTCTTGCGTCCTTTGCGGTCGATAAAATCCCGCATGTCCTTGATCCTGATCACATATCTTTGCTTTAATTCTTCAAATTCTTCGACGAGAATTGGCCGGTCCCCGCCCCGGTCGAACGTCCATATCCCTCGGCCTTGCGCATGCCTGTTCACTGTTCTAACAGCCGCGATAATCTGCTCATTTTCGCTCACGAAATCCTTCGCCTTCTGCGAATAACTCTCAGAGTACAACGGAATGATTTGCTCATCAGCCACATCCGCCCCAATCACTTCACACAACCAGTACCCATTCCTCACTTCTCCCGCTGACCCATCCCATACCTTTGCCAGATGGTCCATCTTCTTGGCATAGGGCTTATGGATGTCCGATCAATCGATCGCCAAAACAGTATCCTCTTTGACATGCCGGCTGCCTTCTTTGACCATCTGTTCATTCATCTTCTGCGTTAAATCTTTCGACATCATATGCCGCGACCATCGATCTTCTGTCTTGATAAGCTTTATCCCTTCTTGCAAGCTCCTCGCCACATTGGATAACTTCACATCCCGCGCCGCCTGTATCCCAAACAGCATCTGCGATATAAATTTCTTCTTCGGCTTGCTTAAGCCTTTGGTTAATCTTTTGGCAAAGGCCTGAATTTGATATTGAACTTTTTTCCCTTCTGGTGTACTATTTCTCATGGGATTCTCCTTCGTGTTTTGGGGAAACTCTTTCCCCTGTTTTTTCGCTAAAAAACAGTTTAACACAAAGGGAATCCCTTTTTATTTCATTTTTCCCATTACCTCTTCAATTTATTCGACTTGCGCTATTTTTCTCAGAAAAACTGGGGAAACTCCACAGCGGCTGCCCGGTTGTCCGCCAATTGTTCAACAACATGCTACTCTTTGCCTAAAGTAGTGAGGACCTTCTCAGATTCTTTGAATTTTTTCCGGAGCATCACTGCGACAGGGCGCAAAACATGAAAAATATCCTGGTCCGCGATTTTGTAGTAGACGGTCGTCTTTTCTTGCCGGGAAGACAGGATCCCCGCGGTGCGCAAAGCGAGGAGATGACGGGAGATACTCGACTGCCCGATCTTTAATTTGGCGACCAGGTATCCCACGCTTTTCTCGCCAGCTTTAAGTTCTTCGATCAATCTCAGGCGTATGGGATGCCCCAGGACCTTCAAAAAATCCGCCTTGATTTTATAAACCATATCGTGCACAGGGTTATGCCTCTCTCCGGCAGACCACCATGGCTTTTCGTTCTCTGGCCGCGTTATAGGCCTTCACCGCCTCTGTGACGTTGAGCAAACGCGCCTCAATGCCGTATTCCCGGAGAAACTTCTTCCCTTCCGAAGTGATCCGCGGCCGGCGGCGCGCGGAGCCGACGATCAAGACTTTTGGTCCTTTTTTGCACAGCTGTTTTAACACGCTCATTCCCAGCCATGAGGAAAGCCCTCCCTCAGCCAAAGCGGCGGACCCGTTAAGTTTCTTCATCTTCCCATCGGCGCGGATATAAATATTTTTCCTGACCAATTTGTCGCTGACCCAAACATTGCCGCTTTTGTCCGCGCGCACCTTCGGGTAATAATCCGCGCCGGCGGATATCTTTTCCCCGAGGACCTGTTTTAACAAAACCACCGCGCCCAGAATAACGGCATCATCCCCCAGAAAGGACCGTTCGACGCGGCAATCGTCGATGCCTTTGAAAAACGGGTCCGCCGCGGATATCTTGCGAATCCGGGGCAGCATATAATCCCCGCAGGCCTCCATAACGCCGCCGCCCAAGATGATCATATCGGGATTTAGAATGTGCCTTAAGGAAACGCAGGCCTGCCCCAAAACACGGCACACCTCATTGATGATCCTCATCGTCAGCGGGTCTTTTCTCCACAGGGCCTCGGCGAGAACGCTGCTTTTGACGGCAACGAGTTTTCCTCCCTGCAGCTTCGTGATGATGGTCGGTACTTTCTTCGCGACGGCCTCTTTGATCGCGCGCTCGATCGCCCGCCGGCTGGCCAGGGCCTCCACGGTTCCATAGAGCCCCGCACTCTTGCGCGGGCTGTGCATATCAAGGACCATATGCCCGATCTCGCCGGCAGCCCCCTGGGAGCCGGTAATGAGTTTTCCATCGATAATAATCGCCCCACCGACACCCGTGCCGGGGAATAACCCGATAATATTCTCGACACCTTTCCCAACGCCAAACCACTTCTCGCCCAGCGTACCCAGGTTCACGTCATTGCCCAGGACGACCCTGGTTTTAAAAGATTTTTCCAGTTGGGCGGCCAGAGGGTATCCCGACAACCCCACGTTGGGCGTGATGAGGATGTCCCGGTGGTCCGGCCTGACGATCCCCGGCACGCCCAGACCAATCCCGCGTATCCGCGCGCGGTTAATCTTTTGGTCTTTCAACAACTCCTGGATCAACCCTTTTACCAAACGGAATATCCGCGGGCCCGACCCTCCCTCGGGCGTCGGGGATTTCCTGACCGCGAACAATTTCCCCGCCTGGTCCACCAGCCCGACGGCGATCTTGGTCCCGCCGATATCTATCCCGACGTACACTCTATTTTTTGTTTTCTTTTTCATTTCTATTTATTCTCATCAATGGGCATAGACATATTCCATCAGATCTTCAAAAAAATTCTTCTCACGTGCCCCCGCCCAGTTCTGGACGAAACTGTTGTAGGTCTTTCGGCGCAGGTCAAAACAACGGCGCTTGACCTTGTCCAAAACAGCCTCCTCGTGCCGGCTTCTGGAGTTAACGCGCGCGTATTGCGCGGGGTGCTCTGTCCATACGTCGTAATCATGGATGTCGCCCAGCTGCCGGTGGAACGACACGACGCGCTCGATGAACAAAGGCAGCCGCGGGCCGTAAAGGAGCGTGAACCCTTCGAGGGTATAGCGCAGATGCTTGGCGGCGATCCTCATCTGATGCAGTTCCCGGACCCGGCGCGGCTGGTAAACAAAAGGCTCAAATACCATCAACTCTTTGACCCGGCGTAACAGCTTTTTCCTCGCGACCTTATAAATCTTTCGGGGATCGTTGTCCTTTTTTCCAACAGGCGGGTGACGCAGGCTCCGGGTGATGTCTCCGAGCGTATTCCGCTGGCTGAAATCATCCAGAGCGCGGATGATCCGCAGTTGTAGTTTCTTGCGCTTTTTCTTAAGCGCGACAATAAAGGAAACAAGTACCCGGCGCTCGGGAATACCTTTTGTTTTTCTGGCGTATAGGTTAAGAAAATGTATATAAACATCCAGGTCGCGCGCCGGTGATGACGCCTCCACCGCACGACGGATGCTTTTATCCCATTGTTTCGATTGCTGTGCGGTAAAAAGGTTCTTGTGGATGGAGAGGGCGTTGCACAGCCGGCGCGCGTTGACGCGAATCTGGTGCAGGTGCCCGGCCGCTGCCCGCGGAGTTCCTTTCCCGAAAACGCCGCCACGCAAGCTCTGGTAATGGCGCTGGATATTTTTCAGGTAGATTTCGATGTCTTTTTTCGCGTAACCGAGGTAATGCATCCTAGTCCTTCGACAACTTAGTTTTTTCAGCAGGTAGCTCAAGACTAGTGATGAGCCCCGCGGCATTCTTGCAGAATGCAAGAGGCGGGGTCGAACCACTAGCCCCCGTGGCGCTTGATCAAATACTCCTGGCAATTGAACGGCTCGTCCTTGGCCTTGATCTTTTTGTAGGCCCTCTCTTGCGTCAATTCCCAGGATTTGGCATTGTCTTTCCAGTGCAATTCCAGGATCTCCTTCAAATGCGATTTGATTTCCTCCTTGTGGATCTCAAAAAGCAGTTCGATGCGCCGGTCGAAATTGCGTTTCATCCAGTCCGCCGAGGAAAGAAAAACGCGCGGGCTGGCGTTGTTATTAAAGGTAAAAATCCGCGTATGCTCCAGGAACCGGCCCACGATGCTTTTGACATGGATGTTCTCGCTTAGGTCCTTGACGCCGGGGACAAGGCAGCAAATACCGCGCACGATGAGGCGCACCTTGACCCCCGCGCTGGAGGCCTCATACAATTTCTCGATGACGCGGGGATCTTCCAGGGAATTCATCTTGGCGATGATGAGACCGTTCTTGTTCTTTTTATGGAACCGGATCTCCTTGTCGATGAGCGCGATGATGTATTCGCGCAGGTCCTTGGGCGCGCTGACGATCCGCTTCCAGGCCGGCGGCAGGGAATAGCCGGTAATAACGTTGAACATATCCGAGATATCCTTGGCGAAATCATCGTTATTGGTAAAATAGCCGATGTCGCTGTAGACCCGCGCCGTATATTCGTTGTAATTGCCCGTCGACAAATGAACGTAGCGCTGGATGGCCCCTTCTTCCTCGCGGACGATGAGCGTCATTTTGGCATGCACCTTCAATCCCGGGATGCCGTAGATCACGTGGCAGCCGGCCGTTTCGAGCTCCCTGGCCCATTTAATATTATTTTCCTCATCGAACCGCGCCTTGATCTCCAGCAATATCGTGACCTGCTTTTTATTGGCGGCCGCTTCTTTCAAAGCGCTGATGATGGCGGAATCCTTGCTGGTGCGATAAAGGGTCATCTTGATCGCCAGCACCTTTTCGTCCCGGGCGGCCGCGCGCACCAGCTCGACCGTCGGCTCGAAGGATTCATACGGCACGTGGATAATAAAATCCCCGCTTTTGATTTTGTCGAAAATATTATCGAATTCGAGTTTGCGCGGGACATAGCCGCGGTAGCACAACTCCGGCTTGTCGACTTTGCGGATCATCTCAAAAAGACAGGTCAGGTCCAGGTGACCGCCGATGCGCACCGTTTCTTCCTTGGCGAAGTTAAGGCCCTGGCAGAGCATATCGAGGAGTTCCTCACCGCATTTTTCACCGACCTCCAGGTACACGAGCTTGGCCAGCGTCCTTTTTTTTACTTCGCTCTCGATCAATTTCAGCAGATCCGGCGTAAAATCCTCTTCCGCGCTCAATTCGCTGTCCCGGATCACGCGGAACAGAGAAAATCCGTTGATCTTGTACCCCTTAAAAAAAACATGTACGTTTTCCCGGATGATGTCTTCGATCAGGACAAAAATGTATTCGTTTTTCCTGGAAGGAATCCGTACGACGCGGGGAATATTCTTAGGGATCGGAATGACGGCCAGAAAGCTGTTGGCTTTGCGTTTGATATGAACGGCGAAGGCCATGGTCCGCGACGGTAATACGGGAAAAGGGTGCCCCGGGTCCACGCCCAGCGGCGTCATGACCGGATAAAGGCTGGTTTCAAAATATTCCTGGATGAACCGTTTCTGTTCTTTGCGCAGATCGGAAACGTTTTCAACGCGGATATTCTGCCGGGCCAGTTCGTTGGCGCAGATCCCGCGGTAGATCTCATACAACTGTTTGATCAATTCCCGGGCCTGTTTGCCGATCTGTTCCAGGAGTTCCTGGGGATAATAGCCTAAATGGTCCGGCTTGTTGATGTCCGAATTTTTTAAATTCAGCAAAGCCGCCACGCGCACCATATAAAATTCATCCAGATTATTGACAAAAATGGCGAGAAACCTCAAACGTTCCAGCAGGGGGTTATCATGGTCAAGGGCCTCGTTCAAGACCCTCTGGTTGAACATCAGCCAGCTGATATCCCGCGGGATAAATTTTTCTTTTTCCGGGAATTCTTTTTTCATCGGTTCATGCCGGCTGCTTTTTGACCAGCAAATTGAGCTGGCTGCCGGAGATCTCCTCAAAGAGCTGCTTGCGGTCCTTGAAAGAGATCTTCTCGAGGGCGAAATTATCGTTTGAATAAACGACCAGCGTCAATCCGCCGCCTGGATTCGCCTGGATTTCCAGCTTCTTCACCTTCTGCTTGTGCGCGCTGTCGAGCGCGTTAGCGACCCGCAGGATCGAGGCCAGTTTCTGGACCAGGAGCTGCTCGTTTAACGGCAGACCGCCGTAAAAATAGTGCGTCTTTTGCGGGTGGGCCTTGCGGTGATAACGCGCGATACAGGCGATGCATTTAATCTCCTGCGGGGAGAGCCGGAAAAAGCTCAAGGAGTTAATAATATACTCCGTGTGCTTGTGGTGGGAACGGTTGTTGATGAACATGCCGATATTATGCAGATACGCCGCCAGCAAAAGATACAAAAGGTCGTTGTCCTGGAGTCCTAAAACGCCTTTCATCTGATTGAACAATTGTTCGGCCAGGCTGGCGACCTGCCTGGCGTGTTTGAGGTCCGACCCGTACAAAGAACAGATAAATTTGGCCACGGAAACCAGCTGGTTGGTCTTGTTATATTTTTCCGCCAGATCGAACCCGAAGATCGTGTTGGCCAACAGCGCTTCGGACAAAGACGTCTCCAGCAGAAAAATGGAGCGTTTCTTGATCAGTTTGAACAGTTTGTTGACGACCAGAGCGTAACAATCAATCGTGTCGGCGATATCGGGCGGAACATTATTTTTCCCGGCAAGTTCATCAGGGCCGCTGCGCATCACGCGGGCCAGTAACTTTCTGGATTCCCGGAATTGCAGCGGAAAGAATTCCTCCTCGCGTTTGAGGTTGGGCAAAATTTGCGGCAGTGCCGCGGAATAGCTTTCGTCAATGAGCAGGATGTCATCGAGCTTGATGGCGGGGATGCTTCTTTTGAGGTTGGTAACCTCGTTCTCGACATACTCCTCCAGCGCCTCGTAGACTTCCCTTTGGCTCCCTTCCACCATGTTCTTGAACTGTTTGAGGCGCAGCGTCCCGATGGGGATCCCGAAATTAAAGAGCGTAAAGCCTTTTTCCAGGATGGATATATCCAGGCTCCCGGCGCCGATCTCGGCGATCAGCAGGTTCTTTTCGTTGATGGGATATTTTTTCTTGAGTTTATAAGACAGGAAGGCGTCGATGAAATAAACGACGTCACCGACATTCAGGACCTCGATCTTGAAGCCCGTTTTGCGCTCAACCGTGTCCAGGAAGATGTCCCGGTTCTCGGCTTCGCGCACCGCGGTTGTTGCGATCACTTTCGTTTCCGTGACCTCGTACTGCTTGATCAGCGTTTTATACTTTTCCAGGACATGGATGATCTCGTTGAAGATCTCCTGGGAAATTCGTCCCTTATAAAAGGTGTTCTGGCCGATGGCGACCACATTTTTCAGGGATTCCAGGATCTTGATGTCATCCCCGGCTTTTTCCCCGATGACCAGTTTGGTGGAATTGGACCCGATGTCGATAACCGCGGCACGCATTGACGCACTCCTTTGGAAGGGATCATCAGATATATATAGTAGTATAAAGTGAGCTATTTGTGAAGGGTCTGTGAACTTCCGGTGAATTTTGGTTAAAGCAGGTTACCGATGAACAAATCTTCCAGAATGCCCTGAATCAGACACTGACTTTAATTTCCTTTGACCGTCCGAATATCCAGCTTGGCTATGCCCAGCCCGTTCAGCAGGTCCAGCGCGTCGATGACCCGCTGAAAATAGGTCGCTTTGTCGACGCTGATGACAACGGTTTCCTCGGGATTTTCTTTATGCAAAACAGCCACCTTCTGCTCCAGCTCTTTCATCGTAACAATCTCATCGTTAAGATAAATGATCCCTTCATTGGAAATGACGATATCGATGGTTTCCATCCCCGACATGCTGCTGGCGCGGGTGGATTGGGGAAGGTTGATCCTTATCGAAGGCGTCAGGATATGGCTGACCGTCACGATAAAAATAATGAGCAACACCAGGCTGACATCGACCAAGGGGATGACGTTGATCTGCGCGAGGATCTCGTCTTCTTCACTTGCCCTGTGCCGCAAAGACATGAGCGCCTCTTTCTTCTTTTCTGGGAAAAGAAATGAGCAGGAACTGGGCAAAATTTTCGGAGGATATAACGATCTTCTTGATTGCCCGGACAAAATAATTGTACGCCGCGGCGGCCGGTATGGCGATGAATAATCCCAGCGCGGTCGCCACCAGCGCCTCAGAGATCCCGGCCATGACCATGTTCTCGCCCTGTTTGCTCAAGGAAAGTCCGTGAAAAGCGTTGATGATCCCCAGGACGGTGCCCAAGAGCCCGAGGAACGGGGCGATGCTGACAACGGTCCCTAAAAATGCCGTGCGGCTTTCCAGCCGCAGCTTTTCTTGCGACAAAACAACCGATAAATAATCTTCGACAGCATCTCCATTTTTAAGGGCGTAACTTATGATCCGACGGCCCACGTCGGCCGAAGAAGAATGGTCTTTTTCCAACAATGCGATAAGTTCTTCCCATTTCCCATCGTGCAAAAATTTTTCCATTTTCCTAGTCAGCGCGTCCATATTCCCTTGTTTTTTCTTAAGAAAATAGAACCTCTCGCCAATGATCGCCCAGGAAAGCACGGAAAGCAGGACCAAAAGATAAAGGATCCATTCCGTTCCCAGCAAGGATATCGATAATAATTTTTGAGTTATCATGAACCTGCGGCCTTTCCTTATTTATCGCCTGCGGTATCCACCGCCGCCGCGGCGGGAAAATCTTTTGTTGGTCCAGGAACCGCCGCGCGCGCGGACCTGCGAAAATTGCGCCGCGGGCACCTCCGGATGGCTGGAGATCGGCAAGGACACCTTGATAAGCCGCTCAATATTGGCCACATCCTCTTTTTGGTCCGAGGTGGCAAAAGAGATCGCGTGCCCGGGACATCCGGCGCGGCCGGTGCGCCCGATACGGTGCACGTAATTCTCGACATCATCCGGAAGGTCGTAATTGATGACCAGCTCGATGCCTTTGACGTCGATGCCGCGGGCGGCGATGTCAGTGGCAACGAGCACGCGGTATTTTCCTCTCTTGAAACCTTCCAGCGCTTCGCGCCGCTGGGATAACGAACGGTCGGAATGGATCTCCGCGGCCCGCTGCCCCTGCTGGCGCAGCGCGGCGGAAATCTTGCGCGCGCCCATCTTGGTCCGGCAGAACAACAAAACCGACCCGCGGAATTGCGCGAGCAATTTTCCCAGGAGGACCCTTTTCATGTCATTCTGGATGATGAATAATTCATGCGTGACCTGCGCGGGTGTCGCGCCGGAGCGGGCGATCTCAACAGAGACCGGCAGGCGCATGTGGCTTCGCACGACGGAGAGGATGGTCGCGGGCATTGTCGCCGAAAAAAGCAGGGTCTGGCGTTCTTTCGGCACGGCCCTAAGAATCGTTTCGATCTGGTCGGAGAAACCCATGTCGAACATCCGGTCGGCTTCATCCAGGATAAGGATGCGGATATCGTTAAGATGTACCTTGCGCTGTTCCATCAGATCGATCAACCGGCCCGGGGTGGCAATCAAAACCCGCGGATGCTGGGTGAGCGCCCTTAATTGGTTTTTGACGGGATCGCCGCCGATCAGCACGGCCGTTTTGATCCCGAACGGCCGGCCGATCTTGAAAAAACTTTCCTCCACCTGGATGGCGAGTTCGCGCGTGGGGACAACGACCAGCGCGCGGTCTTTGGTTTGCGCCAGCTTCTGGATGGTGGGGATCGCGAAGGCCATGGTCTTGCCGGTCCCGGTCTGGGCGATGCCCATCACATCCTTGCCTTCCAGCGCCAAGGGGATCGCCTGGTGCTGGATGGGTGTGGCGTACTTGAATTTTAAACTATTGATGATCTCGATGATCTTGGGCGCGATCCCCAGCCCGTAAAAACTATACCCCGCGTGTTCCACAAAAAACTCCCTTCTAAATGATGGATGTTCAAATAAATACTTTATTGAGAATAAGCGTACCGGAGCCCATTGTCAATGAGGATTTGTTCCCGGGCCATTCCACGCAAATCCCCGAAAGGATACGTTTGCGCTTGACGCGCCGGGCTGGCCAAGCGTTCCTCCCTGGAGCCAACGCAATTTTCCTTTCAGGATCCATGGGGACAGATCATAATCACGCTTGTCCTGCACGATATCCCATCCCGTTTTGTTCTCACCTAAAGAAAAACGGTACTCTTTCCGGGCCCATCCCTGGGTCATGGCGCGCGGGCCAGGCGGCTCGGTCGCGAAATACGCGACCGGATACGCGCTATAACCGCACGGCAGGGGGATACACGACCGCGGTCATGCCGTTGGCGGTCGGCGCGGGCAGGATATCGGCTTTTTGCCGCATTCATCCACGGCTTAAAAAGCCGTGGTATTCTGCGAAGGCGGATAAAAATTTCTGAAAACCGGATTGTGGGGGATTTTTTCTCAGCATAATTCTGAAAATATTCTTATTGCTGGTATTTCACCGAACAACCGTACGATTTCGTCGAAGGAACGCTCACCGGCTTGCCCGCCATCGCTTCCTCGAGCGCGGCGCTCACATAATTCCTGGCCTTGGCGACATCGTCCGGGTTTGTGCTGCGGATATCATCAATGGCCCCCTGGTAAATCAAAACACCGTCCGGATCGATGATGAACATATGCGGCGTTGTCTGCGCGCCATACAATTTTCCAACCGCTCCATCCTGGTCAAGCAGGATCGCCGTCGGCGAAGCCTTTTTTTCAGCGCTAAGACGGTTCACGTCCGCGGCTTCGTAATACCCTTGTTGCTCCGGTGCCGAGGAAATGATCGAAAGCCAGCTGACGCCTTTGCCCATGTAAGTTTTTTGCAGACTCTGCATGTTGCCGCTGCTGTAATGCTTGTTGACAAACGGGCAGTCGTAATTGATCCATTCCAAAACAACATACTTACCCTTGAACCGCGCAAGCGAAACATCCCTGCCGTTACTGTCTTTAAGCGTGAACTCCGGCGCGGCCTTCCCGTTCGCGGCCTGCGCGAATGCGGCCTGCGCGAATGCGCCTGTAAAGATGCCGACCGTCAGTCCGACGCTTAAGAATAAAGCGATTAATAGTTTTGACATGTTGGTACTCCTCTCGATTTCGTATTTCGTCGCTCGTATCCCGTATCTCGTATTCTGGGCTTCACGAGATACGAACGACGAGATACGTTATTCCACTGTTTCCAACGCCTCCAGCACCGTCGCCGGCGTGATGATTTCCGGCAAAATTTTTATGTTCCGGTGATTCTCCCCGGAATAGATCACGTAAACGGGAATACTGTTCTTTCCCAGCACAGCGAGAGCCTGAGTAATACGCGCGTCGAAACGCGTCCAATCCGCCTTGACCGCTATCACGCCAAGCTCCCGGAATTTATCCACGACTTCCTTTTTATCCAGGACCACGCGTTCGTTGACCTGGCAATTGATGCACCATTTCGCCGTGAAATCGAGAAAAACGGTTTTACCCTCCCGCGCCAGTTTGCTCATCAGTTCCGGCGAGTAATCCAGCCAGGCAATCGCGGTTTCATCCCTCTGGATCTGTTTAACCAGCGGCCGGGTATCGACCAGATAACTCAAAACCCAGACAATCCAAAAAATCGTCGCGATCAATAAAAGCGCCAGAAATCTCTTGAACATTTTCATCCACGGGCCCGGCCGGGGAACGAATTTCAAAGCTTGCGGGAACGCGGAAAGGATCATAAAAGGAAACGCCAGTCCCAATCCCAGAAACGTAAAGATCAAAAGATTGACGAACGCGCCCTGGGTCAAGGCAAAACCGATGGCCGTGCCCATCAATGGCGCCGTGCACGGTGTCGCCAGCACGACCGCCAGAACACCGGAGAAAAACGCCTTCGAATGACCGTAACGCTGGTTGGTATACGCCGCGGCCCGCGGAAAGAACATGTTGATCTCGAAGAAGCCCCATAAATTCAACGCGAACACCAGCAGGATCAAACACATCGCGATCAAAAATGCCGGCGACTGGAACTGAAATCCCCAGCCGATCTGCCGGCCCAGACCTTTAAGCGCGATCAAAAGCCCGGCCAAAAGCCAAAATGAGACCAAGACCCCCAGCGTGAAGACCGCG
>Ga0209541_10014296_pt1 | contig 11980 bp, 9 predicted proteins | sample RifCSPlowO2_01_FD_184027 | JGI IMG/M metagenome (GOLD analysis project Ga0209541, IMG submission 184027) | Groundwater microbial communities from Rifle, Colorado - Rifle CSP2_plank lowO2_0.1 (SPAdes) (version 2) | ecosystem: Environmental > Aquatic > Deep subsurface > Groundwater | place: Rifle...
TCCTGCTTCATAATAAAGAAAAAGAAAAAGAAAGTTTAAAAATTTATTGAATTAACTCTTCAATTACAGCCCTGAACTCTGCATCTTCAGAAGCTAAGTCCTGCTTAGCTTCATAGCCATTTCCAATCCTTAAATATTTGCATCCAAATACAAATGTTGGTATCCCACCATCTGGATTGTATTTGCTGAATATATTTTTTTCAGATTCAGGAACTTCTTTTTCAGCTTCTTCTGTTAATGTGTTGTCATTTATATCTAATTCCCAGTGATAAGCAACTATCTTTCCTTCATCAACATATTCTTTAACAGTATTATCAAATGTTTCTTTAATCCATTCACAATGTGGACACCATGTTGTAGAAAATAGCCTTATTAATGGCTTTCCATCTTCTTTGCATATATCATCTTCTGTTTCTTCAAATGTCTTGATATCTGCATTAATCTCTTTTTCCACTAATCCTGTTGCAGCAGGAATCTCGTTCTCATTTTCTTTTTTCTCTTCCATAGAATAAATCTTTATATCTGCTTTATTTCTTAGTTCTTTTATATAATCATTAACAGCATCTTGTAATTCAGACAAAACTAGGCTTCTTTCTTCGCTGTCCAGCTCTGACATTTTTTTTTTTTCTTCGCCTTTCTTATCTTCTAATTTTATTATATGGTAACCAAATCCTGTTTTAACTGGCTCTGAAATTTCCCCAATTCTCAAAGCAAAAACAGCATCCTCAAACTCCTTGATCATAACTCCTTTTTCAAACCAACCTAACTCGCCATTATTTGATATTACAGAAGTATCTTTTGATTTTTCTGCTGCTAATTCATTAAAATCCCTTGTTTCCAGTTCTTTTAAAATATCATTAGCTTCAGATTCATTATCTAACAAAATATGAGATGCCTTAACCCTTTCAGGCAATATTGCATCTTTCTCTTTTAAGACTGTTTCATTTAACAATCTGTTAATAATCAAACTTTCTTTATAACTTTTTTTGCTCTCTTCTTTTAGTTCCTCTAATGTTGTTCCCTGCAATTCAAGCTGTTTATTTAGTTCTTCTTCTGTAAATATCGCTTTAACCTGATTTAGCCATTCATCTACAAAATCATTAATCTCTTTATCGCTAACCTCATTATTTTTTTTTTTTTTTGATTCCTGCAGCAATAGCATTTTATCTATTGTTTGGTCTAAAACAGATTCCCTGTCAGCAGTTGGATATTGCTCTATAGTGCTTGAATATATCTTATTGAATTCATCTGATGTCAGTTCTTCTCCGTTAACTACAGCAACAACATTCCCTGTTATTGCATTAGAAAACCATGTTTTAATAACATCTGCATTGACATATACCAATCCGCTTAATATTAATAAAAGGATTATTGTATATATCCATGATTTTTTTTTATTCCTTCTTTTTGAAATATTTTTTTTAATGTTTTTAATATTAATCCTAATCTTTTCTTCATCTTTTTCTTCTTTTATATCTTTTTTTTTTTTTCCTTCTTTTATACTTTCTGTTTTTTTTATTTTTTTTTCATCTTCCATTTTTTTTATATTATCTTTTTTGATTTCTTTAAATTCAGAATCTTTTTCTTTGACTTGTTCCCCGTCTACTTCCTTATACATGTAAAGATCTAATTCTTCATCAAAGTCATCTTTTATCTTATCCATGTACCACCACCATTTTGAAATAGTTAACAGGAATTTAGCTTGATTAATAAAGTTTACTATTAAACTATAATCAAAAACTTTATATCTTATTTATTTATTAATAGCTATTATGTATGAAATAATAATTGGGAGGACAGCAAGGGATAAAGAAAAATTTGGCAGAAAAGGAACAATCTTAATAGGCAAGCAATATGTAAAGATGGGCCAGACTACTTCTTTAAGCAATGAAGTTTATATGGATGTAGCAAGAAGCCATATTGTTTCTGTTTTTGGAAAAAGGGGCAGTGGAAAGAGCTATACAATGGGTGTTATGGCAGAAGGGATGTCTTCTTTGCCGCAAGATATAAGTCAAAATATAAGTGTTATAATCTTGGATACAATGGGAATCTACTGGACAATGAAATATCCAAATAAAAAAGATGAAAAATTATTAAGAGAGTGGAACCTTGAAGAGAAGCCATTGAATGTACAGATATACACCCCGATTGGTTATTTTAAAAAATATAAGGAAAAAGGGATATCTGATTTTCCGTTTTCTATAAAACCAAGCGAGTTAGACGCTTCTGACTGGTGTATGACCTTTGGCATTAAGCAAACAGATGATCTTGGAGTGTTGATAGAGAGAATTATAAATAAGCTGAAGGAAACAAATGAAGATTATTCTGTTGAAGATATAATAAATGAGATAAGGCAGGAGCAGCTAGATGAAAATCTGAAATACTCTGCTGAAAACAGGTTTAATAATGCCCTTTCATGGGGTTTATTTTCTGATAAGGGAACTCCATTAAGGGAATTGGTTGTCAGCGGAAAAGTGACTGTTATTGATGTTTCCTGTTATACAACAATTCCAGGAGCAAGAGAGATAAGGGCATTGGTAATTGGCTTGATAGCTGAGAAACTTTTTATAGAAAGGATGATTGCAAGAAAAAATGAGGAATATCAGTCAATACATGAATCCATGCATTATTTTAGTGAAGAAAAAAAAACAAACAAGAAATTAGAAATCCCAATGGTATGGCTTATTGTAGATGAATGTTTGCCTTATTCAGCTAAAATCTATACTGAAAAGGGTGTTCAAGAGATAGGAAAAATTGTTGATGGATTTAACAAAGGGACTCAGATTAAAGTAGCTGGATATAACCCTCGTACTAAAAAATATGGTTTTTATCCTGTTACAAAATGTTATAAACGCCCAAAAAAGGAGATTATGGCATTTATAACTGAAACAGGTCAAAAAATTATTTGTACTCCTGATCATAAAATCTACTCTAGTTCTGGTTTTTGCGAAGCTCAAAAATCAAAAGATATTGCAATCCCTTTGTTAAAACCTTACAAAAAGAATAAGGAATTAATTGAAGCAAGGCTTTTAGGATCTATATTCGGTGACGGATGGTTGGCTACGGATGGCAAATCGGTTGGATTTAGTGGAAAAGGCAATAATCATGATTTAGAGAAAATAAAAGAAGATCTGAATGATTTAGGTTTCAAGAGTAGCTCGATTTATACTAGAAAGACCACTTCCAAAATAAAATCATATAATGGAAAGATTGTCAATGTCAATGGAACAAGCAGCAGTATCACAACGAGTACAAAAGCTTGGAAAACTTTTAAGAAATTAGGCGCATCAGTCGGAACCAAAGTTTTGATTATTTCTAAGATTCCTTCATGGATTTTAAATGGCTCTAAAGAAGTGAAGTGCGAGTTTCTAGCAGGATTAATGGGAGCTGATGGATATATCATGAGCAGAAATGTTAACGTACCTAGCGACTTTAACCCGATAAGGGTATCTTTTAATAAAATAAATTCTTTAGAAAAAAATGCATTAGATTTTGCTAAACAATTAAAGAAACTTTTTGAAGATATTGGGGTAAAAATAAGTAATATCTATAAAAGGCTAGGGAATATAAGAAAGGATGGTGCCAAGACTCTTAAAATCCAGATTACCATAGCTAAGAGCGTTGAAAATACTATTAACTATCTTAAACACGTAGGTTATAGATATTGCGAAAAGAAAGAGATTGAGGGCCAAAAATGGTTAGCTTACTTACAATATAGAACGCGGGTTGTTAGAGAAAGAGATAGTCTAAGACTTAAAGCTATTAAACTTCACCAAGAAAAAGGATTAGGAAAAATAAGAATTGGCAGGATTTTAGGAATTCCGGATTATGTCATCCGAGAATGGATTTATTATAATTGTAAAGCTGGCGTTCCGAAGAAGTTTCCTTCTTTTAAAGAATGGGTATCTAAAAGAGCGCATCATGATAACCTATTCCTCAAAATTTTCAGAAGAGAAAAGAAAAGTAAAGAGCATGTTTATGACCTTTCTGTTGATTTAGTCCATAATTTTATTGCTGATGGATTTTTGGTACATAATTGTCATGAATTCTTACCAAAAGAAGGAACTACATTGGCTTCAAAGCCATTAATAACTATATTAAGAGAAGGCCGTGAGCCTGGAATCTCTTTAATTTTGGCATCGCAGCAGCCAGGAAAGATACATACAGATGTCATAACACAGTCTGATATTGTATTATCCCACCGGATTACAGCAAAGATTGATGTCGATGCATTATCCTTATTAATGCAGAGCTATATGAGGGAAGGTCTTGATAAGCAGTTAGATATCCTGCCGAAAGATAAAGGTTCTGGAATAATCTTTGATGATATAAATGAAAGAATCTATCCTATACAGGTAAGGCCTAGGTTTACATGGCATGGAGGAGAAGCTCCTGTTGCTGTTTTTGAGGAAGAAAAATTATAATCAATAACATAAATATTTAAAATACCCCCTGTATTTTCTTTTTAATAAATATTTAAGTGAGAATATGTATAATATAGAAAACGTCACAATTGTTTCGAACCGTTCTGCTAATCTATTAAGGGAAGGGGTTGTATGTAATTATCTAGAAAAATTAGAGGAATCAAAAAGAGATTGTCATGCATCCTTAAACGTATTTTCTAAGAACTTTCCTAGCGGAGAAGTATATGCACAATTCCCTGAAAACTTAAGAGCAAAAAACGTTCATATAATTGCTGGATTCTATCGGCCAGACTTATACTATCTAAGGAGAAAAATTGTGAATTCAAATCTTGATTTAAATTCAAAAGGAGAAATAATCGAAAATTATATGAATTCTCTTGAAACTGATTTAAGGGAACTAGAAAAAATAGGAGATGCTGCTAGACGCTCTGGTTGTGAAAGCATTTCTGTTTACTTAACTTATTATCCAGATGCAAGACAGGATAAAAAAGATGAGCCAAGAGTTCCTATTAGCGCAAAATTGACTATGGATAATCTAGTTTCTTCTTTTACACCGAGTTTAAAAAGATTCGGAACTATAGATATACACTCGCAGCAAATACAGGGATTTACGAACTATCCTGTAGACCATATTACCGTAAAACCATTTTTTATACTTTATATAAGATACCTTTTTGGCTCATTGGATAATGTAGTTCTTATATCCCCTGATGCAGGAGGAGCAAAAGATATCCAAAAACTATCTAAGGAATATGGAATCCCTTACGCTATAAGCGAAAAAATAAGGCCTGAACACGGCAAATCAATAGTGAATGTAAAAGGTAATGTAAAAGACAAGATTGCAGTTATTATAGATGATATCATAGATGGCGGAGGAACTATAATCGAAGCTACAGAGGCACTAAGAAACGAAGGAGCAAAAGATGTAATCGCTTTTGCGACTAACGGGGTCTTCAGCACAAAATTAAAAAGAAATAAAGGAGGAGAGGTTGAAGATATCATTTTTGCGGAAGATTCCCTAAGAAAAGCAAATATAAAAATCGGAATAACCGATACAATAGGAAGGATTCCCCATTATTACAAAGAACACGATTTTTTATTAAGGCCAATAACAGTATCTCCCTTAATTGCCGATTTAATTTATTGCAATGAATCAGGCTATTCTCATGGCGAAAAATTGTCTAAATATATTAATATGGCCAAAAAAGAAGACCCAAAACTTTTAGAAGAATTCCTATTATAATTATCTTTTCTTTCTCTTAACCTTCTTCTTGCTTCCTGTAATATATATTTCAGGCTTTACGCTTATATGCTCTGGAACACTTGCATGTGTAATGGAAATCATAGAAGCAATAAACATCAAAACAAAAAATAAGCAGAAGGTAAATCCCCACGCTTCACTTAGATTGTATATATAATAAGCAGAAATAAGAAAGCCAAATATAGCTGTAATCATAAAAGTTCCAGATAAAGGATAAACCTTATTCATTTTACACCTCTTTTTGATTAATCCTAATAACTATTCTATTTAAACATTACGAATTTTAATGATTATGGTCTTATAAACATTTTATTATAAAAAACTATCGAATTTATAATCACTTCCAATTTTTAATTTTTCCTTTTGTTAAAATCAATTCCAACTTAATTCTTTTGTTTAAGAAACTATAAAGAAATAAGAGAACTTAGTTTTTCTTAAAAATTTATTATGAAAAAATTAAAAATTTATTGATGGGTTTAAGAATCATAAATTCAATCTTTAATAATAAACTTATCTAACTGTTTTTTTGCTTTTTCCCTGCTCTCTTGATGCTTTTTTAAGAACATATTCAACTTATCTATTAAAATCTGCTTTAATTCTCCTGTTAATAATTTACCAGATTTATAATCTTCATATATATTTTCCAATTTTTTATCGTCTTCTTCAAAAAAGGTGAGCCATTGATAACTAATATCAATATCAGGATTTCCGCCTTTTTCTCTGTGTTCTTTTATTGTTTCCCTTCCACCTGAAAATGCATATCTCATTATTTTATTTTCTATTTCATGTAATTTATCGGTTGTATAGATTGTAACACCTTCTGAAGCTGACATTTTTCCCGAGCCCGTTAATGCAGGCAAAAATCTGCAATGAATTGCCGCAGGCTTATAATAGCCTAGTTTAGGTAATATATCCCTACTAACTCTAAAGTGAGCATCTTGGTCAATAGCATAAGGAATTAAACAAGGAATATTTTTTCCTTTCTTAACACTTGGTAAAAATGCAGGAACACTCTGCATTGCTGTAAAAAATATTTTTCCAACATTATCTTCATTCTTAAAACCAAAAACAGCTTTTGCAGTTGAAAAAGTTAATTTTTTAGCAACTTTTAATGATTCTCTATAAAGAGTTTTAGCATAATCAATATCAGAAAAAATAAATGTTTTTCCAGGTTTAAAGCCCATGGCAATAACGTCTAATGCGTTTTCATAGCTTAACTTGTTAGCTTCTTCCAATGTTAATTTTTCCTTAAACAAAAACTTCTCATCATCAGTCATTTGGAAATATAATTCAACATTAAATTTATCTTGTAGCCATTTTGTAAAAATCCATGGAATTAAATGTCCTAAATGTGTTTTTCCAGAAGGACCCCTCCCCGTGTATAGGAAAAATTTATTCCCTTTTTCATATTCATTTAATATCCAGTTTAAATCTCTATGAGAAAAAAATATCTTTCTTTTTAGAAAATAATGCAGCTCTTTTGTATATTGCTTTATTCTCTCTAATAAATTGTCATCTATCTTTTCTGTTCCAAATTGTTTTATTAATTTATTATAATCAATATCCCCTTTAACTTCCCATGGTGTTACAATAAATTTAGGCATAATTGACTTTTATAAAATATATTTATTTAAATCTTGTTATTTTCTTATAAAGTACATAATTATCAAAAATACCATATTGATTGATACAAGTATTCCAGACATGATAAATGCTATCCCTAAACTATATGTATCTGTTATAACTCCAATTAATGGAGCAAAAATTACAAATGAAATTCCATTTAAAAAATTCTTAAAAGATAAGACAGTAGCTCTATTGAATGATTTAACATGTTTATTATAATAGTCTTCTATTATTGGTCGAAATCCACCAAATATTAAAGAAGCAATAAAAAATGAAATCAAAGAGATTAATATTATAGAATAAATTCCCATAATTAAATAAGACACTCCTATACATAAGGCTATAAAAAATAATGTTCTCCATTCTCCTAACTTCATCTCAATTTTATGAGCATACTTTGCACCTATCGCAGCCATCACTGAACCTCCAAAAAAAACAATTCCAAAATATGTAATTGGAATTTTAATCTCAACAAAATAAGGCTGGAATATGTACCACAAAGCTTCAGATATTCCAACTATTAAAAAAGAGTATATTAAAAATAATCTTAATGATTTATGATTTATAGAATAATTAACTGCTTTCTTAATATGCTGCCAATAATTTGTTTTAACTTTTTTATATATCATTGGTTCTGTAAAGCTAAACGGAATAAAAAAAGCAATTCCTAATGGGATTAATGAGATCCAAAATGGCAATCTTAAACTATATTCTGCTAAATATCCTCCTAAAATTCCTCCTAAACCAAGAAAAATAAAATTAATTGCATAATAATTTCCAAAAACTTTCTTAAATTCTTTCTCTCTTTTTAAATTCTTTAAAGTATCATATAAAAATGCAGAATCTGTTCCACTCCATAAAGAAACAGCAATCCCGTAGATAGTCTCTGCAATTAAAAAAACAAAAAAAGTATATCCTAGTGCATATGTTAAATGTCCAAAAAAAACAAATAAAGAAGATAAGATAATACTCGTCTTTCTTCCATACTTATCTGCAAAAGCTCCTGATGGAACTTCTAATAATAATAAGATAACATAAAAATAAGCTTGGAGAAACATGACTTGTGTTACTGATAATCCATTATCAGTTAAAAATAATACAAATATAGGTCCAACTAAAAACATTGCCTGGAAAAATCTATAAACATAAAACTTCCTTATATTACTTTTAAGTTTTTTTAAATCCATCTAAACTAGCTAAATCCATAAATTTAAATATCTTTTTAAAAGAAAAATATTTTAATGAAACACACATTAAAAGTAACTTTAATCTTGGTTTTGTTGTTTCTTGCAGCGCAGATTGTCGGATTGTTTGTAATTGATAAATATATAGATAAGCCAAAAACAATTGAAACAGGAATAACAGTTTATCAGGATATTCCTTATTTTGAAAGGCCCGATATAAAACCAAGTGTTTCTTATATCTATGTTATTATTGCAATATTAATTGGTACGGGACTCTTATTATTATTAATAAAATTTAAAAAAAATATATTATGGAAGTTTTGGTTTTTTATTAGTGTAACTTTAGTATTATTTATTTCCTTAGCTGCTTTTGTCAATAGGGATTCTAAAATACAATTAACAATTATAGGGGTATTGGCTTTAATTTTAGCTGTATATAAAGTATTAAGGCCGAATTTAATAATTCAAAATCTGACAGAAGTATTAATGTATGGAGGATTAGCAGCAATATTTGTTCCTATATTCAACCTATTATCTATCTTTATCTTATTGATTATAATATCATTCTATGATATGTATGCTGTCTGGCATTCAAAGCATATGATTAAATTAGCTAAATTCCAGGCAAAATCAAAGGTTTTTGCAGGATTGTTTGTTCCTTATCAAATGCCTAAAATCAAAGAAGTTAAAAAGAAAATTGGAAAGGTAAGAACTGCTATTTTAGGCGGAGGAGATATTGCTTTCCCTTTATTGTTTGCAGGAGTTGTGATGAAATCATTTAGCTTTTTACAGACCTTAATAATTCCTTTTGTTGTTTCAGTTTCTCTGCTGATATTATTTCTTAAATCAGAAAAAGGAAAATTTTACCCTGCAATGCCTTTCCTAACAATAGGCTGTTTAGTTGGATTTGTTATTGTTTACTTGTTGTTTTAAATTTTAAACTTGCTTGACAGTTGTACTAAAGCTGTAGGGATTTACAGTCATGCCGTCTTTTGCTGCAATAACCTGTGTTTGTGTTCTTTTGCAAATCTCTCTTGCCTGGTATAATATGTCTTCCTTGATCATCTTAATTCCAAAATGAGTTATAATAGCTAATTTTGGCTTGACCCCATTTATTATCTTTATTGAATCACTGCTGTTCAGATTATTTTTATCGCTGGCATTAAACGGATTTTTATTGTTTAATATTAAAATATCAGAATCCTCATATTCTTTTTCTATATTCTCAAAATATCTTGTATCTGCTGAATAGCTTAGGATAAATTCAGGGGTTATGAACTTAAATCCAATGGTATTGACTGAATGCTCTGCTTTTAATCCTATAATTTCAATATCTTCTATTGCTATTTTTTTTTTCCCCTCCATCTGGATATATTTTTCCAGACAGTTTAAGTAAAATTCATTTATTTCTGTATTCCCTACCAATACCCCTTTTTTATCCAATCCTGTTAAGGTCATTGCATCAATGACAGCATTAACATCATTGCAATGATTTAAATGGGAATGGCTTGTAAATACAGCAGTTGTCTGCCTTGGATTGATTCCATACTGATACTGCCTTAATAATGAGTTTGTCCCAGGGTCTATATGGAACTGAATATCATTTAGCTGAAGGATTATCCCTGCAGAAGATAATAACTGATTCCTTAAGAAGATATTTCCGGTTCCAACTCCCAGGAATGTTATCATATTCTCAATATTAATAAATAAATTAATAAGAATTTAGGTAGTGGAATAGATATTTCATTAAAACCAAAAGCCTTAAAAAGCCCAAAATAACTCAATTCTTAGGTAAGCTAGCTGGGTGGTTAGCCCTCACTTGTACAGCAAACGGGCTTTATGGCTGGGCGAATGCCAAAGAGAGGTGTATATTGGCTGAGTAGTCTTAGTTCTGACTAAGACGTTCTGTCCTATGGGATTGGTGTTTTAGAGAACCAGATCAGATCAGGAATGAAGCAGTCTTAATTTATTATGCTGATGCTCATGGTAAATGGAACTGAGAAGGAATTAAGAATAAACTATTTATCCATTATCTATCCATCTTTGGATGCTTACCTACTTTTTATTTATTTAGCGATTCTCCATAACAATTCAAAATGTTTTCTATAACCCTCTGCAACAACTTTATCTTTTATTAGAAAACTATATGGACTTTCAGTAAAGACATTGATTGCAACATAATCTCCTACAATCACAGTTTCTTGAAATTGTGCAAATTCTTTTGATAAGAATTTAATTTTAGTTTTTTTCCATTTATTTAAGATATCCCCTATTTTCTTCACTGTACTATCATATATTTGTCTGGCAGGTAGATTATTTGAAATACGTTTTCTATGGTGGTTCAGCCACCATGTTGTTCCCAGTAAATCTTCACAAGGTTTTCCACCACCAAAAGTTAGATATTCATCTCCTTCGGCATTTCTCATAATTGTGTAAACTTCTTTTAGGCCCCTTATTCCTTTGTAAACTGTTGCACCCTCTATCTTTTGTGCTAATAATTGCTTTTTTTTTAATTCCGGTAATATTGCTTTAAACTGTTCTTTTTTTTCATCAATATAATTGAGAAAATGCTCTGGACTGATTGATTGGTATATCTTTCTTTTGCCCACCATAATAAATCCTATTAATCCTTTTTCCGCTAAAGAGTCTAATGCCCTGTAAACTACAGAGCTTTGTAATTCTGATTTATTCACTATTGCTTTAGCCCCGCTAGAGCCTAGTTCTAGTATTGTTAGATACACATTTATTTCTGAACGAGTCAATCCAAAGTCCTCTAGTATCTCTACATCCATATCAAATTATAAGAATATTGGAATATTTAAACCTATTTATTTTATTCTCAATTGAGAGGAATAATATTAATAAATATATACTACTATAAAATAGTAATCAAAATGTGCGGAATAGCAGCAATTTATGGAAGCAACCTAACAGGAAAAAAAGATTTATTAGATAATATCTTAAATAAACTTGATCATAGGGGAGATAAAAAAAGAGAAATAAAATCCCTTGACGGCTGTTTGCTAGGCTGTAATAGACTGTCGATAATAGATAGGGAAAAATCAATACAGCCCATATCAAATGAGGATAATTCTATATTTATTGTTTTTAATGGAGAGATTTATAATTATAAAGAATTAAGGAATAATTTAAGAAATCATACTTTTAAAACAGATTCTGATACAGAAGTATTAATGCATGGATATGAAGAATGGGATACTGGCTTATTAAATAAATTAGATGGGCAATTTGCTTTTATTATTTATGATAAAAATAATGATTCTATATTTGCAGCAAGAGATCATTTCGGAATAAAACCATTGTATTACACAAAATCAGAAGATTATATTGCTTTTGCTTCTGAAATAAAAGCATTAACAGATTTAGATTCTGATGAAATAAAAACTATTCAACCAGGAACTTATTTTATCAATAATAGAATTAATACTTACTTCACACTAAAAAAACAATTTTTTAATGATAAT
>Ga0209541_10014297_pt1 | contig 11980 bp, 4 predicted proteins | sample RifCSPlowO2_01_FD_184027 | JGI IMG/M metagenome (GOLD analysis project Ga0209541, IMG submission 184027) | Groundwater microbial communities from Rifle, Colorado - Rifle CSP2_plank lowO2_0.1 (SPAdes) (version 2) | ecosystem: Environmental > Aquatic > Deep subsurface > Groundwater | place: Rifle...
CGATAAAGAGAATAATGTAGAGTTGTTTTTTGGTGATCATGGGTAGCTTTATTTGTATTTGAAATTATTGCTAATTTTCCAAGCACCTTTCTCTAGAAAGGCGGGAATGGTCTGCCGCTGGGCTTTATTAATAAGATTGGAATGGGAAATTCTATTTTTCTTGGCATATTCTCTAAGTGTTATTATAGTCCCGCCCTCTAAATACGCCAGTCGTTTATGATAACTATTGGTCAGCGCTTTACCGACTATTTCTTCCATAATATTTGTCCTATCTTTTTCATCGAACTCCTTGAAGGCCTGGTAATATTTTTTCTTATCAATAAATTTTATATTGATGGGAACAAAACCCTCTCGGATAAGCAGGTAATTGTTCAGTACCCGTCCGATGCGGCCGTTGCCATCCACAAATGGATGAATATATTCGAAAGTTAGGTGTAGCCTGGCAATACGCTTAATAATATTTTCGTGGCTACTACCATTGTATTCCGCGAGCATACCTTGCAACCTTTTTACAACTTCTTTTGGCGCGGGAGCAATATGGCTGCCAACCTTTACATACTCATTTTTGATTCTCCATCTACCCGCAATATTATCGCGAATATTTGATATTAACATTTTGTGAAGCATCAGGATTACCCCCAGAGTAAGCTCCTGCTCCTTGGCTCTCTTATCTATATAAGATACGACTTGAGCGAGATTTTTCGTCTCAAATATTTCTCTTTCGGTAATAAATCGGTCCAAATCAATCTGCAGAAGTATTTTTTCGGTTTCTTCTAAAGTCAGGGTGCTATTTTCAATGGCATTGGAATTATATACCTGTTCGGCAATTTCCGCTTCGCTGACAAGTTTAACAAGCGCCTCTTTGCCGGTTAACACCTGATAATATCTTTCCCGAAGCAAATTGATTTTATTAAATACTGCCGATATTTTTACCATATCTCAAGTATAGCTTTATTTAACGCTTTTGTCAACATAATCGTGAAAAAATAAGAAAAATCGTATCTTTTCACGGTTTTAATTCACCCTAAGCCAATTCCGGTTCAATATCGAGAAGTCGATGGAGTTTACAATGCCATCGCGGTTTAGATCCGCTCGGGCGTCGGAAGTGAACCATCTGGAATTCATGAAAGACCAATCCAGAGAGTTTACCATGCCGTTGCCGTCGAAGTCCCCGACGATTGGTCCGGGAGCTGGATTTGGAGCAGGCACAGGTACGGGTGCTGGAGCTGGAGCTGGAGCTGGAGCTGGAGTAGAAACTGAGTTCCCGCCTTCCCAGTTATCGGCGCGGGCAGAGGTAACAGCGTTGTAGAAATACAGCCCCGCAGAGCCAGAGACAATGCTGGTGTCTATGATATTGCCTCCTTGCTGAACGCCGTTTTTGAACGCCTTAAGAGTTGATCCGGAAATTTCCAAACGTAGGACATCGCCGGATGCACAACCGGGTAAATTTGCTAAGGTTGTCTCAACGCCGTTGACTCGTTTAAAAACCGAACCGCTGGAATCGCGACAAGAATAGACATAAAATTTTTCAGTTAACTGCCCCCAAGTTCCGCCCCCTCTAACTACGGGGCCCAAGATGCCGGCGTATTGCGGATTAGTGATGTTAATTTGCGCATATTGATCGGCGTTGAAACTATTTGCCTTCCAGAACGCCACATCGGACTGGAAACCGGAAGCGTTAGTGCGAACCTTGTTCCCAGAAATTCCATTCGCTCCGCCGATTTGCGTCCAATTCGAACCAAGAGAGGTTGCGTCCGCTCGGTCAAAGTTGTCCGTAGCGGGAACGGTAAGGGGCAGAGCGGGATTTGGTGATGGTAATGGTGCTGGCACAGGAGCCGGCGCTGGTGAAGGTGAAGGTGAAGGTGAAGGTGAAGGTGAAGGTGAAGGTGAAGGTGAAGGTGAAGGTGAAGGTGGCAAAATCACGGGTGGCTTAGGATCGGGCTGGCCGGGCGCTGCGTCATTGATGTGAAAGACGTGCACGAGCGCGCAGGGATCATTGAAAGCACAAGGGGCATTTGTGTCGGCCTGGTTGGAAATGGTATATAAATTATTGGTAGTCGGGTCGAAATAAAATCCGCTAATATGCCGGTGGGAGAGAGAGCTAATTCGGGCTGTCTGGATATTGTAGGAAGTTGATAAATCAATCCAAGAAGATGGATTAACCTGCCAATCAACCTTGACGCCATTCTTTACCGCCAGCAAATCATCCGGACTATAAATAATAAACGCCGGGAAAGCGGCCGTGGTTACCGGGCCGGTAATTTGCACCGGTGGCGGGCAATTGCCAACCTTGGAATAGTAGTTGCCGACTCCGGCATTGCTATACCAAACATGCGCCGCGTTGCAGTCATTCGGATCGGTAATCGGGCTGCCGGCTATTGTCGCGGCGAAAATTACTCCTTTTTTATTATTGAGATCCAACCAAATCGCCCCGCCTAATGCATCCCCCCACGCCCAGCTGTATGTTCCATTGTTCAAAGCCGGATCGGCAAACGTGCCGCCGGTAGATACCGGGCCGTCATAAATATACGGGCGGAAAGGGTTGGACGGTCGGCGAAATGTGCGAATCGGTCCGTTAGCAACGCCATTGGGAAAATCCTGAAAGTAATATTCCAGGTAATGATCGGGAAGCATGATGTCCGGTGCATTTTGCCCTGATGGCGTGGATGGTGTCGGCCAGGGAGCGCCGGCAAAAAATTCCGGACCCCAAGGCGCAGTCAAACTGCTACTGTATCCGCCAAACCCGCCCATGCTGCCATCCGGTCCGGCCATCAGGCCAAACGAAGAATACGGCCCATACCAGCTTCGTCCGTTTCCGTCAACCTCTACGGTACGCCACGGGCCGTAACTTGTTGTCCGGCCTGTTGTTGGATCGTCCAGACGAGTGGCGCCGAGACCCCAGTCATATAAATGATTACTGCCATCATAGCTGTCTATATACCCCCAATACAGAAGTTGAGTGGCTTCATTCCAGTAAAGACCGCCAATATCTAGATAATTCATCGGATAAACAAGGACACCATCTCGCCATGTCCTAAGTAGGTCCTTGAAAATATTCGGCCATCTGGTGATTAAACTAAACCGCCCGGACCGCGTATAATCGGGATTATACCCTGTGCCGTCATCAGCCACTTCATAAACTCCGTCAGGGCCGTATACGAACAGATGGACAATGCCATTTACATTCCGGCCGGTAATGGCCTTGCTGTTTAAGCCGGTATAAAAAGGCATCCTCTTGGCCCCCAGATAGGTGATATCGTTCTCGGTAATAACGCTCTCCCCCGCCGCTTGAGACGTGCTCAAATTGACTTCCGGTTTTTTGATTTTGCTAATTGCCAAGCCAATGATAACGAGAAGCCCAACAGCAAGAACGACGTAAATTTGTTTTTTTGTGCTCATTTTTAATTTACTTTAATTTCAGTAATTTATAAGTAATGATGGGTATTTCTCTGAATTTCATGCCTACATTATAGCATATTTAGCCAGTCCTCAGCCAATTCCTGTTTAATATTGAAAAATCAATAGAATTCACGATGCCGTCATGATTCAAGTCTGCTTGAGCGTTGGAAGTAAACCAAACGCCACTCATTATAGACCAATCTAGAGAATTGACAATTCCGTTATTATCAAGGTCGCCGACGATTGGTCCGACAGCTGGCGGAGGAACAGGGACAGGAGCAGGAGCAGGAGCAGGAGCAGGGACAGTGCACACTGGTTGTGTAGCGCCGACCAAAACCCAATTCATGATAGATTCATTCCAGCGATACCAAAGATTGTCTCTGCTGTCTTTGACATGGACTATTCCATCTACAAACATGAAAGTGGTTCCATTGGCGCCGGGTAAACTACCGCCTCCCGGTAAGGAATAGGTGCCATCTCTTAGCGTCCAACCAAAACTAATAGTCCAAACATGGCCCAGAGCGTCTGTGCCCGACATAACTAATGTGCAGGGCTCTCCGGTTGGGGGAGGAGTTGGTCCGCCAGTTGGCGGAGGAGTAGGGGTTGGCGTTGGAGAAGGTGTGGGTCCGCCAGTTGGCGGAGGGGTGGGGCTTGGTGAAGGAGATGGACTGGGAGTGGGAGCCGGAGTTGGTGGAACCCCGACGGTGGCGTCGTTGATGCGAAATACGTGGATTAAACTGGTGCGGGTAGGGCTGTTAGAACCAAGGCCGTTCATGTCGGCATGTCTTGCAACTACGAATAGATAATTACGAGTTGCGTCAAAGTAGAAACCATCAATGAATTTCCCAGCACCAATGTCCTTGATAGGCGCGGTCGCTACTCCATAAGTGGTCTCGAGGTCAATCAGAGTTTTTGCTTCTACGGTGTAATCGGTCTTGACCCCGTTTTTTACCTGAATCAATTCATCCGGATCGAAGATGCCAAAGAAGGGGGCCGACCGAGTAGATATCGGGCCAGTGATCCCGATCGCAGGACAACCATAGGGGTCATCGCCGCGACCAAGTCCGACGTTTGAATACCATTCGCGTCCGGCATTGACGCAATCATACGGATCAGTGCTGTAACCGCCAACCAAGGTCATCGCCGCAATGACTCCCTGCTTGTTCGGCAATTCGAGCCAGATCATGCCGCCGGTTCCGTCAAGTTCGGTCCAAGTGCCAACGCCGTTATTTTTCGTCGGATCAACATTAAGAGTCAGGCCGGCGCCTTCGGCCGTGCAAGTCCAACCGGACCGGCAAACTGGCAGAAAAATATAAATAAAGGACGGCAGAACGGTTCGGCGAAATTGCCTGATTGGGTTAGTTGGCGAGCCGTCGAAAGGAAACCCACCGAAATAATATTCCAGATAGCGATTAGGCAAAGTGATGTCTGGATTGCCGAATCCTCCGGGTATGCTCGCAGTCGGCCAAGCCGCGCCGCTGTACATATCCGGACCCCAGGGGGCATTCGCGTTGCCGCTCATCACACGCGAACCGCAAGCTAATGAACCATCAATGGGGTTGTTAAATAGATACAAACATCGCCACGGACCATACCAGGTTCTGCCGTTGCCGTCCGTCGCCTTCATCCGCCAGGGACCGTAAGCCGTCTTCGTGGCAGTGGTTGGATTGTCTAAACTGATCGCCATGAGACCCCAATCCGAGCGGCCGGCGACATTGTAAGTATCGGTGTAGGTTACATACAGAAGCCCTGTGTTATCATTCCAATACATGCCGGCTGGTATTATACCAACATCTCTAACTTCTGTGCCGTCAGGATTCCAGGTCTTCAGTGCAGACATATATACCGTCCCCCAGTCAGTAACGAGTGTTGCTCTCGGCGCGGTGTTATAATCTCGGTTATACGATCCCGGATCGGTAATTTCGTAAATCCGGCCACCCCGAGTAATATTGCCAAGAACGAAAAAACGCAACTGGTCGTTAACTACCCGGCCGGCTATCCCGCCATAGGCAAAATTGGTATCTACTCCAGCGGGCATGCGGAACGCGCCGACATATGTGATATCGTTTTGGGTCAGCAAGGTCTTATTTGCCGCCTGGGACGTGCTTAAATTCACTTCCGGCTTTTTGATTTTATTCACGGTAAAAGCTACGGCAATAAGCAGGGCGATGGAGAGAATAATGTAAATTTGTTTTTTGCTCATTGCTTTTTGTTACGTGTTACGAGCTTCGTAACCAATTCCTGTTCAATATCGAGAAGTCAATTGAGTTCACGATGCCGTCGCGGTTTAAGTCAGCTTTAGAATCAGAGGTGAACCATTTGGAGTTCATGAATGACCAGTCGAGAGAATTAACCTGGCCGTTGCCGTCAAGATCACCGACTATTGGGGTGGGTGTAGGAACTGGTGTCGGCACTGGAGCGGGAGCGGGAGCGGGAGCGGGAGCGGGAGCGGGAGTTGGAACCGGCACTTGACACGTCGGTTCGACGCCGACAAGAATGGCGCGCTCTGCAACGGGCTTCGTAAGATCGTAGCGATACCACTTGTTGTCGCGTGGCTCCAGCGCGTAAACTACACCCGAGACATACTTTAGTGCAGTGCCGGCCGCTCCCATTAGGGTAGCGCCTCCGGGTAACGCATATTCTCCGTTGACCCGCACCCAGCTTGACTCGATGAGCCACTGTCGATTTTGCGCATCAACGATTGGCGTTATCGTGTAGCCATTGGCCGCTGTCCTCGTCGTACATGAGGCTGTTTCTTGCCCCGGAGTAGGTGACGGAGTTGGCGCGGGTGCTGGCGCAGGAGCTGGAGCTGGAGCTGGAGCTGGCGCTGGCGCTGGCGCTGGGGCTGGGGCTGGGGCAGGAGCGGGACTTGGTGCAGGGGCGGGACTTGGCGCAGGTGCGGGAGTAACAGATGGCGGAATGGTGAAGCCACCGCCAGAGAGGTTAATACTGTAAGCTACAATTAAAGGAGCAGAGGTATAAGTGCCTGCGCCGGGAATGACGCCGGCATTGTCAGCATTGTCTAGTGAAAGATAAAGTTTCTGACTGGCTGGATCGTAAGCCACTCCCCCAACTTCTGATGCTGCGCCGATATTTGCAAGGTCAGTAAGCTCCCAGATTGCATAAGGTCGGATTTCCCATGGTTTTTTCTGGCCGTTTTTTACGCTTAGTAGATCATTGGCATCGTATGCCCAGACCCAACTTTTGTAAGGATAAGCGTGGGTGCCTTTGGAGCCATTTCCCGGATCGTAACAGAAGGCCTCCCCGGTCACCGGATCCACTGTGTGGTCTAAGCTTTGATTGGTAGTCCCTATTCCATAGCAAGGAATACCAGTTCCCTGTCGGCCGAAAAATAACATGCTTCGGCTACCTACTGGAAACACTGCGCCGCCTATTTGTGTCGCTTGGTTGTAATACAGATTTTGCGTCGTGTTGTTGTTCCAATCCCCTAGTGTTTGATTAGATTGAGGATAATAAACTAGCGGCGCTGCTGGAACAGGATTTACTCGTCCTAAATCGTCGGGGTTAAATACAAAAGCCGCAGGCCCGAAGGAAGTGCGAGCCACTGTAGCAATAGCTCCCTGTCCCGTTATGGCCGGGCCACCCAGAAGTGCTTGCCATTGTCCGGGGATGTTGGCCATATAGCCCGCATAGAAACCGGCATTGAGAGAGCCGTCACCTACTTGATACATTCCCTGAAAATCTCCGGTTTGAGCCGTGTTCAAGCTGGAAGTGAAGTGCGAGAGTCTGCCTTGGTAACTGCCATCATAATATATGTAAGAAGTTCCGATTATTTTGTTGTTGTAAACAAAGAGACCGCCTAAGGTCATAGTGCTACCGTATTTTGCGCCGCCTGCCAATACATTACCGAGATTACCTTCGGTTATATCATACGGGGTCTGAAGCAGAGCGGCTCGGCTTAAAGAAGACAAATTTTTGCTCAAAGAAGGGATGCTGATTTCTCCCGTTCTTTGCGAGTACCAGTGAGTATTAATAAACAAAGAATTGTTCGCCGGGTTAAAAGCCAGACCCGCGACAGAATAATTAAAAGTATAATATGGGTCTTGAGAATTATAAGGCAGGGCCGGGGTACGAAAAGCACCGAGGTATGTCAGGTCTGATTGCTGGAGTAGCGGCTCGGTGGTGGGATCTGTTGCTGCTTCGCTTGTGTTTATACTAAGTTCTGGCAGATACGTTAGATTTATTTGCCTGGTAAGGAAAAAAGTCGCAAAGAACGCGATGACTATGAAACCCACCCAATGGATATGATCTTTTTGCATGTTAATTAAATAAAATTAATAATAAATTAAGGCGCGGGTAGAAATTATTTCTTCTGTGGTCGGCTCGGGGGCAGGAGTAATTTCAGGAGCCGGTTCAGGCGCGGGCTCGACTACCGGTTCCGAAACAGGTTCGGGGACTTGCTCGTCCTCCGGAGGTTCATCCGAAGGCAGGGGCTCTGGTGCTTCAGCCGGTGGTTGATCAGCCTCTGGCTGAGGTTCAGATTCGGGAATTATCTCTGGCGTCGGAGTGACTTCCGGCTCCGGTTCGATTGTTGGTTCTGGAGCTACTTCTGGAGTCGGTTCTGGGGTAGATTCAGGAGCGGGAGCGGGAGTTACCACCGCCTCTGGCGGGGTCCCGCTTGGAGCGGTGACTTCTATGACTACACCGCTCGTGTCATATCCCTCCCCTTTTCCGATCACCAAGTAATTTACAATTGCGGAAATATCTTCGCCATCTTTATCAAAGGTTTTAATCGTAAAGCCGGCATAATTTCCTTCTAAATCTTTCTGCCAGGATAGGACTTGGGCAAATACTGGCTCATCCGCCTCTGGTGTAAGTTGTACTGATGGCTTCCCTGTTCCAAGGTCATAATCAAACACGATGCTGGCTTCGCCTTGCGCATCGGTTGCAATCGAGCCCGCAAATTTATCATTTTTGATTATAATTGCGCCGAGAACTTGCGCGTCACCGCGAGCGTTGATTGAAAACACTTCACTATCATTGGATTGGATCACTACGATGCTGTCTTCTGGATTAGAAGTATTGGTATTTATAGTCACGGCTCCGGAATTTTGAATTGTGAAACGATCTGCCCCGCCAGATTGCAGCTGCAATAATTCGCCCGAACCGTTCTGATTGACAAGGAGCGCCGCCGTTTCTGAATCAGCCGAGAGAGTTCCGGTTGTTGCCCCGTTTTGCAAAATTATGGTCCCATCGGCCAATACTTCCGTGAGTGGGTTGTAGTAGAAAGGATTAATGAAAGCGATGACTGTTGCTCCACCCGTACCATCAAAAGAGTTGAGTGCCTGGCCAACCACCATACCAGAAGTTATCGCCCGCATAGCGACTCCCGGCACAGAAGACGAAGTCAGGTAATCCCCCACCGTAATCGGCCCGTTTTCTAGATTGACTTTCACCGGTACGCGGCCAACCAATGAAACCGGCTTAGGATTTTCTGCAGGAGTGAATAAATCACCCGAGCCAAAAACTTGATTGGGTTGGGTAGAAACCACACCAAGTATATTTGATTGGTAGGGTTGTGATGACTTCGTCATCCATGCCTTGGAAGTTTTGGTTCCGTCCGGTAAAATCACTTCTTCCGCCTCCCCCACGCTCACGACTACTTCCCCGGGCGCGATAGTAGGATCAGTGGTACCGAAATTTTCGGCTAAGTCAGTTGGTGCTCCGTTGCATTCTACAAGTTCATCATTATTGGCCTGTCCATCAGTAGCATGACACACTCCGAAGTTAGAAACAGTGCCAGTTAAGCTTACAAACAAACTGCCATCGGCTTCAAAATGCGCTTTGACCGTGTCTGCGCTCTGGCTATTTCCGGTACTGTCGGATTCGATCTTGAAGACGGTTTGGGTAGCCGTGGACTCTTCGGTATTTATGTAAATAGCATTGGCATTGTCTGCATCCACAATACTTATCGTGAGCTCGCCGGTATCATTAATTGCAAATTTTGAAACGGCATTCTTCTGTAGATCCACGAAGTTGCCGGTAAACTTCGTAGCGTCGCCGGAGCCGAAGTTCATCAAGAGCCCTGTGCCGGAGAAAACATTTACAGTATTAGTAGTCGTAAAGTTAACGAGATTGGCAGAAGTAACATCGTTGGAAAACGCTCGAATGGCATTACCGACTGTTGGGTCTGCGGAATTGTTCAAGTCCGCAAAGACCGCCGCTGGAACAGATGATCCTCCCGCCTCTGCAGTGGTTTCTGCGTGGATACCGAATGTTTTAGCAAAGGTCGCGATACCGGTATTCACCCCGGCCGTGTTTGTTCCGGAATAGGCCTGCACTTCCAGTCCGCGGACGGTATTGTTGCAATCAAGGGCCGTGGCTCCGGTGTCGCAATCGTCGTCAATCATACGGATAAATTGCCCGATATAATTTGCGTCCGTATCCGAGTCCTCGACTGCAGTTATCGTGACGATACTTCGGTTGCCGTATTGGAAGGCGCCGTCAGTGGAATTGGTCATGGTCAGTTCGGTCAAAATTCCGGCGACTGCCGTGGCGCCATTGCCGGTAGTGGTGCCGATAATATTTAAAATAGAATCGGGAGAGGGGTCGCCGATTCCGACGTTCCCCGCAGTATCAATAGTGAAAAATGGGTTAGTCCCCGGAGTTGTGCCATCACCGATTTGGAAGAAGTCGTCATCGTCACTCCCCGCATCTTCCGTCACGCCAACCCAGAAATCCGTATCAGTGGCAGTAGTTGTGTCGAAAATAAATGCCGGGTCGGCTTTGGTAATCGTGGGATTAGATGTAAATGTTTTCGCTCCGGCAAAAGTTTGGGTTCCGGTATTAACGATGCCGGCCACCGTAGCCGAGGCAGTAGAGATGGCAAGAGTAATGTCATCCGGCGTGGAGGCGCCCACTAGTGTCCAGGTAGTCCCCGCGACTGTTCCGCTCGCGGCAACATCTAAGAAATTGGCATCAGCCGCGGCGGAACCATTTACTGAAATGTTGTCGCCGGCGGCAGCATCACAGGCCGCAATACTGATTGTCCCCGCTCCATCGGACTGGAAACAACCGGCAGAATCCGCACCGGGTAGAGTCCAGGTGACATCGCCGGCTAAAGCCGCGGGGGCTTGGAACGCCAAGAAATTGACTCCATTGTCAGAATCTTCGAGAATCTTAAGCACTCCAGCAGAAGTGGCACCGTTTGCGATAGTGAGATTGGCATTGGCGGTGATGAGACCCGAAGCAGTGATGGCACCTGAATCAGTTAAGGTTAGGTCAGCTCCGGTGACGTCTGCAAAATCAATGGAATCATCGTCAATGGTGTCGTCCTGGATATTCTCGCCATCGAGGGCAGTCAGTCCGGTGCCCACGCCGGTGAAAGAGGTAGCCGCTACATCGCCGTCTTCGTCCACGGTAAAGATGGCGGTGTTGGAGGCCTGGCTGCCAACTCCGATACCGAAGACCTGCTGGTTCGCGGTCATACCGGCGATGCCGGTATCTACCAAGATCTCAAACATGGGGTCGGTGATGGCGGCCGTAGCGGTCTTGGCAGTGGTGAAAATTAATTGGTCGTCCACGCCTTCGTCGTATTGGATGAGCCAGTCGGAGTCCGTGCCGAACACTAAGTTGATGTCATCGATGATAGTCAGGGCTCCGGTAACCGAGTCCCCGGAATTCAAGAGATAGATGTCTTCGATTTCCGTGGCATTGATACAGTCGGTGCAAGTTAGATCTGTGGCGGAACCGGTTAGAGTGCCTACAAAGGAGTTGGCGGTAACTATGCCCGAAGTGCCATTGTCCGCCACAGTCATGAGGTCATTTCCCGCATCATCTTCAAAGGTAAAAGTCCCGGTATCTGATATTTGAATCTGGGTGGTAGTGTCGGCGAAGAAAAGATTGGCATCCCAACCATCACCAATTGTAATCGCGCGTTCAATAGAAGAAATAGGAGTAATGGCGTCGATAAGAATACCTGTGAAAGTTTCATCGAATGAGCCTGGGCCACTAAGCGGATCAAAATCAATATGAAGTGCTGAGACATCGTTGGCAGTACCATCGCCGCCTTCGATTTGGATAAACAATCCATCGACATTGTCTGTGGTGATACCGGAACCGGCCGAAGCGTTGATTACGACTATGTCTTGAGTTTGTGCAATCGAAGGTGTGATAGAAAGTGCAGTTAAACCATCATCCCCAGCCAAAGTAATGTTGCCTTCTGCGGATACATCAAAGTCCGTGAAGTTGATTACCGCGGTTCCGCCGAGTAAAGTATTGTTGTTAATGTCGAAGTCATCCGAGACATCGAACATGTTTCCAGTAGTGTCGTAAGAGAATGTCTGATCCCCGTCGGCATCGTTGAAAGTAAGTGTGGTGCCCTGGGTGCCATCAAAAGCCGCACCGGAAGTGACATCGCCCACGGCGGTAATTACGCCGCTGACTTCTGATTCATCAATCCCCCCATCCAGCGCTTGCAACTCTGCCAGAGAAATTAGGGTACCGTTCACATCCAGTGCCTGTTCCCAGCCGGAGCCGATACGCAGAGCGGTTTCCACAACCGTGGCAGCGGCCGCAGAAAGATTAGCAATGTTGATACCGTAAACTAAATCCGCATCTG
>Ga0209541_10014299_pt1 | contig 11979 bp, 11 predicted proteins | sample RifCSPlowO2_01_FD_184027 | JGI IMG/M metagenome (GOLD analysis project Ga0209541, IMG submission 184027) | Groundwater microbial communities from Rifle, Colorado - Rifle CSP2_plank lowO2_0.1 (SPAdes) (version 2) | ecosystem: Environmental > Aquatic > Deep subsurface > Groundwater | place...
TCCGGCGGACTCCGCATCATTCTCGGATACGCTTCTCTGCTTGCCGCCCGAGGCAATGAAGTGACGGTGTATGTCCAAAGTGTAAATCCGTTTCGCCGTCCGATTGCCAACTTTTTTCATCTGGGATACCCGAAGTGGATCGCCAATTTTCATGCGCAGATCGTCCGTGTCTCGGCGTTTACTTCCGAGACGGTCCAAGGAAGCGACGTGCTTGTTGCGACCACGTACAAAACGGCACTCGTTATTGCTGATTTTCCGAAAAGTGCAGGGCATCAGGTCTACTTACTTCAGCATGATGAGGGGCTGTATCACGGCTCTCGCGAACTTGTTGATCGTGCGTATCGTTTACCACAAAAAAAAATTGTTGTCGCGACATGGCTTAAAAATTTGCTTCAAGAAAAATATGGGCAAGATTCCACACTTCTCTTGAATCCGATTGACCGAGAATTGTTTCATCCCGTTACACGAGATTCACATGGCGGTATTCGTATCTTACTTCTTGACCATACGTACGAGTGGAAGGGGACAAAAGAGGGTGTACAAATTATCTCCGAATTGAAGCAAAAATATCCTGAGATCCGCTTGATAGGGTTTGGCGCGCGTAAGGAGGCATCCGAGCATCCGTTCGACGAGTACTATTACAACTTACCGCAAGAAAAACTTGCATGGCTCTATTCAAACGCTGACATTTTTCTCTGCCCGTCTTGGGATGAAGGATTCGGTCTCCCGTCGCTCGAGGCGATGGCGTGCGGGACGGCAGTAGTGACTTACGACAATGGCGGCTCTCAAGATTTTGCTTTTCATGAAAAGACGGCCTTGGTTGCTCCACGTCGCGACACAAAACGTCTTGCAGGGGAACTTGAACGACTCGTCACGGATCAGGTGTTGCGTGAACGCATTGCGCGGGCGGGCTATGAGTTTGTCGGCACCATACCAACGTGGGAAGAGCAAACTGCCGAGTTAGAAAGAATTTTGAGCGTCCCATAATATGCCAAACGTCTCTGTCATCATTCCCACCCATAATCGCCCTGAGCTATTTTCTCGGGCAATTCGTTCTGTGCTCGCACAGATGTATCAAGATTTTGAGATTATCGTGGTTGATGATGGGATGAAGGAGCGCGCGGAGAGCGTGGTTTCGGCGCTTGGCGATTCTCGCATTCGTTACATAAAAAATGAAACCTCGCTCGGCGGAGGCGGTGCGCGTAATCGCGGAATTAAGGAGGCTCACGCGGAGTTCATCGCCTTTCTTGATGACGATGATGAGTGGCTACCCGAAAAACTTTCGGTGCAGATGGAGCAATTTGCGAACACGCCTCCCGATGTCGGATTCTGCTTTACGGGTGCACGTATCGAAACCGATGATGGTGTGGATGTAACGACTGCAATAGAGGGGATCAATGATTTGAGTACCATCGCACTTCTTCGTTTCAAAGGATTTCTTACGACAACGCTTATTGTGAAGCGCGCTGTCTTTGATGATATCGGGTTGTTTGACGAGTCACTCCCTTCGCATCAGGAGGCCGAGTTGGTTCTTCGTATGACCAGAAAATATAAAGGGTTGGGTATTGACCGCCCGCTTGTGGTTATGAACATGCATCCGCATGATCACATCGGAGCCAATCCTTCCCGCCGCATCAAAGGCAAAGAGCTGGTGCTCAAGAAACATGCCGCACTTTACGCGAAATACCCTCGCGCATTGGCGAAACAATACTTCTGGCTCGCGCTGTGGTGCCGCGATTCGCGGCAGATGGAGAAGGCAAAGGAATATTTTTGGAAGGCGTTTCGTTTAAGTTGGAGCCTTCGCTACGGGATGCATTGGTTGCTTGCATCTTATAATCAATAATCGTGACTGTCCCTATTCGCGACATTCGCTATGAAATAAAAAATTATGGAATCATATAACAAAAAGAGGTTAAGAATATCGGGGGTATTAGCCGGACTGAGTTTCACGGTCGGCTTGGGTGGTTATCTGTTTACACACAATCAATTATTCTGGAATTTTATTTTTATTACGATGGGTATAAATTTTATTGTTTTTAGTCATGATTTAGCCATGAAAGAGGTTGTAAAACATAAATTCAACTACAAAGTCGCCCGCGGATGGTTTCTTTTAGGTGGAGTGTTGTTCATCTTGGCCGCAATCCAATCATGGTGGTAACTGATCAGCCACCCAAAAGTTAAACACCTTTGCTATTGGATTTTGGGCCCAAGAAGGGGAGAGTTGCACCGTTTTCTCTCTCGTACTAGCATGAGGGGAATCATGAACCCATCGCTAAATAAACGGCTAATCAAAACGATACAATTTCGAGGCAAAAAGAGAGGATGAGGAGGAAGGCGTACTTTTCGTACGACCGACTGACAAAACTCTCTTTTTGACCGAAATTTTGTTGTTTTGGTAGCCACACTTTTAGTATTTTCATTCCTTTATTTTGTGATGGGTTCAATGTATATTCTCGGCATTTCAGCGTTTTATCACGACAGCGCGGCCTGCCTCATTAAAGACGGCGTCATTATTGCCGCTGCGCAAGAGGAGCGGTTTACGCGCAAAAAGGCTGACGAGCGTTTTCCAAAAAATGCAGTTGCCTACTGCTTGAAGGAAGCGGGCATCACCATCGATGACATCGAGATTGTCGCATTTTACGACAAGCCGTTTTTGAAATTCGAGCGCTTGCTCGAAACGTATCTCGACTACGCTCCGTACGGCCTCTCGTCTTTTTTGAAGGCGATGTCGATGTGGCTCAAAGAAAAACTCTGGATGCCGGAAGTCATCAAGAGAGAACTAAGCTATAAGGGAAAAATTCTTTTCGTGGAACACCACCGTTCGCACGCGGCGAGCGCATTTTTTGCGAGCCCGTTCGATGAGGCGGCCATTCTCACGGTGGACGGTGTGGGGGAGTGGACAACCACCTCATGGGGGATGGGTAAGGGAAACGCAATTACGTTTGGTGAAGAGATCCATTTTCCGCACTCGCTCGGTCTCTTCTACTCTGCGTTTACGTACTACACCGGTTTCAAGGTGAACTCGGGAGAATATAAAGTGATGGGCCTCGCTCCGTATGGTGAGCCCAAGTACGTCGATGCGATGCATAAGCTTGTTGATATCAAAGAAGACGGATCGTTTCGTCTCGACATGTCGTATTTTAACTATCCTGCAGGGCTTACGATGACAACAGAAAAGTTTCATGACCTTTTTGGCGGCTCGCCACGTTCGCCCGAGTCATTGCTCACACAGAAAGAAATGGACATCGCCGCGTCACTTCAAGCAGTGACGGAAGAAATAATGCTTGCGATCGCGAAGCACGTACACAGGAAGACAGGAGTGAAGTACCTCTGTCTCGCCGGTGGTGTAGCACTCAATTGTGTCGCAAACGGGCGCATCTTGCGTGAGGGGCCTTTCGAGGGAATTTGGATACAGCCCGCGGCGGGGGACGCAGGCGGTGCCTTGGGTGCGGCACTTTGTGCGTGGTACGAATATCTCGGCAATGTTCGTCCACCGACCGAGGGTAAAGATGCGATGCGCGGAGCTTATCTTGGTCCTGAATTTTCCGACGTGGAGATTGCCCTATTTCTTAAGAAACAAGATGCTCCGGCGACTCGCCACAGTAATGTCGCCCTTGTGGATATTGTTGCTACCCATCTCGCCGAAGAAAAAGTCATCGGTTGGTTCAACGGGCGGATGGAATTTGGCCCGCGTGCGCTCGGTGCTCGCTCGGTGCTTGGTGACGCGCGTTCTTCTAAAATGCAATCGGTGATGAACCTGAAGATTAAATTTCGTGAAAGCTTTCGCCCCTTTGCGCCATCGGTGCTTCTTGAAGATGTGGGTAAGTATTTTATACTTGATGGTCACGATTCTCCCTATATGCTCCTCACCGCTTATGTGTGTCCCGATCGTCGACGCAGAATGACCAGAGAAGAAGAAGCATTGTGGGGCATAGAGAAACTCAACATTGTCCGCTCGGACATTCCTGCGGTCACGCACGTCGATTATTCCGCTCGCGTACAGACAGTTTCCAGCGACACTGCGCCGCGATACCACGCACTTATCGATGCATTCAAAAAGAAAACCGGCTCGAGTGTCGTTGTAAATACCTCATTCAACGTACGCGGCGAGCCAATCGTATGCACACCCGAAGATGCGTATCGCTGTTTTATGCGTACGGATATCGATACGCTCGTGCTGGGGAATTATGTTCTTGAGAAGGTGAAACAGCCGAAATTCGACGACAACGAGGATTGGAGATTAACTTACGAACTCGACTGATTGTCCTCATCGAGAAAAAGCGTAAAATCAAACAAACCCTATGTTACCGCGAATAAAAAATATTTTAGTTAACACCGTTCTTGTCTCTGCTGGTTTTTTCTTGGCAGTGGTGATGGGTGAAGTGATGCTCCGCTTGATACTTCCCCGCATCGAACCGCAAACGGTGACTGTTGCCGATGCCGACCCCGTGCTTCACCCTGACCTAGTGCTCGATCATGTGATTGTTCCAAATAGTGACGGGGGGCAAAATGATGCGCGGGGATTCAGGAATGACGCGGCAATGGAGTATACTGACGTTGTCACGCTTGGTGACTCACACACTTACGGTCCGGCAGTTGATTTACAAGGCATGGATAACTCATGGCCGGCGAAATTGAGCCGTAGCGCCGGTGTGAGTGTATACAACATGGGTGTGTGGGGGTACGGACCAGGACAATATTCCGTTCTTTTAGATGAGGCACTTTTGCTTCACCCTAAGGCGGTGGTTGTGGGGATGTGGATGGGGAATGATATTTTCGATGCATATGACCTTGTGTATCACTACAACGCATGGATGAAGATGCGTAACCCCAATTTTGCGAATACTGCACCGCAAACCGTTGAAGATTCGAAACAGCTCCACACACCGCTCCGCGATGTGCGCCAGTGGATTCGTGATCGGAGTGTTTTGTACAAAACCCTTGGCGATCGCACGCGCATCTGGCGGGAAGGAGCCGGTCTTGCGTCGCCTCGTACGATCGGCACAAGCGACTGGTCAACCACCAATCCTGATGCGAGTCTGATTTATGACGCGAAGCCCGAGTTGCGCACACTCTTTTGGGTGGGTCATCGTGTGGCGGGTGTTGATGTCAATGATCCGAATGTACTCGAGGGCCTTCGGCTGACAAAAGCATTTCTTATCGATATGAATGCTCGTGCAAAGGCGGGGGGTGCAAAGCTTGTCGTGGCAATCTACCCTTCTAAGATGTCGGCATACGATGAGCTTGCTCGGGAGGCAAATTTGTTCAATGCGTCATTCGCGAAGATCGTGAAGGATGAAGCAGAGCTCAAAGGGGAGATCGTGGCGGTATGTAATGAGCACAAGATCGCCTGCGTTGATGCATTGCCGATGTTTCAGACCGAACTCGGGAAGGGTAAGAAAATGTATCCGGAGAACTGGGACGAACACCCGCTTTCTTCGGGTTACGATGTATATGCAGAAGTTGCGAAGTGCGCACTGGTAAAAGTTGGTATCATCAAGTAGCTTCAAACCTATGTCCGCACTCTCGTCAGGGATCGCACAATTCAAAAAGGAAGTCGCTTATATCGAAACCAGCGAATCGAAAATCCGTTCATTCGCTTTTGTCGTCGGCGGCATATTGGTCGCACTGGGACTCTTTGCTATTTATCGTGATCACGTTTTGCGCAGTGAGATCCTTGTCGGACTCGGCACGATCCTTGTGGCGTTCGGCATCATTCGTCCCGTCACCCTCACCCTACCATATCGTCTCTGGATGATGCTCGCTACTGTTCTCGGCGTTGTTGTCGGAAACACGCTCCTCACGCTTTTTTACTTTCTTGTGGTGACGCCAATAGGATTCCTGAAACGCCTCTTTCGCCGTGTCCCCAAAGATAAGAGAGAGAGTTACTGGCTCCCTGCCTCGCTGTTTAAAAAAGAATCCCTAGAACAGCCATTTTAGTTTTGACACCTTTGTGCTAAACTCACTCCGTGAACAAGCTCAACATTCTCGTCGCCTTTCTTAAATTTCTCGTAGAACGAAAGAAGTTCTGGCTACTTCCTATTGTGATTATGCTTGTCTTCCTCAGCATACTGCTTGTTGCAACGCAGGGGAGCGCAGTGGCGCCTTTCATCTATACGCTTTTTTAGAGAGAACCACGAAACATTATGTCGGATACTTTGACTGGGCAGGTTAAAAAGTCCTGGAAGTTCCTACTCGTCCTCGCCATTGTCGGAGGGCTGTTTGGCGCATTTCCGCATATTGCCGCGCGTGTTGTCGCGGGTGTTGATTGGCAAGGGGTAGCCCCAGAGCTGACGGGTGATGGTCTCTTTTACATGACCCGTGCGAGTAAGGCGATACACGGGGAGATCACGGGGAATCCTTACTATGTGACACCCTACAACAATCCGTCCCCGTCATTTTCGGCGATCGATCTTGTGCAAGGTATTCCGTACGCATTTCTCTCTCCGTTTTGGGCGGCAACACTAAATACTTTTCTTTGGAATGGTATGTTCGCACTCATGCTCGGTATACTTTTGCTCCGACTAGGGTTCTCTCGGAGGATGATTATTTTCTCGTGGCTTATCATCGCTCTCAGCATGTTTAAGTACATGCTTCGCGTTGGGCACACGCAGATTATGTTTCCCTATTTTCTTTTATTTTTCATTTTGCTTTTAGAAACATGGCGCAAGGACAGACTGGGAGTGGCGGGGAAGTACGACCCCGTGTGGCTTGGTCTCTGTGCGGGTCTCACGACATATTTATACACCTTCCTTTTTCAAGTGGTCGCCGTGTCGCTTGCCGTCGGTGTTGCCGCCGCCTTCATTTTGCGACGCAAGAAATTGGTCCGCTTTTTCATTGTTGCGATCGGGACAATGGTCGCCGTTGCTATACCATACCTTTTTTATCTTCACGGGGTCACGACCTTCCCTGCATTCGGGGAGACGATGAATTTGTTTGCGGGGGTGCGTTCGCATTTTCCCTCGCCGCAGGTGTATTTTTACGGTCGGTGGCTCCTTCTCCTTGTTGCGTGGGCGCTCCTCCTTTGGCTGATGGAGGTACGCATGGCGAGAAAAAAAACCGAGGTAGTGAGTGGCGAGACAGAGACGCCCTCCTTGGAAGATACCGTGCTCACCATGGCAATGGTCTCCCTGGGCACGTTTGGCGTGATGTTGGAAAATGTCATTATCGGAGTTGATATTTCCGGTCCGCCGCACGCTAATTTTTTTGTTCTCCTCCTTGTGCCTCTCGGCCTCGTTCTGTTCACTGGCAGATCAGTGCGTGGGTTATTCGAGAAGGGTTTTTATGTGCAGAAAGTTCTCCTTCTTATTTGTATCCTGATTGTGGCAAGAGAAGTATGGAGCACTCTCCCTCCCCAGTTTCCGGAACCTTATTTGCAGTCATCTTTCTATCGTCCCGACAGTGAAAGTCCGATAGTGAAGAAGCCCGCAGGGAATCCCCAGTACATTATGCCCGTGCTCGAAGCGATACGCTCTTTGCCGGGCGCGCAGGTTATTGCTGCGCCGGAGCCCTTGAATGCGTATATCCCGCTTTATACAGGGCAACACCTTTTGTTTATTCCTGACGGCGGGTTGTTTTCTACCACACACACCAACGAAAGTGTCGACCGCTTATTTACATCAAAATTGGGGCAAATACTCACGAGAGAGGAAGTTGCCCGAGCATACGATTGGGTTGAGGCACCGAACAATGAATTGGTTGGACGCGACAAACTGGCGCGCAAATTGTGTACGATGATATTGCGCTCACCAGCGTGTAGCACACTCGTCGTCGCGCATCCTTACCGTGGCGATGGAGTGATCAATGAGTCCGCATGGTTTGAGTATTACCAAACGAAGGTGAGGCCGAATGTTCTCAAATACTTACACCGGTTCAATGTGAGCCAGGTGGTCATCGATCGGCGACTCTCCATTCCAGAGATCTTGCGTGGGCAAACACCGTGGCATCAAGACCAATACTATGCGATCTATGACATTACTTCGCTCTATACCCAAAAATAAAAATTTATAGAGTGGGTTTTATTGGACGTCCGTAATATACTACGAGGATGAATAGCCAATTTTGGCAAAAAGAAGGGGCAAAAGATGTGTTGATTATTTTGGGTTGCGCTCTGCTCAACGTGCTCTTGACGCTCTTTCTCTATCCCAAATTTGCCCACATAGGGACGGACGGGGTGTTTTATGCCCTCATGGCCAAAAGCCTTGCGTTGGGGCAAGGGCTTACGGTATTTCATCAACCACATGTTTTTTTCTCACCCGGACTTTCTTTTGTCATCGTTCCGGTCTATTTCATCATTGGAAATATTGAACTTGCCGCACAGGTGACCATGCTTGCGCTTAGTATACTCACGCTTCCATTTTTTTATTATGCCATGCGCTTTTTTGTCGAACGGCACATTGCCTCCATTGCCACACTTTTCCTTGCAGTGAACGCGACGGTGATATGGAGGAATGTGCGTCCAATAGCGCAACCGTTGGCAGCGTTTTTATCGGTAGTGCTTTTCTTTTGTTTAACCAAATACATCACATGTGATAAGGGGGGACGTAAAGTGTTCGCCCTTGCTTTTCTGCTCGGATTGGTCACTGGAGCACTGTACCTTGCGCGCCCCGAATATATCGTCCTTATCGTCCCGCTCACCATTTTCCTCTTTTGGAATAACCGAAAAACCGTAGCACTCCCCAGAAATCTTGCCATCATTTCTCTCACTATCGTCGGTTTCGCACTTTGTGTCATGCCGTATGTCGCTTACCTCCATACGCATACGGGGCAATGGACGTTTACCGGTCGACTTTCTCAACAGATCGAGATCGCAAAGGGGTTAATCGAGATCAACCAAGTCTCGTCGGCATGGGATTCTCCCGATATTCCCGACAATTCCATATGGTCATTTCTGCAAAGTATTTTTGCCCCCAAATTCGCCAAGATCTACTTTTCGCATCTCTATGACATCGAGTGGTTTCTCCTGCGAATTTTCGGAATTATTGGTTTCGCCTTTTTCGGCATCGGTCTTTGGAAAGTAATTGCCGAGAAGCGTTTTGTGATACTTCAGATCCTTGCGGTTCCCACTGCGATGCTTTTCGCGTTTGCGATGGGCTTTAACGGAGACTTTGGCTATCTTGAGCCCTATCTTTTTATTTTCATCTCCCTTATTGCCATCGGGTGCGCCTCGTTTATATCAACTCTCACCATATCTCTGCCCTCCGTATCTTGGAGACGGCTCTTGCTTAGCGGTGGAATTATTGCACTCTCTGCGGGCTACTTTGCTTTTCCAGTTTTTCAGAACTTCCTCTTTAGGCCCGATGACACGGGAAAACCTATTGAATATCAGTTACTCGGGCAATATGTTCGTGATTCTGTTGAAAGTTCGGAAGAACAGTTGCTCGTTGCACGAAAACCAGAGATCGCTTTCTATGCCGGAGCAGATTGGGTGGGAATCTCCGGCCTCGAAACTCCCGAGCAACTGTTAGATATTATGAAGGCAAAAAACGCTCGCTATCTCGCTATCGATACCCGAAGCATGGGGGAAGCGGCGGCCGTCTTTTTTGATACGGAGGAGAAACACCTCTTAGGAGGACTTGAGTTCATCCAAGAATTTACCTACGGTAGTGAGCGGGTAAGGTTGTATCGTCTGGGGGAGTAGGGACAATTTGATTTTTTGTGAGCTTGTGCTATGGTGAAGACATGAAAAATATCATTCAATTTTCAATCACACGTGAGCCGGAAGGATATTATGTTGCAACCGGGGTAGGTCACCCGATTGTTACAGAAGCAGACACGCTCGATGCGTTACAGGAGAATATTCGCGAGGCGACTTCGCTTTACATGGAGGGTGAGAATCTTGCGGAACTTGGACTCGCAAGCCATCCGTCGCTTTTGATGAATATCGAGGTACCGCAACTCGACCATGCCTAGGTTAAAAAGTATTTCCGGCGATGAACTGGTGAAATTTTTTACATCGCACGGTTTTCTTGTCCTTAATCAACACGGCAGTCACATAAAATTGAGATGCGTCGTTGATGATCGTAAACAAACGTTAATTATTCCGAATCACACTCCACTTCGGACCGGAACGCTTCGTGCGATCTATATACAGGCGCTTGCATATATGCCCGATGATGTACTTCGTGCATATTTTTATATGAAGTAGGGATGGTCTCGCTCGAGATACTTTTTTGTCGAGAGGGGAGTTATAAAAGACATGAATTTTGCTAATTTCATCAAATGAGTAAACTCGTCCGAATGTTTCGTCTCATGTGGGAGGATTCCCCCGATGCCGGCAACCAATTGGTTCGCGGCTCTTTTGTGCTCGTCATCGGGCGACTTGCCATAAAAATTGTGCAGTTTGTCCGCACCATCGTGCTCGCACACCTCCTTTTTCCGGAGGATTTCGGACTTTTTGGACTCGCTGCCCTCTCCATCGGGGTCATGGATATCTTGTTTCAACCCGGATTTTACGCTGCGCTAGTTCATGAGCGTAATGATCCATACAAGTACCTTGATACCGTATGGTCGGGACACATCATTCGCTACGGTGTTCTCGGGATCCTCGTTTTTTTTATGGCACCGTTTCTTGGAGATTTTTTTGCTCACCCGGAAATCGTCCCACTCACTCGCGTGCTCGCGCTGGCGCTAGTGATAAGCGGGTTTGAAAATCCTGGCCTTGCATTGTATCAACGGGAGATGCGTTTTAACCGTCTCTTTTTTCTTAACATGTCCATGGTGCTTTTTGAGATCGTAATCGTGATTGTTGCCGGCTTTATGTTGCGAAGCGCGTGGGCACTCGTCATCGGCGCAGTTTCCTACCGTATTGGCAACGTTTTCTTTTCATACCTCTTTCATCCCTATCGACCTAAATTTGCGCCAAACCTCGCACACTTTCGGCATCTCTTGCGCTACGGCAAATGGATTTCACTCAGTGCATTCGCCGGCTACTTTGTCGTGCAGGGCGATAACTTTAGCGTCGGCAAGTTGATTGGACCCGAAGGGCTCGGATATTATCAAGCGGCATTTGCGTTAGCGCTTCTTCCGGCTGCAGAATTTGGTCGTGTGCTCGGAAACGCACTTTTTCCTGCATTTGCCAAGCTTGAGATAGGCCGCCGTGAAGAATCATTCACTCGCGTTGCACAGCTCATTTTTGCATTCACCGTCCCGGCGTCCTTGGGTATTTACGCGCTTGCGCCGGACATTGTCCACATACTCTATGGTGCACGCTGGATGCCGATGGCACCGCTTGTTTCTGTGCTCGCGTTCTATGCACTGGTGAGATCGTTCGAGGTTATCGGATCGCCGTTCTTTATGGGGATAGGAAAACCAAAGATAATTACTATCGCACTTTTTCTCCAGTGTGGAGCGATGGCACTCTTCCTTCCGCTTCTCATCACCAAGCTGTCGACGGTCGGCGCCGCATGGGCGATGCTTGCGAGCGGACTCTTTTCCGCGACAGTCTATCTCGTTGCGCTCTGCCGTGAGCGGTTACTCAACATGGAAGGCCTGATACGATTGGTTGCCACGCCACTTTTTTCAGCCCTTGTCATGGTTGCCGCTATTGACGCCGCAAAGATGATGGCCCCCATACAAAACATTTTTGCACTTTTTTTCTACATGATCTTCGGCGGATGTGTGTATTTTGCCACACTATGGTGCGCTGATAGCGTTGGCAAAGGCAACCTTTTTACGCATTTTGAGTGGGTGCGTGCGCGCGTCTGGCCCAAAGAACGAAAAGTGTGATACAAGTATTTTTATGTCACAAGACAGGGAACAAACCCAAGGGAGAATAAATAAGATCTGGGAAAAGGAATGGAATAGCCCAAGAGAGCAAAGCGCAAAAGTTCTTTTTGGTCAGCGATTATTTGTTGAGGGTTATCCGATTTTTAGAAAATACATTCCGAAAGATGCGAAAACGATCCTCGATGTGGGTGGGGGAACGGGGAGGTACGGTGTGAAATTAGCTCAGGATTTTCCAAACGCTAAAGCTGTTGT
>Ga0209541_10014301_pt1 | contig 11979 bp, 13 predicted proteins | sample RifCSPlowO2_01_FD_184027 | JGI IMG/M metagenome (GOLD analysis project Ga0209541, IMG submission 184027) | Groundwater microbial communities from Rifle, Colorado - Rifle CSP2_plank lowO2_0.1 (SPAdes) (version 2) | ecosystem: Environmental > Aquatic > Deep subsurface > Groundwater | place...
ATTAGCGTTAAGAACTCCAAGAGATTCTTATAAACCTAATGACTTGCTTGCTGAAACTTTAGGAAAAGAATTAAAGCAAAGAAGAATAAAACTTGGAAAGGGAAAATTAATTCCTATTTCTGCATTAAGGTTAAGAGAAAATTCAGATTCTGAATATGGATTAGTATTTGATTTAAGCGAGGATGCAGAAGAACTTGAAAATTTATTTCAATTTAAATGGGATTATATGAGAGAACAAGGACTTGCTGGGGCTTACCTCGACTGGGGCGGCTGGGGTTCCGACAGCGGGGGCTTGGCGGGCTCCGGGGGCGATGGCAGGGTAGTCGTCGTTAGTGATGAAAGTGCCCCTTCGCAAAGGTCAGATGAGCAAAAAGAGGAAGAAATATTAAGGGCAGCAATGGGTCCAAGATTTAATCTCTCCAAGTGTGAATGGAATTCTGCTGATAAGAAATAAGGTTAAAAAACCAATTCATCTTTTTGATTTTATCTCACAGGAAATCTCTGCCCAGTATTTGGCGAAGAAGATGAAGGCAGAACCGCTCTTTGAGATTGAGATGTTGAAGAAGTTGCTCTTTGAGATGCTAATGCTGAAGGCGGAGAGGCAGGAGGTTTAGGAGGCATCCTTGGAGTACTTGAACCCTCTTTATTATCATGAGGTTTTCTATTCTGCTCCTGATTGTTTCTTTTTATTACAATATAGATTACTATTGCAGTTACTACAATTAAAACAATTACAATCATTATAATGGTATATATCCAAAGATTTCCATTAGGTGCAGGAGGATTAGGCGGTTCAGGAGGCGGATTAGGAGTGCCCGGATTATAACCACACTGCCCTTCAATTTTTCCTACATTTTCCCATTGCCCGCCAGCACATGTTGAAATACTTTGATCAGCATTGCATTTATCTGCAGTTACTCCGTCAGTGCATACAGGAGCAGGAGGATTTGGTCCAGTCCCATTTGTATTATTAGTGTTAGGTAAAACACATGCACCATTTTTACATACTTGGCTTGACATGCATCTTATAACTTCGTATTTTAGTGTTTCTTCATCATCACAATAAAATTCTTTCAATGTTCTTGAACCAAGGCATTTATCTGTGAAATCTATAGAAAATAAGTCATCTGCTTCAAGAGTTGCAGTTCCTTTTTCATTTTCATCACTTCCATTATCTGAATCATCGCAAGTATTGTCAATAGTATCATCAGAACATTTGCCAGATGAACATCCATCAGGACAGCTTACGCTTATTTCTCTTACTCTATTTCCAAATGGGTCGCAGTAAAATTCTGTTAAATCCTCATCATCACAGGCATCTTCATCTATAAGTGTGCCGTTGCTGAAAGAAACATTTGCATAGTGATAAGGTTTTATTCCTATTTCATCATTTTCTGCATCATGATCAACACAACGAATTATGTTTGCGCATATTCCTCCGACGCATTCCTCATCGTCAGCACAATCACTATCTTCATCACACGTCGGGATAACACTGCAGCTTCCATCGCGCGCTTTTGAAACTCCTGCTGCTTTTCTTTTGCAATCATTTTGATAGGTGGCATCATTGCATCCACAAACCGGGCTTGCAGTACTAGGGCATGATGTTTCAATTGGTTTTTCTATACACAATCCTAGACTTGCAGTGCATAGAGATTTTTCACAGAATTCGTTGCTATTACATTGAGCATCATTTGAACAAGAAGGTTTTGTATTTTGATAAATCTCGTTTATTCTCGCACTTGTTAAAGAAGTATTATAGATTCTCACTTCATCAGCACTTCCATTCATTAATAAATTTGTTCCTCCAATGGTTATTACCTTTATAGAAGATAAATTAATTCCAGGAAAGTTTCTAGATGTATTTTGCGCCTCTCCGTTGAGATAAATTGTTATGTTTTTTCCGTCATAAACTCCTGCAATGTGATACCATCTATTTTCTTCAAGAGTGCTGATAGTTTGCGCTTTTAATCTTTCATTTGTGCCTTGATTTACCATAATCTGGAAAGCTGCTGTTTTATCTGGTTGTATTGAAAGCACATAGGTTCCATTCAAAAGCCATTTTTGATGATTAACTATAAAATTGGTGGTATCAGTGTCTTTTGATTTTATCCAAGCCATCAGTGTTATATTTTTTATTGGAATATTATTAAATACAGGAACTTCAACAGAGCCCAATTTTCCGCCTGTATCAAATTCATAAGCAGAATTCGCAGAGCCATCTATACCCTCTGCAGGAGTTGCATTATTCCATACCCTTCCATGATTAAAGTTTCCAGAAAAGTCATCTGTATTTCCATTTGTAAATGGATAGTATCCGACAAGTCCTGATTCTCTATCAGTATAATTTGTAGGACTATAAATTTCTTTGACTTCTGCCCAAGAAAGTGTCCTATTGAAAAAATAAATCTCGTCCATAAACCCCGTATACACATTATCGCAGGCAGTTGTTTCGCTTCCAGTACAAACTCTTCCAATCCACCATTCTCCTGTCGCAGGTTTTATATGATAAGGAGCGATAACTATTGAGTTTCTTTCCTGTCCGTCGATATAAATTCTTATTGTGTTCTCTGACATAGTATATCCTATTTGGTGCCATATTCCTTTTGTCATATTTATTGAAAATGTATGATAATTATTTTGATTCTGCGGAGATGTCCTATCATCAATAAAGATAAAATTAATTGCATTTCCATATGCATCATAGATTATTCTCCTGCTCCATCCATTATTCTGGAATAATATTCCGCGGGTTACAGGAGAAGTCATATTTCCTAATTTAACCCATAGAAAAACACTCTCATATTTTCCAGGAAGATTTATTTTTCCTGCAGGAATTGTAAGATTTGCTTTGTCTACTGTGTCAAATCTTGTTCCATTTCCTATTACTCCATATGCACCAATTTTTGTTTTTGCAAAGCTTAAATTTATCCCGCTTCCAGAGCTGTCATTATATCCATTTTCAAAATTGTAGTGCGCCAAAAGTTTGTTACTCAATGGAAATTTGGGCGATAAAGAAATTTTCTCTTTTTCTGAAATAGAATATAAAATTACCAATGTGGAAAAAGAAAGAATAATAAGTATAGCCATTGCAGACTTATAGTTTAATTTTTTCATACCTCTTTCAGCCACTTTTAATCACACTCTGATTATTTAAATAGATGATGTCTGTTTATAAATATTTCTGCGTCGCGATATTATCAAATTAAAGAGGCATATGAGATAATCCTTCAAATATCTGTTCATTTATCGAATTTTTAATACTCGTGAAAAATCTCCAATCTTTAAATTGAAATTAAAGTGTATAGATTTTTCCCGGTTCTCCCAAAACCCAAGCACAAACTCCACACTTTAGTGCGGGTATACTCAAAGGGTTTTGTGATAGTTACTAATCATTAATACGCCAGATTCACATAATCTTAAACAAACTAAATTAAAAGAGGCGAAATGTAGGAAAGGTATAGGATGTTAGAAACATTAATTTTCTTCTTCTCAAAAGTTATTCTATTATGCAGTTTAATTAAATTCCAAAATATCCTCTCTTTTTTATACCCTCATTTACAATAATAAAAGGCATTTCTTTTTCCGGCAGGCTTCTGTGCTTTATTAAATTCATATTTCTCCTGCCCTTTTTTATTTCAATCTCTATAAGGCATTTGCTCCAGTACTTTAACAAATCTCCTCCAACCATATTTGCCTTTTTTTCAGCACCGCTCCGGAATTCTTCTTCTGTTAAAAAATTATAATAAACTTGGTTTGTTACAATCACAGGTATATTTTTTCTTCTTGCTATTTCTGCAAGAATTCTGAGCTGTTTTGCAAGTTCTTTATTAATGTTTCTTATTTTTTCTTCACTATCCTCTTTTCCTGCTTCTGCAATTTCAAGACGATAAAGCATAGCCATGCTGTCCACAATTATCAGCCCTATTTTTGAATTGGAATTTATTTTTTCAGCCAGGCTGTCAAATATTTTTTTTTGTTCGCTGAAATTCATTGGATTCATTAAAAGTATATTTTCAACGGCCTTTTCATTTTCTTTTCCTGCTATTTGCTTAAATCTTTCAAGTGAAAATCCGCCTTCGCTGTCAATGTATATTACTTTGCTTGATTTTTTCGCCTGGGAAACTGCGGCAAGCATGCACATATTTGTTTTGCCAGAGCCGGCAGGCCCGTAAATTGTCGTGATTATGTCCCTTTCATAGCCGCCGAACAGCCATTTGTTTAAGTCGTAGCTTCCTGCAGATATCTTATCTTCCATTAATAATAATGTGCTTCTGCATTAATAAACTTTATAAACATAGAATTTTTATCTGTTAGTAATGGTAAAAAAAAGAGCAGTGAGAAAAAGCGGTTCTGGAAAGAAGCAATCAGCAATTAAAGAAGTGAAACAAGCGGATTTAAAACAGGAAATCCTGCAAAAAGAGAGATTAGACTATTTTTCAAAAATAAAGAATATGCTTTTTAATTTGAAGGAATTTGTTAATGCTGCTGACAAAGAAAAAGAAATATGGCCTGCAGCAGCCGCAATTTTCATAACCTTCATGATTTACACGGTTCTTATGGCTATCTTTAAGATTTATTTAGGAATTTTGGATATTCCTCTTGCATTAATTGGTGCGCTTTTTGGAGTTTTAATGGTTTTTGGATTGATATTGATAAATTATTTTTTGCTTCATATTTTTGTTCTGTTGTTAGGAGGAAAGCAAGGATTATTTAATACATACAAATCTCTGACTTATGCAGTTACTTTAATTTTTATATATCTTATATTTGTCCTTATAGCAGAGACGATAATTCCATTTGACTCTTCAATGTTATCAACATTAAATTCTGCTACAGATTCTGCACAGATTAAAGAGGCATACTCCTCATTTATTCTTCAGCCAGGGGCTATTCTTACTTTTATGATTCAGATAATAATGATTGTTCATTTTGTTATTATGCTTGTTTATTCTATTTCAAAATTCCATAAAATTTCAAAACTAAGAGCTTTTTGGGCAGTTGCAATTTATCTTGTGCTTATCTTTGTCTTGCTTGTGCTTATTCAGATAGCAATGATTTCTTCTGCAGTTGTTGCTTAAAGGAAAAGATAAAAACGCCCAAGATTGTTTCTTATTTTGTGTTATAAGAATATTTAAAAAGTGCTTATTTGTGGGAAAAGTATGGCAAGAGAAGCAGCATTATATGAAATACCTAAAGTTTTGGAAAAAGCGAGGGTCTTAGATGATTCTGTATTAGCAAGATACAACGAGTCTGTTAAATCTGCTTATAATTCTGATAAAGCAAGAGAAGTTTTAAGTAAGTTTGGAAAACAGGGGGGAGAACTTACTGATTCAAATCCATTTATGCTTGTTGCTTTGCAAAATTCAGGATTGCTTGATGGAGCGAGAATAGCAACAAGACAGGATTTAGAAACTGCTTCAAGAATTAGCCCCCATATTTTTTCAGGAAATTATATTGATTTTGGATTATCATTAAGAACTCCAAGAGATTCTTATAGACCTAATGACTTGCTTGCTGAAACTTTAGGAAAAGAATTAAAGCAAAGAAGAATAAAACTTGGAAAGGGAAAATTAATTCCTATTTCTGCATTAAAGTTAAGAGAAAATTCAGATTCTGAACATGGATTAGTATTTGATTTAAGCGAGGATGCAGAAGAACTTGAAGATTTATCTCAATTTAAATGGGATTATATGAGAGAACAAGGACTTGCTAGGGCTTACTTCAGCAGGGACGGTAGATGGGTTGCCTATGGTGCTGGTGGCTTGGCTTATTCCAGCGACGACTACAGGGTAGTCGTCGTTAGTGATGATGCTAGTGGCGAAGCCACTGCAAAAAATTGAAGTAAGTTTATTAAAGTCTAAATTTCTTATTTCTTACTCTAATTAAATATGCAGTATCTTGAAGTCCTTGAAGTCCTGAAAAGAAGCTTCTGTCGGAATTATCTCTTTTATAACGGCGTGCTTTGGCCCGATTTTGCACATCTCGCACATCTTGTCAACATTTTCTATTTCACCTTCAACAAATACCTCTATATCGCCGTCTAAAAGATTTCTTACAAAACCCTTCAAGTCAAGTTCGTCAGCGTTTTTCTTTATGTAATTTCTGAAAAATATTCCCTGCACAGTTCCTTTAATGATTATTTTTGAAGCTTTTTTCATTTTATATTTTCTTTTGCACTCTTTATAACTCTTATCCTAATAAGAATCCTTCCTTCTTAAATTTTTATGGCTTATTTTTGATAGTTCTTTTTGCAACCGGTCTTGTCAGAATATTAAAATATAATGCCGATGTCTCTAACACCCCATAAATTTGCCTTATTTTACATCTTTTAACTGCTATTATTTTATTTAATCGAGATTATTTAAATGCATAAAATTTAATGTGCAAATGGATTCAGGATTTTCAAAAAATAAAACCGAGAAAAGCGAGGCAAATTAGGATTATGCGGGCGAGCTCAGCGAGCGAGCCAATAATCTTCGCAACCAAACTATTATAAATACTTCTTTCATTATTTTATTATGGGGCGCGAGGAGCAGATTATTGAAAACAGGATAAGAAAAATAAAAGAGCTGAGAGAGCAGGGGATAAATCCCTATCCTTCAAAATTTGGATTTAAAAATCATTCTGATGAAATTTATGCAAAATACAAAAAACTTCCAAAAGATAAAATAACTAAGGATAAAGTTTCTATAGCCGGAAGAATTATAATTAAAAGAGATTTAGGCAAAATTTCATTTGCGACAATTCAGGACAGCAGAGGAAAAATCCAGTTGCTGAGCCAGGAAGGAAAAACTTCTGAAAAAACAAGGGAATTTTTTAAAAGATATGTTGATTCTGGAGATTTTATAGGCGTTAATGGAGTTATTGCAAAAACAAAAACAGGAGAGCTTTCTGTTTTAATTCATAAAGTTGAAATTCTTTCAAAAGCAATACTTCCTCTTCCTGAAAAATGGCACGGACTGCAGGATGAAGAGGAAAAATTCAGAAAAAGATATCTTGATATTTTGACTAATCCTGAAATAAAAGAATTGTTTATTAAGAAATCTGTTTTTTGGAGCACTATAAGAAACTTTCTTCTTGAAAAAGGATTTCTGGAAGTTGAAACTCCTGTTTTAGAAACAAGTGCAGGAGGCGCTGCTGCAACTCCGTTTAAAACTCATCATAATTCGCTTGATATTGATGTTTATTTAAGAATCTCTATGGGGGAATTGTGGCAGAAAAAATTAATGGTTGCAGGATATGATAAGACATTTGAAATAGGAAGGCAGTTTAGAAATGAAGGAATTGACATGGAGCATCTTCAGGATTACACTCAAATGGAGTTTTACTGGGCTTATGCAGATTATAAAGACGGAATGAAACTTGTTCAGGAGATGTATAAAAGAGTTGCAAAAGCAGTTCTGGGAAAACTGAAATTTGAAACACATGGATATAAAGTTGATTTGAGTGGAAAATGGCAGGAGTATGATTATGAAAAAACAATAAAAAAATATACAGGAATCGAAATTTATAAATCAGATGCTCACGAAATAAGAAAAAAACTTGATTCTCTGAAAATTGAATATAAAGAAAGCGCAGACAAATGGAGGTTGGTTGATGCACTTTGGAAATACTGCAGAAAAAAACTTGCCGGACCTGGATTTTTAATAAACCAGCCAGTTGAAATAAGTCCTCTTGCAAAAAGAAGCGAAAAAGACAATAGAAAAGTGGAGCAGTTTCAGGTGATAATTGCAGGAACAGAAATGGGAAATGGATATTCTGAATTGAATGATGCATTAGATCAGGAAGAGAGATTTAGAGAGCAGACAGCTTTAAAAGAAGCAGGAGATAAAGAAAGCATGGAGCACGACAAGGGATTTGTTGAAGCGCTGAAATATGGAATGCCCCCGACTTGTGGATTTGGAGTAAGCGAAAGATTATTTGCATATCTCGTAGACAAGCCAGTTCGGGAATGTGTTATATTTCCGTTGGTAAAGCCAGAGGCAGAGGGAATAAAGAAGGAAAAGTAAAATAGGAAACTAATATATAACCTTTTAATTTCTCTTGACTTAATATAGCGCTTAATTTCAGCCTTAAATTATTAGGTTGGTTTTGGAATTTTATAACTACTATAAAAATACAACATATGCGAAAAGTTTAAATAGTAGGGTTTTATAGAAAAAGTATGGCAAGAGAAGCAGCATTATATGAAATACCTAAAGTTTTGGAAAAAGCGAGAGTTTTAGATGATTCTGTATTAGCAAGATACAAAGAGTCTGTTAAATCTGCTTATAATTCTGATAAAGCAAGAGAAGTTTTAAGCAAGTTTGGAGCTCAGAATGGAGAGCTTACTAATTCAAATCCCTTTATGCTTGTTGCTTTGCAAAATTCGGGATTGCTTGATGGAGCGAGAATAGCAACAAGACAGGATTTAGAAACTGCTTCAAGAATTAGCCCCAATATTTTTTCAGGAAATTTTATTGATTTTGGATTAGCGTTAAGAACTCCAAGAGATTCTTATAAACCTAATGACTTGCTTGCTGAAACTTTAGGAAAAGAATTAAAGCAAAGAAGAATAAAACTTGGAAATGGAAAATTAATTCCTATTTCTGCATTAAGGTTAAGAGAAAATTCAGATTCTGAATATGGATTAGTATTTGATTTAAGCGAGGATGCAGAAGGACTTGAAAATTTATTTCAATTTAAATGGGATTATATGAGAGAACAAGGACTTGCTAGGGCTGGCCTCGGCGGGGACGGCGGCTGGTATTCCTACTACGAGGGCTTGGCGGGCTCCGGCGACGGCGGCAGGGTAGTCGTCGTTAGTGATGATGCTAGTGGCGAAGCCACTGCAAAAAATTTTCTGGATGCAAAATTAATCTTATAAGCACATCTTGTTTTAATGCTTTTTAGAGGTCTTTATCTCTTTTGGGACTATTATCTTCTATATTTATTCAAATTGTGGCAAGTTTATACAGAAACTTTTATTAATCTTCTAAATCTGTTATAAAAGAAATAAAAAAATGGGCAGGCTGATAAAAGAAAATAATATAAAAGAAATTGTGAAAACACTTGATAAAGAGAACAGCATTTCAAGTGTTGCAGGAGATGTTGCAAAAGAGCTTGAAAAAAGAGTTGAGGATTTGCTCAGCGAAGGAATAAAAAGAGCAAAGGCAAACAACAGAAGAACTTTATTAGGAAGGGATTTGTGACTTATTCTTTAAACACACCATAACTTTCCCTTATTTAGCATCTTTTCAATTTTAGCTTTTCCATTAAGTTAAATTTATTCAATGTTCAATTAAAATGTATTAAAATCTAATAAAATTATGTTGTAGGATTTGAATAATAATAAAAGTGAGCGAAGCCGAGCGATTGGACGAACGCAATTAAAGTTATAAACGAGGTGAGTACAATCGAGAGTAGAGCGATTGCACGAGCTAAAGAAGTTTATACAATGAGTGCAATCGCGAGCCGAACCAAATATTAATTTTGCGAACATCCCCCTTTCTTTTTCTTATTCAATATCTTTTTATGGGTTTTTATTTTTTTAAAACAGGTAAATTCCAATGCAAGAGGGGGTTAGCAGATAAACATTTATAAAATTCCTTTTTCTTTTATTAGTATGATGTTAAATCTTAAAAAAGGCGAGTGGATTTTAGTTGTGTTTAATTTCCTCGTGTTGATGTTCACGAGTGTGTATTACTCAAACATTAAAAACTATGAGTTTATAATTTATATTTTTGTTGTTGTCTTTTTTATGGCATTAGTTCTTCTTACAATAAGGAAAACAGAATTCGGCTATCCGATTTTATTTGGGCTAAATTTATGGGCACTGCTTCATTTGTTTGGAGGTATAATTCATATTGGTGACGGAGTTTTATATGGTGTTCAGCTGATTCCGATAATTTCCAACGGCGATTTTACAATTTTAAGATATGACCAGGCACTTCATTTTTTTGGTTTTATGATGACTGCATTTGTTGCCTACCATATATTAAAACCACATTTAATCAAAACTGCGAATATGAAACTGATTTATCCTTTGGTTGTTCTTATTTCAATGGGCGCAGGCGCATTAAATGAAGTTGTCGAGTTTCTTGCAGTTCTTGCTCTTCCAAAAACAGGCGTTGGGGGATATTACAATACTGGTCTTGATTTGGTTTCAAATATGCTCGGCGCAATTTTTGCAGTTTTTGTGATTTATGCAAAAGAGAAGTGGAAAAAGAAATAATTCTTCTTTAAACATCCAATAACTTTCCTTTATTCATAGTCGTTTCATTGAATTTTTTTATTTTATTCAATATTAATCAAATTATCTGAAGAATCAATTTACAAGGCGGATGTCAGATTTGCAAAATAAAAACAGGCGCCTTCGGCGCCAATATAAAAAAGAACATAAAACTTTATAAACTGCCTGACAACATATTTTTATGGTTAATAGATTAGGAATAATATCAAAAACACTCGCAGGATTAGTGCTTGCAGGAGAAGTATTTTTAGTTGGATGTGAAGAAGGCAATAGTCCTCAAAAAGCAGAAGTTAATCAAGCACAAAGTGCAGTCCAAGAAAACCCTTATCATTTTGATAGTTTTGGTGAATTTAAAACTCACATACTTGGAGGTCAAGTGGGCGATATGTTTTATTTGGAAGATATGGATAGTGATGGGGATAAAGATATTATTTTTAGGAGATATGGTCAGGACAATTTCACTTTAGAGTTTTACGAAAACCGCATTCCACAACAATCAAGAAATACCCAATATTCTGCGCCTTCGGCGCCCACGCAGGCAGAAGTGAATTCCTCTGATGCTTTTTCTCAGAAAGATTTATAAGTTATATAATCTTATACATTATATAAAAATATATAATCTAAATTATAACATGGACACAACAAAGATACTTCACTATCCAAGGCTTGATAGTGTGCTGATGGTTGAGAAATTGATTCATGATGCCGGCGGGGAATTTACAAAAAAGCAGTTATGGGACAGACTGCCTAAAAAAATGATGTATCAGACATTTTCTGTGATAATTGATTATCTGCTTGAAATCGGCAAGATTGCAGTGGATAAAGAAGGGAAATTATGCTGGATATGGAATCCAAAATTGGTTCAGAAATATTTAAAAAATGAAAAATTAAGATGGAGATAAAATCGGAAATTTTCTTTGCAAGCGAGAAATTAAAAAATAATTTTAAAGAATTAGAAGAGGGAAAGTCAGAAGAAAAAGAATTATTTAAATGGCTGGAAAATGCTTTTAAAGACTTACAGGAAAACGCTTTTTGCGGAGTACAAATACCCAAAAGGCTAATGCCTAAAGAATATCAAAGATATGATATAGATAACCTTTGGAAGTATGATTTGCAGAAAGGCTGGAGATTATTATATTCTGTGACAAAAGAAGGGATACAGATAATTTCCTTAATTTTAGAATGGATTAACCATAAGAATTATGAAAGAAGGTTTAATTATTAAGATTATTTAATATATAAATAAGATAAAATGGCGAACAAGAACAAGGGAAGCAATGCAGAGAGGGAATTGCTGAAAATGTTTTCTGAAAATGGATGGCGCGCTGCGCGCGTTGCAGGAAGCGGAGTTAATGATAATTCGCCGTGCGATTTAATTGCAGGAAAAATAGGTATGAAAATCGCAGTTGAGTGCAAATCAACAAGAAAAAACACCTTGTATATCTCAAAATCGCAGATGGATGATTTTATTGTCTTCTCACAGGTAATGGGATTAGATCCAGTTATTGCAATAAAATTTTTCAGAGAGGGCTGGATCTTTCTCTCTCCTGCGCAGTTAAAGGATTCTGGCAAAAACTGGGCAGTAAAACTCGAAGATGCAAAGATGATTGGACGAAGGTTTGGGCAGATGATATAATCTAATTTTATAAGCTTGCCTGCTGAAAGAAAACTGCTCTACTTTAGTGGTGAGTGAATTTCAGCTTTCATGTTGGCAAGCTTTAGTAATATATTAATTCTAGAAAAAC
>Ga0209541_10014302_pt1 | contig 11978 bp, 15 predicted proteins | sample RifCSPlowO2_01_FD_184027 | JGI IMG/M metagenome (GOLD analysis project Ga0209541, IMG submission 184027) | Groundwater microbial communities from Rifle, Colorado - Rifle CSP2_plank lowO2_0.1 (SPAdes) (version 2) | ecosystem: Environmental > Aquatic > Deep subsurface > Groundwater | place...
AACCGAACAATTTTTATATTCGTCTTTTTCACAATTTGGAGTCAAAGACACAATCTCTTTTTTTGCGCGACTAGGCTTGCCCATAGTAGTGCAAACACGCAAGCGAGCTTTTCCTGAGTCAGAGAAAGCATTTGATGTTTTCTTAACTTTAGAAAAATATCTAAAAAGAAATAATGTTGAAGTAAAAACTGGCTCTACTGTGACTAGGGTTTTTAATGAAAATGGCAAGATAACAAAAATTGCTTGCGGGAAAAATGAATATACCGCTGATTCATATATATTTGCTACAGGTGGCATATCTCATCCCGAGACTGGTTCAACGGGAGATGGTTTCGCATGGCTTAAATATACCGGTCACGATGTGACAAACCCAACGCCGACTATAGTGCCAATAGCGGTAGAAGATAAATGGGTGCACAGTCTGGCGGGAGTTTCTTTATCTTTTATGAAGATAACTTTTTTTATTGATAGTAAAAAAGCTTTTTCAAAAACTGGTAAAATATTGTTTACTCATTTTGGTCTATCTGGCCCGCTTATTTTAAATAGTGCCAGTCGTATAGGTGATTTGCTTCACACGGGCTTTGTGACCGCAAAGATAGATGTTTTTCCTGATACAGATCTTGGTGCTTTGGAAAAAAGAATAATAAAAATATTTGATGCAAATAAAAATAAAATGCTAAAAAATATTTTTAATGAAATTACCCCAGAGGGAACAGGAGCAAGTATAATGTCTATTTTAGCCGATAGAATAAATATGGATACAAAAGTTCATAGTGTTACAAAAGAGGATAGAAAAAAAATTGTTCATATGTTAAAAATATTACCCATTACAATAACAGGGTTAATGGGTTTTGACAGGGCAGTGGTTTCAGATGGAGGCGTTGATTTGTCTGAAATAGATATGAAGACAATGAAGTCAAAGAAAATTAGCAATATGTTTGTGACAGGAGACTTGCTTCACGTAAACAGGCCCTCAGGCGGATATTCTCTCCAGCTTTGTTGGACAACAGGTTATATAGCTGGTAGTAATGCATAGTTTATGAAAAATAAAAAAAATAAAAAAAATAGATGTTTTTGGCCGGGCGAGGATCCGCTTATGATCAAATATCACGATAGTGAGTGGGGAGTGCCCTTATATAATGACAAGAAGCTTTTTGAATTTATAATATTAGATGCTTTTCAGGCGGGGCTTTCGTGGCGAACTATTTTGCACAAACGTAAAAATTTTGAACTAGCTTTTGATAATTTTGATGTGCAAAAAATTGCGAAATATTCCGTACGTGATGTCGTGAGACTTATGAAAGATGTTGGGATTATTCGTAATAGACTCAAAATTGAAGCAACTATAATAAATGCCAAGAAATTTTTAGAAATAAAAAAAGAATTTGGGACATTTTCAAAATATATTTGGCAGTTTACAAAACATAAGACAATTAAAAATAAATTTAAAAACCACCAAAACATTCCAGCACGGACAATAGAATCCGACGCCATGAGTGCAGATCTTAAAGCGCGTGGTTTTAAGTTCGTTGGCTCAACAATCTGCTACGCATTCATGCAGGCATCCGGTATGGCCAACGACCACACGACATCTTGTTTTAGATATAAAGATTTATGCTAATATCTTTTATATGTTAAACAAGAGAACAGAAACAAATCTTTTTTATCTTTTAATAGGACTTACCTCCGCAGTATTTTTCTTTTGGCTTTTGTATATAACTTTACGAATAGACTCAAATATTTCTGGGCTTGTTTTTGCTGAGAAAGAAAATGCAGGATATCTCTGGGCTTATTTTTTATTAACACTAAGTACGATCATTTTATTTGCGGTTGATGTTGTTTTATTTGTTAAATTTCGTCGCCAATTTGGTTTTATGAATGTAGCAGAAGGAGAGACGACAGCACTCGGTTCCATGTTTGCTATCATTGCTTCCGCTTGCCCTATATGTGGCTCAACACTCCTTTCGCTTTTTGGCGCAACATCTGGATTATTACTCCTACCTTTTCGTGGGCTTGAAATAAAAGCTTTGTCTTTTGTTTTGATGGTGTTACCGATATTTCTTATTAAGCGACAAGAGAAAAAAGCTTGCAAAACTTTTTGCCCAAGTCCAAAGGCAGATTATTTCAAAGAGAGCGATCATGGTATGGCTATTGTTTTGGTTACAGTTTCTATTTTATTTACTATGATAAATATTTCTTACCTTAAACGTGAGCCAATTTTTTCAAAAAATTTTAATATAGATGACCCAAATATAACTCTAAATGCACTATGTAATTTTTAGCGCAAGGGAACCCTTTGTTTATCAGGGGTTTGTGACTAAAGATTGCACTTGGAGCTAGAATTCGAGTCTATATATTTGACACATTATAATGAATGTAGTAAAGTATATATGATTAAAATCTTTTACAAATGAAAACTATAACTACTGTACTAATAATGGTGATTCTGGAAATCATTGCAGGTAATTCTTTTGGGCAAAACAATAAAAGAGATAGTATTATGAAACAATTAATATCTCAAAAAGTTCAGAAGCTTGAACTTGAATGTCAAATTCTTTCTGAAAAAGAAGCTGAAAAAATAATGGGTAATTTTTCTTTTATTGGTTCAGTGGAAGTTGAAAAGTTTATAAATAGGAAGCTTCAATTTGTTCCACAAATACCTTTTTCAAGAGAAGAATTGTTTGATGCCAAGAAAAATGGAATGATTTTGATTTTACAGTTTCCATTGACAATGATTGAGATTGAAAAATTGGTCGGTTCTTATTTAAGTGATGGTCACTTGCTTTTTTATCAAAATAATAATTATTGGTATAAAGAGAAAAGTTTTTACAAAGAAGACAAACCAATATATTGTTGGAATCTTGTGACAAGAGACATATTACCTCAGCCAATAGGTAAAAAAAATCTTCTGATAGATGTAGAAATTCTTGTAAGTTACATAAAAGCTAATACAGACAATTTACCAGAATGGTATAAAATTGCCATTGAAAAATTTTATGTAGAGAGAATCACTTTATTAGATATTACTCAAAAACAAAAACAGTTATCAACAATAATGCAAATGGATTTACCACATTTTTGTATAGAGGCTCCTGTTGAAATTATGTATCGAATCATTTTATATCAAAATAAAAATAATTCACGATTATTCGTTCCGAATCAGGCATTGACCTGCGTTGTGGATAGCGGACAAGTTGTATCTATTGGTGAATTTGATAACTATTTTAAAATATCTGGTTTACATATCAATCACAATGACATAAGTATATTTTTTAATGACCGAGGATTTACTTTTTCAAGAAAATTTTAAACCCCCAACGTGATAACACGGTGGGGGTTTTCTCAAGTTCTAGAATGAAGTGCAATGAAACATTTTTTTAGACGTTAAATAGCGAAGTTTTTTCCTCAGGCGGCTATTTTATTTTTACCCTTTATTTACAAGGGTTTTATGATGTTGCATTGCACTTCATTCTAGAACCTAGGACAGCCTATTGACTTTTAGTTTATGATTTATTATACTATGCTATATAAAATAAATATTATCTAGTCGGGTAAGTTTTTTTATAAAAAATTATATTTAAATTAATTCTAATTATATGAAAAATACACTTAAATTATTTGTTTTAGCGTTTTCTTTCATTGCTTTGTTTGGTTTTGCTAATACTAGTAATGCAACACTTTATTGGCAATATGCCTGTTTTGAAAATGGAGCAGGCGAAAAAGATTGTGGATGGTTTTGTCTTCCACTTGGTTTTTCTAATCAAGTGGGAGATAAATGTTCAAATATAGCGGTTAGTCCAGGTGGTGAATTAGTTAATTCATCCATAGGTGTTACGGATGGTGAGGGGAATGGTGTTATTGATCTAACAAGGGAGTAATATTCTGACCCAAGTAATTATTCATCTAAAATATTTGGTCAATAATTTTTACTTTTAAAAGCCCCGTCCCGAGTACTCTCAAGGGACGGGGCTTTTAATGCGCTAACGTAAAAGCAATAATTTTTTTTGCACCCGCTAATTTTAATATTCTTTTTGCTTCAGATAATGTTGCGCCCGTTGTTATTACATCATCAATCAATATTATATTTTTTCCTACCACACTGACACCTTTTTTAACAGAAAAAGAATTTGTTAAATTTTTTAACCTCTCATTTTTGCTTTTTGTGCGTGCTTGATGTCCTGTGTGTTTAGTTTTTTCTAATAAATCACTAAAGGTGAAATTTATTCCAGCATCAATTTTACAAACAGCATGTGCCAGTTTTTCAGATTGATTAAAACCACGCTTACGAAGAGTTTTTTTATGTATTGGGATAGGCACAAGTAATGGAGAGTGAAAATTAGTAAAAGTTTTTAAATCAGACAGATCCTCAATCATTTTGTCGTAAATAAAATTTGCTAAATCATTTGCTATGTCAAATCTCTTTTTATATTTCAAGATCCAAATAGCTTTTTTTATATGTGGATCCTTATAGCTTTTGGCTGGATAAACAAAATCGGGAAGTTTTTGGTTGTTTAAAGGAAGAGCAATAGTGCCAATACATTTAGGGCAAAAATAATACCCTGAAATTTTGCATCGGACGCATTGTTTGGGGAAAAATAGGTCAAATATTCTATTTATTAGCTTTTTTATCATCTGTGGATACGATTTTTTAACTAAATAATGCTATAATTATATCACTAATAATCAGTATTAATCTTAAATAGAAGTTACCGTCGCGCTTCATTGAGTACAATGACCTACTGGGTCAGTGGATGATTGCGCGACGCGATTTCGCAAAATCGCATGTCTAATTTTTTTCAAAATATTTTTGGTGGAGGGAAATCCTCATTTACTTCACGCACTGATACCGCTGTTGGCATAGACATCGGCGCTTCTTCTATCAAAGCAGTAGAGCTTCGAAAAAAAGGGGGTAGAGCAATTCTCGAAACATATGGAGAACTTTCACTTGGGCCATATATGGATGCACCCGTTGGTTCTATTGCAAATTTATCAACTGAAGTTTTAACAAAAGCAATACAAGATGTTTTTAAAGAAACTGGAATAAAATCACAGAATGTAGCACTTTCGCTTCCAGCATCCTCGAGTTTAATTTTTATTCTTGAATTACCTGGTGTTATAACCGAAGATAAAATAAAAGATGTTGTTCCGCTTGAAGCAAGACGTTATATACCCGTACCAATAACAGAAGTATCTTTAGATTGGTGGATGATACCAAGGCGAGATATTGTAATGGAAGATGAAGAAGAGGGGAAAACAAGTTTTGAAAAAACAGAAGTACTTGTGGTGGCAGTGCGTAATGATATGATGGAAAAATATAGACAAGTTTTTGAAGCGACTGGGATGGCAGGTGGATTTTTTGAAATTGAAATTTTTGCAAGTATGCGTGCTTCACTAGGCCATAATGCGACAACCGAGTTAATACTTGATTTTGGTGCAAGTAAAACAAAAATAGCCGTAATAGAAAATGGCATAATAAAAAGATTCCATATTATTTCTAAGGGTTCTTTTGAAATTACCTCAAATATTGCACGAGCACTTGATATTCCACTTGCTAAAGCCGAGCAGACAAAAAAAGAATTTGGTCTCACGGGGCTACAGACAGGATTAAATCGTAATGTTTCTGAAATAGCTAAACTCGTAACAGATTATATTATTTCTGAAACAAGTGATGTAATATCAACTTATGAACGCAAGAGCAATCGAGTTATAAGCAGAGTGATACTTACTGGTGGTGGCTCTTTGCTTAAAGGTTTTATGTTATCTGCAACAGAGACATTTAGAACAGAAGTGGTTTTTAGTAACCCTTTTTCAAAAGCAGAAGCATCAGCATTTATAGGGTCTGTTTTAGAGTCAGTTGCCCCTCCTTTTTCAGTAGCTATGGGGCTTGCTCTTAAAAAATTGCAATAATTAGGGTTTACTGTGAATAAGTTCATTTCTTTTTAAAAAGAATGGGTGATATAATTTAATTAAGATTATCGTGCTCTAAAGGACAATTGCGCGATATGATTTTGCAAAATCAAATGGCTGAATTTCAAACATCTTTCATACCTAAAAAACCGGCTACCGAGGGAAAAGTAGAAAAGATAAAAGAACCGGTTAACCCACTCCGTTTTTTGGCGGCACTAATTTTTATTGTAGTTTTTCTTTTAAGTGGAGGTCTTTATCTATATAAAATTTTTTTAACTCAAAATTTAATCACTACCGCCACTGCGCTTAAGAGATCAGAGTCTAACTTTGATCAAGGACTCATTAACGATATACAATCTATCTATAGACGTATTGTTGCAGCCAAAGAAATTCTCGGCAATCATATAACAATATCACCATTTTTTACTGCTTTAGAAAAAGACACACTAAGATCAGTCAGATTTGATAAATTGGATTATAATTTTAACAGAACTACACAAGCAGTAACCGTGACAATGTCAGGTCAATCTTCTAGCTATACAGCGTTAGCACTTCAAGCTGAAATTTTAGGAAAAGAAAAAGGAGTTTTAAATCCAGTTTTTTCAAATTTAAATGTTGACAATAAAGGACGAGTAACTTTTGACCTATCGATGCAACTTGATCCAAGTTTTATTTCTTATGAAAATAATTTACCAGAGATTGCTGGGAATGACACAAGTGTAATACAATAAAAATTATGTTTAAATCAATCATTTCAATAATATTTGTGATAATAGCTATTGGGCTGTTGTTTTTTATGGTTGTTCCAACATATGTAGATGTTCGAGATTTGCGTGACAAGCAAGTTGAATACCAAAAGGCACTTGCTACGTCTCATGAACTTGAAAAAATACTTTCAGATCGCCGTGATACATATCAATCTTTTTCTAGCACAGATAGCGCAAATTTAGGGAAACTATTACCAGACTATGTTAACAATGTTCAGCTTGCTGTTGAAATTGAAAAACTAGCACTTTCATATGGAATGTTTTTAAAGAATGTAGAACATACGGCTCCAGCAAGAGATATACCAACAGACGGACGTATAGTACTCACCAGAGAACAGTTGGCTGCGCAGAAAAAAGCTTATGGTGTTTTTGAATTATCATTTTCAACTGAAGGATCATATGGAAGTTTTGTAGGATTTTTACAAAGTCTTGAAAAGAGTCTTCGTATAATAGATATAGAATCAATTCGTTTTTCTTCAGCAGAGCTTCCTGGTTCTTCTCAACCAAAAGATGTTTACAAGTATGATTTTAAGGTGAAAACTTATTGGCTTAAGAAAAATATAAAATAATGTCTTCTGTATTACGTAATATAATAATAATTCTTGTCATGGTGGTGCTTTTGGGCGCTGGATATTTTCTTTTTGCTAAGCGTATAGGTGATAAAGTATCGCTTCTTGTTCAGCAACCATTAAATGTAGATATTTCAAAACTTGGATCTCAAGACGGATTTTTGAAAATCCTTTTAAACATAAAGACAATTGATTTGCAGGTAGGAAGTACTTTATTTTCAAGCGCCACTTTTAATCAATTACGCGATATATCACTTGAACCCGTGCTTTCTTCACTGCCCGGCAGAATTAATCCATTTGCTCCGCTTGGTTTTGATGTTGTGGAGCCTACCGGTTCTATAGCTCCAATTTTAGATATATCTACATCAACCTTATTTTATTCGCCTGATTCTACCGCTACTTCTACTATATCGACTAGTACTGACACAATAGAATAAATTCAAAAATGACATTTTTAGAAAAACTTGTCTCACAGGGAGTGATAGAAAGAACCCAAGTGAGGGAGATTGAAAATTTAGTCGCAAAAAAGTTTAATGGTGATACTGATGCGGCGCTTATTTCTCTTGGGATGCAAGAAAATGAACTCCTTAAGCAGAAGAGTGTTTTTTTTGGCATACCCGTAAGAAAAATATCCTTGAAAAATATAAATTCAGAATTATTAAAATTTATTCCCGAAGAATCTGCCGAGCATTATAAAATACTCCCAATAGGTTTAGCAGATAGTGTGTTAGAGATAGGAATGGTAAATCCAGATGACGGTGGAGCAATAGATGCATTACAATTTCTTTTTTCACAAAAAGGAGTTCCATTTAAAATATTCCTCATAAGTTTAAACGATTTTAAGGAATCATTTAGTGCGTATAAAGGCACGGTTACATCTTTTAAGAGCCCAATGAACAAAGCTTTATCCGAGCTAGACATAGATATTTCTGAAGAAGCAAAAGATGCTTCTGTTACGGATGAGGGCGTAATGCAAGATGGAACTGTTCAAAAACTTGACGGAGATGAAAAGAAAATCGTGGAAGAAGCACCAATAATAAAAATAGTGGCAGTGCTACTTCGTACAGCAATAGAAGGAAATGCTTCCGATATACACATTGAAAATGTAGGAGATAAGGTGAAAGTTAGATTTCGTGTTGATGGAACACTACACACAAGTCTCACATTACCGCTTAATGTTTTTTCTGGTGTTGTTGCGAGAATAAAAATACTTTCCAAACTTCGCTTAGATGAAAAACGTAAACCACAAGACGGAGGATTTTCCGCAACCATTGAGGGACGCAAAATTGATTTTCGTGTTTCCACTTTACCTACTTATTATGGAGAAAAAGTTGCTATAAGAATTCTTGATGCTGAAAAAGGGGTAAAGAGTTTATTAGATCTTGGCATGTCAGAGGCCCATCTCAAGATGGTGCGTGAATCTATTAGTAGACCTTATGGACTTATACTTGTGACGGGTCCGACGGGATCTGGAAAGACGACGACTCTTTATGCAATGTTAAACGAACTTAATCGCGAAGAACAAAATATAATATCCCTAGAAGATCCAGTGGAATATCATATCCCTGGAGTAAATCAGTCACAAGTGATGCCTGAAATTGGGTATACTTTTGCTTCAGGTCTTCGAAGTATTTTGCGTCAGGATCCAAATATGATAATGGTAGGAGAAATTCGTGACAAAGAAACAGCCGAGCTGGCCATTCAAGCAGCTCTTACGGGTCATCTTGTTTTTTCTACACTTCACACCAATGATGCGGTGGGCGTAGTGCCAAGACTTGTAGACATGGGAATAGATCCTTATTTAATAGCGCCAACACTTATTTTGACTATTGCACAGAGACTTTCGCGCGCAACATGTCCTAGCTCAAGAAGCAAGAAATTAATGGAGGCGAGTGTTAGAGAACAAATTGAAAAAGAATTCTCTGATTTACCAGAGGAGTTTAGGAAAAATATAAAAATAGAAAAAGACATGATAGATACAATACCATCACCCGAATGCCCACAGGGAACGCGTGGTAGATTGTCCGTTTATGAAATGTTTAAAGTAGATAAAGATATGCAAGATGTAATTTTGAAAAAGCCAATTGAGTCAGAAATTTATAAAGCTGCCCGCAAGAAGGGAATGCTCACAATGAAAGAAGACGCGATGTTGAAAGCTGTGGCAGGCATCATGCCTTTCGCCGAAGTTTACAATTTCAACAGCGAGAATGAATAAAACAACACATTAAAGCATTGTCAAGATTGACTGTTTTTTAAAATATTGCAATACTTAAAGTGAATAAATCCTTAACAAATGCAGACGGAAGAACAAGAAATAATAACCAAAAGGTCTCTTTTAGGTACTGTGGTTGATAGCCACGAAGGGGAGCAGATTAAACCCACTGAAGGACAACAGAGTATCATAAGGGGATATTGCGAAAATCCGGAGTGTAAATTTATTCGAAACAGAACGCCCGAGGGTGTTTATTTTATCATAAAAAGCGAAGTTGAAGAGTTTGTGAAAGCTGGGAATTTTGAAATCCCTCAAACAAGCGAAGAGCGGAATATGTTCATTGTGATTGCAAATTTTTGCAATCATTGCCACCAATCTCACACCAAAAAGCGGGCAAAGTTGGTGAAGCGCGCTGATTTTAAACTGCCCAAACTATATTAGTAGTTTGGGCAGTTTTCTTTTTGCCAATTTTTGTTAATATGTAGGCATATGAGCAATACAAGAGAATCTTTTTTAGGGAGTTATAACCCGAGCCAAAAAGAAGGTGAAGAAATAGAAAGAGAGCTTCTTGGAACGGTAAAAATTACAAAAGACATAAGAGAAGAAAGAAGCGGAGTTGAAAAAATGGCGCGCCAGAAAAATATTACAGAATTTGATGCAGCTCTTGAAGATATTAGAAACAGGCAAAGTGGCAATCCGCTTGACCCGAGTCAACCATTTGCAAGCTTTGTTCGAGCCCGAGTGGTTGACGAGCTGAAATTATCTGACGAAGATGAAAAAAATTTAAAATTTTTTACTGCTGTTTCCGGTTCGGAAAATAAAACTGTTCTTGATAGAGATTTTGGCATTGATGCTTTTGTGGAATTTCTGGCGAAAAATAAAAAATCTATAATAATAACACTTGATGTCACACTTAAACTCTTAAAAGAAAATCAAAAGGCAGAAATAGTTTTTTCTATTCCAGAAGATTTTCCTGCACACGCAAGATTTGAAAACAACAAGTTAGTTGGTCTGACGGCGCGAGAGCAAGATATCTTTTTCAAGTATATTGCTGATTTGGCCTCCCAAATAGCGGAAAGAATCAAAAAAACTTATAACTTTAATAGCGAGAATGAGTAGTGTTTTTGGCTAATTTTTAACAAAAAAAGTTACCCACATCCATATTGATGAAGGGTGTTTTTTGTTGGAGACTATAGATGAATAAACTCATAATTTTATGAACACAAAACAAAATAAATCTATATTTTTTTGTGGGTTAGGTGAAAAACCAACAACTTACAAATCTTTATCAAAATATTTTAATATTGTTTCTATTGACTGGAATAATATTAAAATTCCAAAACATAAGGCTGATATAGCTATTGGTTTTTCCTTTGGTGGTATATTGGCGTGTGAGTATGCCTTAAAGTACAAAGTAAAAAAACTTATACTATGCTCCATGACTACTGGTATGGAAACTCTAAAAGATATTAAGGCAGACGAGATTGTTTTCTTGATAGGCGAAAAAGAAAAATGGGTTACAACAGACATCAAAAGACTTCTGAAGATAGTTAAAAACAGAGCAAAGATTATCGTTATTCCAAAAGCTGATCACAAGATAGACAATAATTACAAAAATGTATTACTTCAAGAAGCTCTTAGAAAATAGAAATCTTTTGTGTTACAATATGCATATATGTTGTATGGACTTAATTTTTGAATATTTGAAAGAGAATAAGTAGTGTTTATTGAATTATTGCGTAAATTTTATCAAGGATATATAATGGAAATATGATAGAAGATAATAAGAAAATCGTAACATTGGAAAGATTGGATTCAAAGGTAGGTTCTCTGGTGGCTACGGTTGGTATTCTTGCAGAAAAGGTTGATTCTTTAACGGATACAGTTGACTCCTTGTCTATATCAGTAGCCAAAGGTTTTGAAAGTGTAGATGTTCGTTTTGAAAGTGTAGATGTTCGGTTTGAAAATATTACTAAAGATTTACAATCTTTTAAATTGGAAACCAATACCCATTTCAACAACATTGAAACAGATTTGAAATCTTTTAAAAATGAAACCAGAGAGAATTTTTCTGAATTAAATGAAAAATTTGATGATCTTTCTGATACGGTTTTAGGGTACGATAAAAGGATTGAAGTGTTGGAAGAAAAAGTTCTCGTATAAAATTTAATTTTTGAATGTTTTTTTCAATAAAAAAGTTATCCACATCCATATTGACGAAGGGTGTTTTTTGTTGGAGACTATAAATGGCTTAATTGATCAAGTTCACTAACAACCTTGGTTTTAATAGCCTTAAGGGAGGATAGCATCATAAAAACTATTAAACTTTTTCCGCAGTTTCCATCTATGATGGGACGCGGAGCAGAAAAATCTATTTTTTTTGGAGGAGGTGGGGGTGGTGATGATGGAAGCAATCTTGAGTCGCCAGATGACGCTACTGACCATTCAGACCACAGCGCAGAATCAGATGCTGATTCACCTGATACCGATGCTGGTAAGTAGTCAAACTCAAAGCTAAAGAGC
>Ga0209541_10014303_pt1 | contig 11978 bp, 10 predicted proteins | sample RifCSPlowO2_01_FD_184027 | JGI IMG/M metagenome (GOLD analysis project Ga0209541, IMG submission 184027) | Groundwater microbial communities from Rifle, Colorado - Rifle CSP2_plank lowO2_0.1 (SPAdes) (version 2) | ecosystem: Environmental > Aquatic > Deep subsurface > Groundwater | place...
CGACACCGTCATGTTCGGCGACTTCAAGACCAAGCTCGCCGCACACATCGAAGGCGCCAAGAACGATGTCGCCATCGCTGAAACGGCGCTGAACGACGCCGAGACGAAGCTCGACATCGTCCGGCGGGAACTCCCGCTGATGATGGAGTTCTACCGCAACTAGGCGCCGACCCGAGCCCACCTTTCCCAAATTCTTGATTGAATCACTGGGAGAGGCGGGCTCTTTGTTTTTTCAGACAAGTTTGAACCTTTATTGCCAATCATCAACTATCAACCAGAGCAACCGGCGGAGGGTGTGCCCTTTTATAAAATTAGTAATATTTTAGAAAGGGGCACCCCGCAGCATGCGTAGAGGTTGTGTCAGCTATTCTGATGGGGCTGGGAGCGAGATTAATTCACCTCAACTATTTTATATTCCACCACACCTTTAGGCGTCCTTGCTTCAACTTTGTCTCCCTTTTTATGGCCTAAAAAGGCTTGGCCCAACGGCGACTCATTGGATATGAATCCTTTGGCTGGGTCTGACTCGGCGGCTCCGACAATGACAAAAGAACGGACACCGTCTTTTAATTCTGCTTTTATGCCCGAACCAATGCCAACAGTTCCACTAAGATTGTTTCCGGTTATGATCACGGCATTTTCAAGGGTGCTTTTTATGTCTTCTATTCTACCCTCGTTCAAAGCCTGCGCTTCTTTAGCCGAATCGTATTCCGCATTTTCGGATAAGTCGCCCAACTCCTTGGCTTCTTTGATGTACTGAGCTATTTCCGGACGCATAATATTAAGCCGTTCTTCCAGCTCTTTTTTAAGTTTTTCTAACCCTTCTTTGCTAAAATATTGATTATCCATAACAACGAAACTCTAAACTCTAATTTCTAAACTCTAAACAATATCTAATTTCAAATATTCAAATCTCAAACTGTTTCGGGTTTTGAGTTTAGAATTTTGGGTTTGTTTAGAGATTAGGATTTAGAATTTAGGATTTTAAGAATATGGCAGTTTATCATAAACTACAAATAAGCACAACTACTGTAAACTAACATCTACTTTCTGATGTTCTGTAAAATACCATTTTAATACATTATAAGCCGCCCGGATAGCAAGTCCCTGGTTGGAGACCGAACCCTCTATTAAAACTGTGATATTGAGTTCGGGGTTATCAAAAGGAGCAAAAGCAGTAAATAAGGAGTTGATGCTTATACCCTTTACCACCTCGGCCGTTCCGGTCTTCGCGCCAGTTCTAACTGGCAAGTCTTTCAGTATTCCGGCTGTTCCGGAAATTACGGTTTCTTCCATGTTGCTTTTCATCTCCCGGATGACATCATCCCCGAAAGGCAGCTTAGCTATCGATTGTTTTTTAAATATTTCCATATCGCTGTTGTTTTCGTCAACCCCGTTAGAAGCAGAGGCACGCTGCGAGCCCTCGCGGCCTCTAACGGGGTCAACGACTCTCTGGACAACCATGGGTTTGTAGATAGTACCCCCGTTGGCTATCGCGGAAATATAGGTATTCAGCCACAAAGGAGTAACCAGCAAATCGCCTTGGCCTACGGAAATATTATAAGTATCTCCCTGATACCAATTTTCTCCTCTTGTTTGGAGTTTCCAATCAGGACTGGGAATAAAACCATGTTCTTCTCCGGGCAAATCTATTTTCAATTTTACATTAGCCAGACCGTCTGTCAAATATTTATATATTTTTTCGGCACCGAGACCAGAAATATTACCGAAACCGCCGCCGATGGTAAAGAAGAAAACGTTGCACGACTGGGCAATGGCCCGCCTCAAATTAAAAAGACCATAATCCTGCTTCCAATTATTGAACACATAAGGAGAGTCCTTGTCGAAAGGATTTGGAACAACCAAACTAACGCAATCGCGAATAGTGTCCCGTGAGTTGATCACTCCCTCCTGGAGCGCCGCCATGCCTATGAAGGGCTTAATGGTTGAACCAGGATTGTATAATCCACTTATTACCCTATTAAAAAGGGGTTTGGCCTTACTTTCAAAAATATTTTTGAATTGACTGTCTGACAAACCTTTTACAAAAAGGTTATTGTCAAAAGAAGGAAAACTCACCATCGCCAACACGGCGCCGTTCTGTGGATTCTGAATTATCGCCGCACCGCGGGACAGGCCAGATGAAGCTAAAACTCCGTAAAGTTCGTTATACAGCTTTTTCTGCAGATCATGGTCAATATTCAAAACTAAATTCTTACCCTGAACCGAATCCTTATTCAAGTTCTCATCCTTTTCTTTGCTGAAAAAAATTCTCCCATGCTCCCCTCTCAAAACTTTTTCGTATTGGGCTTCTGCCCCCAAACGGCCTATTGTGTCAGTGGAGTAATAATATTCATCCCTTAAATCATCTTTATTAACTTTTCCAATATAACCCGTGACTTGAGAAAATTGCTGTCCGTCTATGTAGTAACGTAAAGTATTCGGAACAATATAGTAGCCATTGGGATTGAGATATTTGATTGCCAGAACCTGACCCTTGTTTAGATCGGTTGCGGCAAAGAAAATGGAATTTGTTTTAATACCATCTGAAATAAAGGATTTAAACTCCTCCGACTGAATTTTTAAAATTCCGGCTATCTTATTTTGATTATCCTCCGATAGATTTTCTCTGGCCTCTCTTGAAATAACCAGCAAATCAAAGCTCGGTAAGTTTTTTACCAACGGTTTCCCAAACCGATCCATAATGATGCCTCGGGGGGGCGGAATAAAAAAATTTACCGACTTATTCTGCAGAGCAAGATTTGTAAATGTCTCATGGTCAACAACGCCTATCTTAAAAGTAGGTAACATAACCGCAGCAAATAAGATAACGACCACCACAAAAGTTAACCTAAAGATATCGGCTGAAATTGGCGTCTCAATATCCGAATATTCGCTGCTGGAATCCAAAAGTGTCTCTTCCGGTTGAACCCAGTCGTCACTTATTGATATTTTGTAATCTTTAAACATTTGAAAAATTATTTTAAATTATTCTGTTTATTAAAATAGATGCCTTCCAAAAAATAATGAACATAATTGCCCCTGAAATAATAATAAAGACTCTGCTTCTGGTGTTAAAAAATATATTCAATAAAAAAAATACCCCCGCTGATACCAACAGGGGTAGTATCAAGACCCCCGTCTTTAATCCCCAATAAAACTCCGCCAATCCGGAAAGTACCACTCCAAAAACCAAACCCCGAAGATCATCTTCGCGATACAAAAGCATAACTACAAGAAAAATTATCGTTAAAAAACTTTCTCTGAAACCAAAAAGTGCCGGAAAAATTATGCTGTCAAAAAACATACCAGCAAAAAATAAAATCACAAAAAACCACCTGTTTATCATTTAACTTTTATAACCAATACCTTACCTAATCGGACATCTTTGATGGCGGGGCGGATGCGAACCTTTTTGTATATTTGGGCCACATTGGTTTCAATTTGGTCAACAAAACCAACAATTAATGCTGGCGGAAACAAGTCGTCACCGGTTGATATCAACGTGTCCCCTTTCTCTATTTCATCTCCCTGGACAATAAAATCAAGATACATACCCTCATTTAAAGCGCCGCGCGCAATGCCAGTTGTGTCGAGATTCATAATTTTGGCGGTAATTTTAAATTCCGGATCGGAAATAAAAATAACTCTTGAAAAGTTCTGCATGACCTTCTCGATTTTTCCGACCAAAATCCCTTCGGCAGTAATCACAATATCGCCTTCAGAGATGCCGTCCCGAGTCCCCTTATTAAGCAGAACATTGTATCCACCAGGAACAAAGTTAAGATTGAAAATGCCGGCATAAATAATTGAATAGTCGGCTTTTTCAGAAAGATGGATGGCGCGTCTTAAAAAATCATTCTCGCTTTCTATGTCGTCAATCCTTGCTTTCACACCAAGGACTGTTTTCTGATCTTGTCTTAATTTGTCATTTTCGCTCGCAAGGCGATTGAAATATTTTATTTTTTCCGCAAAGCTGCCAAATTTTTCTGCTTTCATAAATAAATAACTCGCCGAATTTATAAAAGATTTTGGATAAAATATCAGTTTCTCTTTCAGAACATATTTATTAAAAAAAATAGAGCCGATGACGGCTGCCAATACAATAACGCTTAATTTTACAGATGATTTTTTCATAAATTAGAAATAATCGTCTTTTTGGGTGGCGACCAGAACATTTTTTAATTGGTCGACATTTTCTAACACAAAACCACAGCCTCTCGCCACAGCAGTCAAAGGATCATCCACCATCTTTACAAATAATTTTGTTTCATGGGCTATTATTTTATCTAAGCCTTTTAACAGTGCGCCCCCTCCGGAGAGAAATATGTGCCTGTTTATCAAGTCGGCTGTCAGTTCGGGAGGAGTTTCTTCAATTGTATTTTTAACAGCAAGAACAATGCTTTTTACAGAACGCTGCATCGCCTCTCTAATCTCTTCCGAGGATATGGTAATTTCTTTCGGCAAACCAGATACCAAGTCCCTGCCTCTCACATGACCATCCTCTTCTTTGTCTGAAGGATAGGCCGAACCAAGAGTCAATTTTAAGTTTTCTGCTGTAGCTTCTCCAACCAGAAGATTTCTTTCTTCTCTCAAATATCGGATAATATCTTCATTAAGCTTATCTCCGGCAATCCGCAAAGAACGTGAAGCAATAACGCCACCCATAGAAATAACGGCCACCTCGGTTGTGCCTCCACCCATATCAACAATTACATTAGCCACCGCCTCATGAACAGGCAGGCGGGCTCCAATAGCGGCGGCCATTGGTTCTTCAATAAGATAAACTTCTCTCGCGCCGGCATTATAGGTTGCATCTTCAACGGCTCTTTTTTCCACCTCCGTAACGCCTGAAGGTATTCCAACGACCACTCTCGGCCGGGGCAATAAAGTAAAACTCTCCTGATGAACTTTATCTATAAAATACTTAAGCATCTGCTCGGTCACTTCAAAATCAGAGACAACGCCGTTAATCAAAGGACGGGAGACGGTAATATATCCGGGCGTCCGGCCAACCATGGTTCTGGCTTCTTTGCCGATGGCCAATATTTTACCGGTTTTCTGGTTAATAGCCACAATTGAAGGTTCATTTATAACAATGCCTTTTCCACGAACATAAACAAGGGTATTTGCCGTACCTAAGTCAATGCCGATATCTTTTGACCAATAACCGAAGAGTTTGTTGAACATTGGTTAAAACATATCAGAATTAATATAAACAATCAAAGAATCGCTCACACAACCTCTATGCATGACTGCGGGGTGTACCTTTTAAAAATATTACTAATTTTAAAAAGGCACACACCCTCCGCCGGTTGATTAGTTTTTGACTTACGCTTAGAAATAGAGGCTCAAATTTTTTTAAACAAAAAACCGTCATGATTGACGTCGGATTTCGTATTTGACTTAATTTTATATTTATTCAATATTGTCTTAACTGTATTTTAACAAAGATAGATCTGTGACAAGAGATGACCAGAAAAAAGTATGACGAAACCAAAGTTAATTTTGCAGGAAGATTTTTTGAAGATCTGACAAAAGCAATGATCGTTTGTGAAAGGGCTCCTATCAAAGAGGGTGACTTCCATATTTTGGATAAAAATTTGGGAATAGAGGTCAAGGCTTCCGACAATAGTCACGAGTTCCGGCTACCTCTTCATCAAATAGATACTCTTAAAATGATGTCCAATGGATTTCCATTTAATGATTTTTTGTTTTTTCTTTTTTGCTATGAGAATCCTTATCTAAAGGACGACCGACAAAATAAAATGACCAGTCTGTCTATGTATAGTGAGAAAATCCCGATTAGAAACTTTCTTGCACAAAACTTAAGCACACTTTTTATAATTGATATGGCGGTCCTGAATTCTTTATTTTCATTTTGTCGAATATCAGATAAAAGCATCCCTCTTCACCGCGGAGTTAAAAGCCTAAATGTTAGGCCCACTTACCTTAAAAGACTATCCGACGGAGGCTGGCGAGCCTTAACAAATTATCATAAGACCATAGAGGCAAAGTCGTTTAACTGCAGATTCAAATTCAATCCTGACCTACTTGAATCATATGACATGAACTTCAACATAGAAATAATCAGCCATGCTAAAAATGCAGACCAAATACTTAATTCTATCAGTCAACAAGTTGTACTTAGTTAAAAACCCATAGAAAATGTGGGTTTTTATATTGATTTGAGAATCTCTGCCAACTTAATGAGTTTGAAATCTTTTTCATTGCGGAGTTTGAGTTCAACGCTGTCTTTTTCAAGAGTTTTCTTGCTCACGACAACCCTGACCGGACAGCCGATAAGGTCGGCATCGGCAAACTTTTCTCCGGCAGTTTTGCCTTCTCTGTCATCATATAAAACCTCAACGCTGTTTTTTTGTAAATCGTTATAAACCTTATCCGCTTCTTCGTTTTGTTCCAAAGAAATAAGATGCACCTTATATGGAGCAACACTTTCCGGCCAAACAATTCCTTTTTCATCATGAGAAACTTCCACGATAGTACCCATCAACCGACTAAGTCCAATACCATATGAACCCATAAAAACTAGTTTCTTACCTCCGTCCCTATCGATAAAATTTAAATCGAACGGTTCTGAAAATTTCGTCCCAAGAGTAAAGATGTTGCCCACCTCGATCGCTTTCTTTTCCATAAAATTGCCTTCCAGATTCAGGTCTCGTTTAATATCATCTGTAAAAATTTCCTTGTTTATTGCGCCCCGCCCCGGTTTCATTTCGAGCCCCTTACCATCATCACTTTCGTGGATATAGATGACATCCTCTCCTGCTTCACAAAGAGTTTGGAATTCGTGGGAAAATTTTGAAAAAGTTCCGCCAGAGGCATGAGTTAAGTAAGTCCTGTATCCAATACCAACACAGTTAAAAATATTCTTATATGCCTCCATAGCTTTTTCGTAGAACTTGAGATGTTCATTTTCGTCTGCGGAAAACGAATACATTGCTTTCCAGTAAAATTCTTTCCCTCTCAAAATGCCCGATTTACTTCTAGCCTCATTTCTAAAAATTTCTTTAAAGTCATATAAATATATCGGCAAATCTTTATAGGAATTGACATATTGCTTTAAAATATTCGAATAAGCTTCTTCGTTGGTAAAAGACAAACCGGCTTCGCTGCCATTCTTAAGTTTTGTTTTGAACCAACTATCTACTACTTGGCCGCTCCACCTATTTGATCTTTCCCATACTTCTTTATTTTGAAGCACAGATGTCTTCATTTCTACGCCTCCAATTTTATTCATTTCTTCTCTAATTATATCTTCAATCTTCTTTATAACTCTAAATCCAAGCGGTAGGTATGAATAGACTCCAGCCATTTCTTTGTACATAAATCCGCCTCGGATTAAAAGCTGGGCATTCTTTGACGGCTCATCGCTTGGCGCCTCCCGAGTTGTTTTTGTGAATAGTTTGGAAAGTTTCATTAAAAGAATCTCGTTATATCTTTAACGGTCACATAGACCATTAGCGCGAGCAAAAACGCAAAACCGACGGTATTTACCAATTGTTCGGCTTTTTTGTTTACAGGTGAACCTTTGAACTTTTCTATAATTATAAGCAAAGCTCTGCCTCCGTCCAAGGCCGGAAAGGGAATAATGTTCAAAACCGCCAGATTGATGGAAATCATAGCCGTAAACTGCATCAGATAATTTATTCCCATTCTTGCCGCCTGTCCGGTAAGAGTAGCGATGCCGACAGGGCCCGAAACATCGGCAATCAATTTACCTTTCAATAAAAGCGTCTTGAAAAGCATAAAATACCCGATAACCGTATTCATTGTAAGAATAACTGCATCATATACGCCCCTCCACACCGCTTCGTACCAGGGATAGGAAACCACGCCAGTAAGAGCCAGGGATACCCCAAGCGCCCCTTGGCCGGCCGGAGGGTTCACTCTTGGCACAATTTCTTTCTCCAGGGTTTCCTTGTTTCTTTTTATTACAATCGTTATTGACTGGCCGGCGTTCTCACGTATTAAAGTTTGTACATCTTCAGCGTTTAAAATTTCTTTAAACGAGCCGTTCAGTTTAAAACCGCTAACTTCATCAAGAAGCTTAATACTCGCCTTATCTGCAGGACTGTCTTTTGAGACCTCAATTATTTGGACCTGTTTATCTCTTGCAATGGATGCGGTCTTATCATCAATTAATCCAATTCTTAATCCAAAAAAGTTGGTGACCATTAAAAGAACGACCGCCAAAAAGAAATTCATGGTTACTCCGGCAATAATTACCTTCAGGCGGGGACCGGCCGGTTTAGAAGAAAAACTTCTTGGGTTATCTCGCTGTTCCCCTTCTTCACCAAGAATTTTAACAAATCCTCCAAAAGGAATCGCGTTTATGGAATACATCGTCTCGCCTTTTCTAACACCCCAAAGACGGGGCGGAAAACCGAAACCAAATTCCTCAACTTTCATTCCGGCTCTTTTGGCAAAAATAAAATGCCCAAACTCGTGGACAAAAACCAGTATCCCCAGAACGATTATAAAAATTATCGCTGTTATCATTGATTATTAGATAATACAATAAAAACTGATGCTTCACCACTACCTGAATAATTCACACAACCTCTACACGTACGGGGGGAGACGCCTTTTTAAAAATTTACTAATTTTGTAAAAAGTGTCTTCCTCCGCCGGTTGATTAGGTAGTTAGATGGCAATTGGCAATAGAGGTTCAAACTCTTCTAAAATAAAGCATTCACTAAAAGTACTCTTGGTTTGTTGATAACTGTTGACCGACGACCGCTCGTCGTGCTATACTCTTAAATGCAGACTCGTTCTGCCCTGCTCGTGGATACGAGTCAACTTTCTGCACAAGCCTGGTTCTCACGAGCCGGGCTTTTGCTTTTCCATCGCTATATATTGCTTTATGTCTTGAGCATTAACGATTACATCCGAGGCCTGCTTCAGGGCATCCTGTATATATCCTCCCTTAATCAAAATGGTTTTCTTCCCTGATACCTTCAGGTAGCGCAGTAATGGAGCAAAATCAGCATCACCCGATAACAGACAAAATGTATTATAATTTTTTGCCAGCCTAATCGCATCTAAAGTAACTTCAACATCAAAATTAGATTTAGGGATTATTATATAGCTTCCGAGCTTATCTAAATTAACCAATCCGGTAGTAGCGGCAAGTTCTGCCGGATTTAAATAATGCTTAATTTTCTGCATCGGTTTAGTAAAAACTCTTGCTTGTCCAAAAACATGTTTTGATGCGCTAAGAAAACCCATAGAACCCGGCTTAGCCGGATCATGTCCATAATAGAATCTAGTATCCCCGGAAAATAACCCTAAAAAATCATGCAGTTTTTGAAGTTCTATGCTCAACCTCTGACTGGCCGGTAATGGATCGCCTTCAATATTTTGGTCGTCATATTCAAACCAATGATCCACATTGGCAAAATCTATAAAAGCATGGATGGTTCCGAAATCATCACCAATGCCAAGCTGTTCTTTTATTTGTTTTTGTTTAAACCCAAATAAATCCATAGTCTTATCTACAAATTTCTACTAAATTTTGACTTTCTCTTTCCACGCTAGCTTTTAATTTATCCAACGGAACTTTTTCAGTAATCTTATTCATCATAGAATCTTTTCCGCCTAAATCTTTAAATGAATGTCCGCTGTGCCACCAAAAATTATCTACACCAATAAATCTATCGTGAAATGTATTGGTTTTATGGATAGTAATTGGTCGCCCTTCATCTCTTAGTTTTTTGACTTGTACACAAAAATCCGCTGGATAGGTTTTTTGTGTAAAAATAATGACATTAATTTCTGTTTTTAAAAGTTTAATCATAGTAAGAATTTGATCGTCAACATGTGAATCAATTATAGTAATCCTACTTTTTGCAGATATCATTAAATTCCTAATATTAAGGTATGATTCATAATGATCACCCTTTTCTATATACAAACTATTTTGAACTAAGAATTCCTTCTTTTTATCTTTTTTAAATAGGGGTAATTTTTTAACACTTTTTCGTTCTTCTATTAATGTTTCAAGGTTTAAAAAAGACCCGCCAACAATTTTTCTTAAAAGATACCCCGTAGTAAAAGGAAGTGCGACTACCGATACCTCAACATCATAATTAATGGCCTGTTTAAGTAACGGCGCAAAATCACTATCGCCGGAAACTAAAACTAATTTTTTTAATGAGGGTAGAATTCGCATTGCATTCACGGCTAATTCAATGTCCAAACCTTTTGGAATAAATACATCTCCTCTTTTTGTAAGTTCTACGCAATGTACTACATAGCCAATTCCTTTAAGTAAAGTGTAGAATTTTGCCTGTTGCTTATCAGTTGGATTAATTGCGCCAAAAAAGTAGATCTTGGTTTTTGCGCCAAAATTCTTTATAAGAATACTAAAAAACTTAGCATAATCAATTTGCCTATTGATGTGCCGAGTAGCAGAATAAAGCCAGTCGCCATCAATAAAAACAGCTGTTGGGGTATTAATATTATGGTGGTTCATAAATTAAGTTTCAATAACTTTTATTTCTTCCGGCGTTAACTCGTAAATCTTATAAACTTCCTCGTCAATTTTATGGTCAGTTTTTTCTATTTCGGATTTAAGTTTTTCTGACTCATTTGAGTTTTCAGTAGATTCCCGAAGCTCTTTGTTTAAAACGAGCATTTTCTTTGCCAATTCAGCAACTTTTTCCTGCTGGCTTTTTATGCCAAGAACAAAAGGCAAATTACGCAGATATTTTAACTTAACTTGAGGAAAAACTTTTCCCTCTTCCAAAACTTGATGTCGATAGAGAAATTCAATGTATTTTGAATTTAAAATTGCTAAAGCATACAACAAACTTACCCTCTTTACATAATCTCCTTTAATTATTGCGCATTGCAAAGTATTTGCGAACCATTCTTGTTGTATAATTACTGCTCTTATTTTGTCTGCCGTTTGTCTCCAAACTATTTTTTCTTTTGTTTCCATTAATCCTTTGTCAAAATAAACAATTTCACCGCTTTTCAACAAATCTTTATAATTTGAAAGCAGTATAAAAGTTGGGTCACCATAAACCACATACCTGTTTATGTCAGAACCTATAAGCAAAGGGTGGTCTTTATCATTTTTAGGCTTCCCAACATAATAGATTCTTTCGCGTAAGTCACTTTTACCCTTATCCGCTTTACCTATATTAGTACGCTGATGTTTAACCCCACCATCTTTCATTAAAAAAACTTCATTAAAAGTTAAACCGGTATTTTTTATGATTGAGGTTGTGGTTGCACTAATTTCTTCTGCGGATTCCGGCGTGACGTTTGTAATTGCTCTTGGCAAATCTTCTCTGGGTATTTTTGTTAAGTCTATAACTATATGTTCGTCGCTCTTTTCTTTTTCAGTTATAAGAACACAGCATGGCAATTCCACTCCAGCAAAAATCTTTTCTCCTAAATTCACGGCTAAGTATTTGTAATTATTCAGTAAATCTTTAATGTCCTGATATCGTGGCTGGTACAAAAAAGTATTCGGCACAACAAAACCAAGCCAACCAAGGATTTTAAGCTTTTGTAGAGCCAGGTCAATAAAAATTTTATATATATCTTTATAAGCTTTGGTGGACTCAGGAAATTTTGCGGCTAAATATTCTGCATCTTTGTCTATGTTTGCACCCCAAGGAGGATTACCAACTATGACATTAAATCCCCCTTGTTTAAAAACTTCTGGGAATTCTTGCTCCCAATTAAATGGTTTTTTGTCTTGCCAGTTTTTGCCAAAATATTTTTCCAATTCTTCATCCGTGCCAGAAATAAGAGAATTGCCGTTTTTAATATTTTTGGCCAATGACGGAAGCAGAACTTTTTCTTCTACGGCATTAATCAAAAGATTTAATCGTGCAATCTCAACCGCCTGTTGGTCTAAGTCAACGCCGTAAATATTTTGAGTAATAATTTGCAGTTTTTTATATGTACGGGAATTTCGTTCTCCAAGTTCATAGTATCTT
>Ga0209541_10014305_pt1 | contig 11977 bp, 8 predicted proteins | sample RifCSPlowO2_01_FD_184027 | JGI IMG/M metagenome (GOLD analysis project Ga0209541, IMG submission 184027) | Groundwater microbial communities from Rifle, Colorado - Rifle CSP2_plank lowO2_0.1 (SPAdes) (version 2) | ecosystem: Environmental > Aquatic > Deep subsurface > Groundwater | place: Rifle...
CCAATGAATAAAACAGAAATCGAGCAATCTCTTGCCCGATCTCAATCAATGCTCCCCGGGCAGGGATCGAACCTGCGACCGTCGCCTTAACAGGGCGCCGCTCTACCGCTGAGCTACCGGGGAATATATTAAAAATATATCAGTACTCGTGCAATTTCGCAACTTTGCGGTGCTGGCGAATTCTTTCTATCGCCTTGGCTTCAATCTGGCGGATGCGTTCACGGGTAACTCCGAATTCTTTGCCAACCTCTTCCAATGTATGGGTTATGCCGTCATCCAAGCCAAAGCGCATCCGCAAAATTTTTTGTTCTCTTGGCATAAGGTCCACCAAAATTTCGCGGATATGGTCTTTTAAGAGCTTTCTGGCGGCTTCTTGCGCCGGAGAAAGCTGTTTTTCGTCTTCAATAAAATCGCCCAAAACAGAATCCTCGTCGTCCTCCCCTACAGGTGCCTCCAAAGAAACAGTGTCTTGCGAAATTTTTTGGATATGATGGATTTTCTCCACGTCCACGTTCATCTCCGCCGCGAGCTCCTCCGCCAAAGGGTCCCTGCCCAAATCCTGCGTAAGGCGGCGGCGCACTTGCTGATATTTTGAAATAGTTTCAACCATGTGCACAGGAATACGAATGGTTTTGCCCTGGTCTGCGATCGCGCGGGTAACCGCCTGCCTTATCCACCAAGTCGCGTAAGTTGAAAATTTGTAGCCTTTTCTCCAGTCGAATTTTTCCACCGCCCGAAAAAGCCCAAGATTCCCTTCCTGGATTAAATCCAGAAGGGTTAGGTTCGGGGTGCGCCCAACGTATTTTTTCGCGATTGAAACCACGAGCCGCAAATTTGCCTGCGCCAGTTTGTTTTTAGCGTCTTCGTCGCCGGCTTCAATTTTTCTGGCAAGCTCTTTTTCTTCTTCTCCGGAAATGAGCGATATTCTGCCGATTTCCTTTAAATACATCTGCACGGAATCCTGCGCCACGGTATCCGATGAATATTTTTCTTTATGCGGAACGCCTCTGCCTTTTTTCTTAGGGGGCTCCTCCGCTTTTGGCAATTCCAAAAGCTCCCTGCCCTCCAAAACGTCCACTCCAGCGGCCTCAAGCCTCGCGTAAAGATCCTCCAAAAAAACAACGTTGTATTCAATGTGCGGAAAAACGCTTAAAATTTCAGAGTAGGTTAAAAATCCGCGGTCTTTGCCCTTTTGAATAATGGCTTCGGCCTTTGCTTCGGTAAATTCCTGTTTGAGCTCCGCTTTGGTCAGGCGCTGGGCGGCGGGCAAAACTCTGCTTTTTGTTTTTACCGCTTTTTTCGGCGGCCGTTTTTTTGGTTTGGATTTTTTCGGCATATTTTTTTAAAGCCGCGAAAGTTCCTCTGTTAATTTTTTAAATTCCAAAAGCAGGTCGCCCACTTCTTTTTCGGGGCCTTTTTCTTTTCTGGCAACTTCCAAAGAAAGTTTGCTTAATTTTTCTTTAATATATTCTTTTTTTAGCTCTTTTTGGCAGGAAACAAGCTCTGCTTCCGCAGAAGCGAGGTCATTTAAAAGAAGCTCCGCGAAAAAAGCAGTGCTGTTTTCGTGCTGGGTTACATACAAAAACATCGGCTCCAGCTTAGATTGCAACGCAGGAAATTGGGTCACGATGCTCAAGATTTTCCCTTCAAGCAAGGTTTTTCTGTCTCGCTCGCGGTTTCTAAGCCCTTCGCTTTTTTGAACCGGTACGTGCGTTTTTATCCGGATTAGCGCATCCCAAATTGCTTCTTCCTTAATATTTAAAATCGCGCTTAACTCCCGCACCCAGTGGGCTCTTTCCAACTCTCTTAAAGACGCGATTAAAGGCAGGACATTTTTTTGAAACTCTCTTTTGGCTTCTGGGCTTGTTATAGAATGTTTTTGAATAGCCGTATCAATGTAAAATTTCGCTATTGGCATAGAATCAGAAACTGCTTTCTGCCAAATGGCTGGGCTTTCTAAAACTGCATCTGCTGCGTCCTTATGCGTTTCCAATTTAATTACACGAATGTCGAGCTCTAGATTTTCCTCAAGTGCGCTTTTTAATAAATCCATTCCGCGCTTGTTGGCAACCGCACCTGCGCCATCGGCATCGAAAGCAAGTAAAATCCTATCACATAATCTGCCTAAAATTTTAAGCTGGCCTTCCGTAAGCGCCGTGCCGGAAGAAGCCACGACATTTTTTATTCCTCCCTGCCAGCTCATTATCATATCCATATAGCCCTCAACCAAAACGCACTCGCCTTTTTTTAATATTTCCTGCTTAGACTTGTTAAGCCCGTAAAGAGTAAGGCTTTTTTGATAAAGCGGGGTTTCCGGGGAATTTACATACTTTGCCTCGTTTTCGCGTTCGGGAAACACTCGTCCGCCGAAAGCTGTCACTCGGCCGTTGTAATCAAAAATCGGGAAGATAATGCGCCCGCGGAACCTGTCAAAATATTCTGAACGCTTTACAACCAAGCCAGCTTTTTCCATTTCGGAAAATTTAAAACCATTCGCGATGAGATGTTGAGACAGCGCCCGCCATTCTTCTGAAGCGTAGCCCAAACGAAATTCGCGGACGGTTTCGTCCGCAAGGCCGCGGTTTTTAAGGTAAGCCAAAGCGGTTAAACCGCCACTTGGCGGTTTAACCGCCAAGTTAGATTCAAAAAATTTAGCGGCTTCTTCCATAAGCTGGAAAAGCCGGTTTTTTTCCGATCGTAAATTTGGGTCTTCGGGGCGAAGCTCAACTCCGGCGCGCTCGGCCAGCGTTTTAAGCGCTTCCGGGAATTCCGCTCCTTCAATTTCCTGGACAAAAGTAAAAATATCGCCCCCCTTGCCGCATCCGAAACAATGCCAAATCTGCCTGGCCGGAGAAACGTTAAAAGAAGGCGTCCGCTCGTTATGAAACGGGCACGACGCCTTAAAATTAGCCCCGGCTTTCTGAAGCTTTAAATAAGAGCCGATAAGCTCAACTATATCAATTCGGCTTTTGATTTCTTCAACTTGAGAAGACATATGCTTGCGGTTATTATAATAGTTTTGTATAGTAATTGCAAAACGCCTAAGGAGGTGGCCTTGAAAAAAAACGCCATTTTGTCTGTTGCGGCAAACACGGCCGTGCTTATTCCCGGCTGGGAATGGTGGGCATGGCCTTTGGCAAAAAATTTCATCGGCGGAAGGAATCTCCGAGAAGCCAGGAAAAACGCTTTGAGGCTTTCGCAAAAAGGTTATCCGATAATTTTTAATTACGCAAGCGAGCATGTAAAAGGTTTTTGGCAAGCATCGGAGACACGCATAGCGTATGTGGAATTGCTGGATTGGCTAAAAGACAAAAAAATTTCCGCGTCTTTGTCGCTTAAATTCAGCCAGTTCGGGCTTACGCCAAAAGATATTTTGCGAGGATTAAAACCGGCGGAGACAGAACTTTTTCTTGATGTTTTGAGCCGCGCGCGGGGCAAAAACATAAAAGTTTGGATTGACGCGGAACATCTTATTGACCGCCGACATTATTCATATGTTTTGCCCATGCTCTGGAAAAAAGGCTTTGAAAATCTAGGAAGAGTAATCCAGACAAACGCGAAGTGCGATGATTGGGAAAATTTCGTAAAAAATTGCGCGCTCGTTCCGATGCCAATACGCATCTGCAAAGGCGCTTACAGAAACGGCCCAGATTCTTTTTCTTTCGCTACGGAATATCCGCGAATACTCCTGCAATATAATTACGCTTTAAATTATTTTTTAAACCGAGGCATTGAAACGGAAGTCGCGACGCACGATCCGGAAATCATAGGAGACGGATATGCGCCATATAACGCGCATTTCGCCATGCTTATGGGAGTCAACGTCCAAAAAGCAAAAGAGTTGAAAAACATCGGCGAGGCGCCGCATCTGTATTTCATCTTCGGCCCCAATTGGTCCGGATACTTAAAACGAAGAATCTTGGAAAATCCGGGATATCTGCTCTTGCCGTTTAAATCGGCGCCATCCGGCATAGAGGCTTACTAAAAGCCTCTTTTTTCTACTTGGGGATCAGTCCCCAAGTGATTCTAAAAACAGACCCTCCAACTCTTTGGCCATATTTTTCCTATGCAGAATATCTATCAAGGAGTTTTCCGCAAACTCTTTATATTCCGCGCGATTTTTAAATTGTTTAAGAATAATATCTTTTTTACATAGATCGGCGCTGGATCGCTCATTGCCATATTCATCCCAACTCGACCTCCACTTGGGGACTAAGTCCCCAAGTTTGAGTTTATGAACCTTAAAATTAAGATTGACGTAAGCGTTCAAATGCAAAAGGTACTCGTTAGAATCCACATGAATTGCCTGAAATGGACCTTGAAATAGCGCTCCGCTACGCCGGCATTTTAAGTTAAAATATGTGGTGTACCCACTGCCCAATTTATGCATAAATTTTTCGATCCCCTTATCAACTAATTGCTCAAGAATAAAATGGTAATGATTAGGATTTAAACAATAACAAATTATATTAACTAGTTTTTTCTTTTTGGCTTTTCTTTTATCTTTGATAAAAGAATTTTCATAGATACTGCCTATGGGATCTTCCGAGTTAAATTCTTCAATGCTCTGTAAAAATCTTGCGAAATCAAATTGATTCCTAAAAATTGCGCGCTTATCCACGCCGCGATTATAAATATGGTAATATTCTCTATTGGCAAACACGGTTTTCCTCATATATACCAAGTCTACCACTTGGGGACTAAGTCCCCAAGTGGTTATGGGACGGAAAATCAGCGGCGTTCGTGATCGCGATCGTAATCTTCATGACCATAGTGCTTGTGCTTTCTCCCGGCCCTCGTTGTTTCAATATCTTCAATTTCCTTTTCTATTCCTTTTTCTATGTCTTTTAACTCCTCCTCCAAATCTTCTTCCGTTTCCTCTTCCTTGCGCCTTATCCCCTCCACTGATTTTGTAGATGTGAGATAGCGCAAATATTTTCGGAGGCCTGTTTGTAATTTTTCAAAGCCCTCGTGAAGCGACCGCTCCGCTTCGTGAATTTCAATGCCTTGGCGCTCCTGCCATTTCCTGATTTGCCGCCAAATCCAAAAAATTACGAGCAAAAGCAAAAGTATCAACGCGAGCAGCGTGAGAATAATGGAAGCGTAATTTAGCGCGATGGCGCCGACGCGGAAAAAGAGTGGCTTTGTCACCTCTATGGTTACGATCTCCGAAGCCGCGCTGACTAAGCCTTCGTTTGTAACATTTTTAGCCCAAACTCTGTATAGACCGGCCGTTACGGTTTTTGAAAAACTGTAGCTAAATCTGCCGTCCGTGCCGGCGAACCGCTCTTCAATCACAGGATCGGCGGAACCTTTTTGCACGAAAAGCAAAATTTTGCTATTCGGATGCGCGAGGCCCTTTATCGCAATCACCGAACCTTCCTCAAGTTCTTTGGGCCAATCGGTAATTATTGGAGCAGTGATGGGTTGTTCAATTTCTGAAAACCGCACAGGAGTTTGCGGAACAGCCGATGGCGCGGCAGGCGCTGGTTTTTCCACCGCCGCGACAATATTGAATACGCCGCCTTTTAAACTGTCTAAAATATTGGTGCCCAAACCGTCGTTTGCCAAAACGGAGCCAGAACGGAAAATTACGGAAGCAGAGCCTTGAGCTTTGGGCTTGAAAGTAATTCTTAAAATGGATCCTGACGCTCCGTTAAAACCCGGATTTGGCGCGCCTCCGGAAAAACGCAAAGTGCCCGCGGCATTGGAATAAACCGGTTCCTCCGGCCATAAACTAAAAATTGAGCGCGTAAAGCCTGCGGAGGTAATCTCCAATTTTTGATTGTCAAAATTTATCTGGGCGGAAGCCGCGTTTATATCCCTGCCGCCGGTGTTTACATTCACCAAAACCGAGAAAAGTTCGCCTACCTTATATGCTCCGCTTGGGGGCGACAGAAAAAGTGTGGCTTGCGCGGCCACGGCCAAAGGCCAAACACTAAACAACACAAAAAGCAAACTTACGCGAAAAAACAACGAAATTTTGCGCATATTTACATTATACCACTCTCTTGCGTAATCTGCCGTGGTGTCTAGTGGAAAACCAAAAAGTGAGCCCAATTGAGCCTAAAAGCAAAATCATGACCGCCGAAGCAATAAATGCGGCGCTTGGCGGCTTTGTGGCGGAGCTTTCCTTAAAATTGCCCGCCTGGTCATACGCTTTTACAATAATTTCCGTGGGCCAATGCTGAATTTTTAAAATGTATGGAGGCTCGGTGCGCTCCGGACCTTTATTGAATTTTTTGGCAAACAAAGAAACTAGCCACGGGCTTTCCGAAACTTCATAATAAGCGACTCCGGAATCTTTATCTACAGCGGAGAAAGAAACAAAATATTTATTATCTGCGACGGTCGGGTGTTTGCTTATCATTGGTATAAAACTTTCTGGTGGAGTCGTATCTGGCGGCAGAATATATTCCTCTTTCGGTTTCGGCGGCTCCGCCGGTTTTGTAGCAGGAGCTTTTGGCGTAGTGGGGGCTTTTTGAATGGCCAGCTTTAAAGAACCAAGCCCTATATTTTTAATTTCAGTTCCCAAACCGTCATTTAAAAGAATGCTGAAATCAGAAAGTTTTATCTCCGCGCTCCCTGCCGATTTCGCTAGCACGCTGAAACTCAAAATCGGGCCGGAAGATCCGGAAAACCCTCCCGGCACTCCTCCTGCGAAAGAGATGGTCCCGGCCGAAGCGTTTATCTTTGGACGCTCCACCCACAAAGTTAAAATTGAAGAGCCATATCTGACATCCAGAAGCTGGAGATTAGAAATTGGAAGTTTGACGGTGCCGGCAATAGTATTAATTTGCTTGCCTTCCGTATTTATAGAAAGAGTTGCCTGAAAAGAATCGCCCGCCAGATAAGTGGTTTTAGCAGATTTTAAAAGAAGAGATTGCGCGCCAGCAAAAAACGGCAACACTAGCACAACTGCGGCAAATAAATATTGAAATATTTTATGTTTCATGTTGTGTGTTTCAAGCTTTGTGATTACCCTGTCCACCAGTAAAGCATTATTGAAAAATCTGATAAATTGACAATTTTATCTTGATTTATGTCCGCACACGGATTTTTCGGATCCCTTTGATTCCAGAAAAAGAGCATTATGGAAAAGTCTATCAAATTAATTTTGCCGTCTTTATTAATATCCCCGTTTTTATTGCATGTTGGGGCCGCTGGCGCCGGGCGCAAAGCCTCTCTTATCCGGCTCACGAAAGCAACGTCTTGATCCCCTACTCTAAACGCCAAACTTTCGGAAAACGGCGAGATGATATTGTCCGGGGTGACAGTCTGGGATTTAGTCGTGTGATCTCCCCTCTCCAAAATCTCCGAATCCAGGACGTAATCCCAAAAGCCCAGCTTATCGGATTTTGTTTTGTCCGTAATGATGTGGGATGAACTAATCGTAACATTAATTGAAGACGCGGGGTAGGCGTAACCGAAAAATTTTATGTCATTTCCGAATTTCACCTGCGATTTGTCGGCGCCCAATGTCGGAGGTATGACTATTCCTGAAATTACAGCGGTTTGCCCGGAAGAGACCTGAATAGTAAAGCTTGAAGTTATGGACCTTCTATTATCCGCGTCTATCGCGTAAACAGAAAAAGTGTAAATGCCTCCTTCAACACTCACCGATACTTCAAAATTTCCGGCCGAATCCGCTTCCGGAGTTACCACGGTTGTCCCATCTTTAAAAACCACCAAATCCGCCGCGGGGTAAGCCCTGCCTTTTAAAATAACTTTTGTCGCCGATGGAATTTGCGGCGCGAAAGCTCCGCCTCCACCGCCGCCACCGCCACCTCCTCCAGTGGGAGTCGGGGTAGGCGTTGGCGCAGGAGCTGCGGCCGGCGCCGCGGAAGCCTCCGAAGAAGTAGCGATTGAATTTCCGAAAGCGTCTTCAACTCGCACAATAAAATAATACGTCGTGCCGTTGGTAAGCCCGGTGCGGGTTGAACTAGTAACATTTCCCAAAGAAGCAGAGTAAGTATATGGACCGCCGGAAGTTGTTGATCGCCCCACGTTATATCCGGACGCGGTCCATCCTAAAAAACCTTGCGAGGCGTTCCACGACAAAGAAACTTGCCCGTCGCCGGCAGTAGCAGAAAGAGCGGGCGAGGAAGCAAACGGAAAAAACAAAAAACCAGATGATAAATTATAAGAAGTGATAGTTGAAGTGCCTATGGCAATTTGCGCAATCGTTCCCCAAAGCGAATAGCCGGAGGAAGTTGAATATCCCGCAGGATTTAATACTGGCTCCAAAACCTTAAAACTGGTTGATTGGAACTCGTCGGCCTGCGCCAAAAACGGCAAAATGCTTCCGAAAATAACGCTAAAAAGCAAAATCGCTATGTTTTTCATATTAAACAAGCTCATTATACCAAAATTCAATAAAACCTTGAAAAAAATTGGGTTTTATCCGTTTCAGAAAAGCGTTATGGTCCATCCGTTTGAATGTCGGGATGAAATGGATTTTGTAATTGAGTTTTTTAATTTGCGGCCTTACGTTCGCACAATGCTCGCCAATAATATTGATAACGAATTGGCGCGCTATAGCTAAGTATCTTGCACTTACACTAAGTTAAGTATTGACTTATTTTTGACTTATTTTATTGAGGTTGTCCGATATTGAGTGGGGCAACTTCAAGGATTTTACCCTTCCCGACGCTGTAAAGAATCGCTTTTTTGGCATTGGTGTAAATCAAAACCTTGTCTCCGGCTTCCGCGCGAGCGAAAAACGGCTGGTCTTTCAATTGCGCGGGGTCTGTCACCGTCAGCATATTCGGCGCTTCGCCTTCAGGCAAAACCATGAGCTCGCTGACCTTGGCCACAACGGTGGAAATCTCCTCTTCCGCCACTTTTTGCGGATTGGTTTTTAAAGTATTTAACTGCAATCTGAAATAAATCATTCCAACCGTCGCCGCCAAAAAAAGCACGGCGAGGGCGCTCACAATAAGATTCTTTTTTAAATTCTCTAAAATTTCCATATTTTATTTTTTTAAGCTAATAAATTCGACCTTAAAATACTAATTATATGGTAAGTATAACTGAAAACGCTGAACTCAACAATCTCAAAATATTTGTAAGGCTTGAATAAATCACCGAGGCCAAAAACCTTGTATTTGGGACAAATCCGCTCTCGCCTCCTGCTCCCTGCTGGCTGCCGCCGCCTTGCGGCTGCTCCCCCGGCGGCGCTCCGCCTCCGCCTTCGCTTCCGCTACCGGAACTTTGCTGGGTCCCTCCGCCGCGCCGAATCTCGGACGGTGTTTCGGTAATTGGAGAGATGCCATGCAGACTAGTTCTAAAATGAATTATGGAATTTACGGAGCCTCCGGCAGTAATAGAGCCGGACGCGGTTTGCCCTGTGGAAGTAATATTTGAAGCGGGCATTGAAAAGCGTATTTTATCTCCCGGGTCATTGCTGGAAACAGTCCCAACTCGCATGATATAACTTCTTGAAGTTGTCGCTTGGAAAGCCGGATTAAAAGTAACGGAGCCGGTCCCTGCCGCGGAATTGATGGAGCAAGCCGGAGTTCCGGTAGCCGTTTCCCAAGCGTCAACGTCGGCATTGACGGTAAAATCAATATAAAGCTCAACGGTGGTCAAATTACTGCAGGCAAATCCGACGATTTGATCCAGATCAATTTTAAGCGAGGACACATTTATGTTTTCTCCCGAGGGCGCCAAAGTAAAATTGAAAAGTTCCGCGTTGGAAACCGAGGTACCCCCTGTCTCCAATTTATTTAATTCCTGTCCGGAGGCGTGCGTTGAGAGCGTCAAAGAGCCTGTAATCGTTATTGTTTTATCATCAGTGTCGTCAATTGTCGCGTCGGCCGGCCCCTCCCTGTAAAGCCTGATACCGGCCGCCGCCGCGTTAAGCGTCCCGAAACTTTTAAACTTGCCTCCGGAAATCGTAAGCTGTTCGGAGTTCGCGAAATTCGTGGTAACGTCTATCCTCAAAACGCTGTCCCCTCCGTTTCCTCCTTCATAATAAACCGTGCCCGTATCAATATTATCCGAACCAGCTCCGCCAAAAGTAAACGAGGCGGCTGTAACGGTCGTATCCCACCTCATATTTACGGTTGAAGTCGCGATCGCGATTCTGATGTCTCCGGTCGCGTCGGTCGCTGAAAACACTTTAGCCCCTGTCCCGCCGGTGAGCGTAATCTGCGACATTGCCGTTGGGTCTTGGTTCAGGCCGAAAGTCTGGTTCGCGGCTGAAGAAACAGTTGGCTCCGTGTCCGAGACGAAAGTCCAGCAATTATTATTGCCGCCATTAATGTTCGTCCCGCCGGAGACGTCTATGTCTCCTGCCGAACTGCAGGCGTTTGAATCTTTAATATTGGCGTAAGAGACCGCCCTTGTGCCGGTCGCGTGGATATTCCATTGCGAAGCTGGAGTCGCGGAGTGCAGATATATTTCGTTGCCTGTTGACCCGCCGTTTATCAGTAAATTCACGATTGTGCTGGTGGCTCCCGCCGCGAACTCCACGCGGGTGTTCGGCGTTTTTATGAAAAAATTGTTGGTGGTGGAAGCAGCCGCGGCAAAAGTTGTTGTCGCGGAATTATTTGTTATCTCAAGATTATAAAATGAAGAAGGCGAGGTCAATGTGCCGGAGAGCGTCTGGGCAGACGCGCCGTTAAAAGTCGTCGTGCCGTTATTCGCGGAAAATGTTCCGCTGTTCGCGTAATTGCCCGAAATTGACAAAAGCGTTGAAGGCGCTGTTACTGCCCCAGCGCCGGAATTAATGGTAAATCCAGTTGTGGAAGCGCTGTTCGCTCCGAATGATTTTGTCCCGGCGCCTGAAAATCTTACATTATTGAAAGCCGAGCCTCCTGACATTGTTCCCGAAAAACTCTGCGCGGAGGCGCCGTCAAAAAGCACGGCGCCGGAATTATGGGTGAAAGTTCCGGAGTTTGCATAATCAACCCCTACTGATAAAAAAGTTGATGGCGCTGTTATTGCCCCATTAGTAATAGTAAAAGTATTCGTTGTTGAAGCGTTTCCCTGAAAAGCCCAGCCTCCGGTTGTTCCGCCGGAACCGGCGAAAGTTAAATTATAAAAAGGAGTAGTTGTGGCGTAAATATTTTTCCCCGTTGTTGTCGCTGAAAATGTCACCGTGTTTGTGCCGGGACTTAGTATGGAAGTTGAGCTCGCGAAATATGATCCCGCCATAGTTAAATTTCCTCCCAAAGTCATCGCCGAAGTGGTTCCGTTTCCGGAAGCCAGTTTTAAATCGCCGTCAAGATTCGCCGCCGCGTTTCCATGAAGCGTTACAGCGCCTCCAGTATTAAAATGCGTCCCCGGCCAGACATAAAGCATCTGCCCTTTTTCCACTTCCAGCGTCCCGCCGTTTGCTTTAAATAAAATATCGGCGTCGTCGTCGTTGTCGTAAAGCGACATATCGGCGATGGCTGTTGAGGTCGCTGTAGTCGCCTCGTGCCGGACAATTATCCTATTTTGATAAAGGTCAAGATCTATAATTTGGTTCAGAGTTGAAGAAGCTTTGGTCATTGCGTAAGCCTTTATAGAAACGTCTCCATCAACCCAGACGCTTATCGGAGTGCCGGTGCCTACTTGAAAAGGAAAAATATCCCAAATCGTAAAATATCCGTTGTTATTTAAAATAGTAGTCGTCGCGAAAACTCCGGGGGTTGAACTTCCAAAAGCGGCTTTTACCACGATGCCCGCCGTCTGAATCGGAGTAATGCCTTCGTCCGAATAAATTTTTCCAGAAATAATAATCGGGGTACTGATGACTACTCTTCCCGGTTCTCCGCTTTGTCCTTGGGAATTCGCCGCGGTTTCGTCAGCTCTTCCACCGTCTCCCGCGGGGCTTGCGTAATTCGCATCAGTGTTTTCCGCCGCTGTCCCTTGAGCGCCTGCATTAGTTCCTGTTTGCCCTGTGGTAGTTGCAATGTATGAATCCACTCCGGAAATCAGCGAGCTTCCTCCTCCTCCGCCCCCTGCTCCTTCCGGGTCAGAGGCCGTA